>SKEQ01000138.1_pt1 | contig 83494 bp, 85 predicted proteins | sample 4826751 | NCBI WGS metagenome assembly SKEQ01 (sample SAMN11008805, study PRJNA524170) | human gut metagenome | biome: Human fecal sample; material: Feces; isolation source: fecal sample from pouch patient p44 | host: Homo sapiens | place: Israel: Tel-Aviv | collected 2013-07-11
GAAAAATATTCAGAAGACATTGGATCTGCTTGAGGAAGATGACGATGTCCAGGAAGTGTACCACAACTGGGATGAATAAGAAATTCAGTTTATAGTATAGCATGTAGTTATTTTGCAGCAAAAGGAGCTGTTTCTCTTAAAAGGATAAATGGCACAGTCAGATCGATCACCAACCAGGTGAAAGAGCGACTGTGCCATTTTTGCATAAAATTTTCATAGTTAGATAAATTATTTTCAATTACAAATTAAAAAATATGAAAAAGATAGCTCTTGTGCAAATATTTTCTGAATGGTATACTAGATTCTAGTGAGAAAAAATCAGAATGAATACGCAGGAGGCAACGCAAATGAGCAATAATTACAGACCAGAGACAAAATGTATTCAATCAGGCTGGAAGCCGAAAAATGGAGAAGCCAGAGTGCTCCCGATCTACCAGAGTACAACATTTAAGTATGAGTCCAGTGAGCAGATGGGCAGACTTTTTGACCTGGAGGAGGCAGGATATTTTTATACAAGACTTCAGAATCCTACTAACGATGCCGTGGCAGCGAAAATCTGCGATCTGGAAGGAGGGGTTGCAGCAATGCTTACTTCCTCTGGACAAGCAGCAAATTTCTATGCGATCATGAATATTGCAGAAGCTGGAGATCACATTGTATGTGCGTCAGCACTTTATGGGGGAACCTATAATCTGTATGCCCATACATTGAAAAAAATGGGAATTGAAGCAACCTTTGTAGATCCGGATGCAGGAGAAGAGGAGTTACATGCTGCATTTCAGGAGAACACAAAAGCAGTATTTGGAGAGACCATATCTAATCCATCTCTTGTTGTTCTGGATATTGAGAAGTTTGCGAAGGCAGCTCATGCACATCAGGTTCCATTGATTGTTGATAATACTTTTGCGACTCCAGTGAACTGCCGTCCATTTGAGTGGGGAGCAGATATTGTAACACATTCTACTACAAAATATATGGATGGACATGCGACTTGTGTCGGAGGCTGTATTGTAGACAGTGGAAATTTTGAGTGGGATGCTGCAAAAGAAAAGTTCCCGGGATTGACAACTCCGGATGAAACTTATCATGGAGTGATTTATACAGAACGCTTTGGAAAACTGGCCTATATCCAGAAGGCGACAGCACAATTGATGAGGGATCTTGGATCGATTCAGTCTCCACAGAATGCATTTTTATTGAATATCGGACTGGAGACATTGTGTCTGAGGGTTGAGCGACATTGTGAAAATGCGCAGAAAGTTGCTGAGTATCTTGAGAGCCACGAAAAAGTGGCATGGGTGAACTATGCGGGGCTGGAAGGAAATAAGTACCATGAACTTGCGAAAAAGTATATGCCGAATGGTACATGTGGAGTGATTTCTTTTGGACTGAAAGCGGGAAGAGACGGAGCGGTTGCGATGATGGATCATCTTCAGATGGCTGCGATTGTTACCCATGTTGCAGATGCGAGAACATCGGTACTCCATCCGGCAAGTCATACACATCGTCAGATGAATGAACAGGAACTGCTGGAAGCAGGGGTACAGCCAGATCTTATCCGCCTTAGTGTCGGAATCGAACATGTAGAAGACATTATTGCAGATTTGGAGCAAGCACTTGCCTATGTCTAATGGTAAGCTAAGAAACTCCGACCTGTTTTGATGAAATGGTACAGATGAAGAAATAAATAAAATACGTCTTGCAGAATACTGTTGTCCGATGGATGGGATACATTATTTTGTGAGACGTATTTTTATATGATCAAAGAGTTCTTTATGTTTCAGGAAAGTATGAAATATTATTTTCTGCACATACTAAAAAGAAAATATCAGGAGTGTGTGAAATGGGACAGGAAGAAAGAGATAATCATCAAGAAAAAGAGACGGAACAAATTAAAGAAATGGGAGCGCTTGAACTTGACAAAGACAGAGAAAAGCATCGTATCCAGCTTCTTACAATTATTGGAGAAATCGAAGGTCATGAAGCAGTATCGGGAAATACAAAAGCAACAAAATATGAACATCTACTTCCAAAGCTTGCGGAAATAGAAGATAATGAGGAAATTGATGGAGTGTTGATTCTTCTCAATACAATGGGCGGGGATGTGGAAGCGGGACTTGCAATTGCGGAGATGATAGCATCTCTTAGTAAGCCGACAGTTTCGCTTGTACTGGGAGGCAGTCATTCTATCGGTGGACCTCTCGCGGTGTCGGCAGACTACTCTTTTATTGTACCGAGTGGAACTATGATCGTGCATCCAGTGCGTTCGACCGGAATGTTTATTGGTGTCTTACAAAGCTATAAGAATATGGAGCGGACACAAGATCGTATTACACGGTTTCTCGCAGAACATTCCCGGATTTCTCAAGACCGTGTCGAAGAGTTGATGTTAGACTCGACACAGCTAGTAAAAGATGTGGGAACATTGCTGGAAGGAGAAGATGCCGTTCGGGAAGGACTGATCGATGCGGTTGGAGGTATTAGTGATGCATTAAAAAAATTGCAGGCAATGATTGAAGCGAACAAAAAATAGTGTTATAATAAACATAATATGTTTTGTTGTGGTATGGGAAATATCCTGTACCACAACTTGCGAATAAGAAACAAGGAGGGAATATTGTATGGCTGCAAAGAAAGGCAAAACAACAAAAAAGGCAGGCACAAAAGGGAAAAAGGCACAAAACAGTTATTCTTTCCGTGATGAGATTATCATTCTTTTGACATTAGCAGTGGCAATTCTTCTTATTCTGAGTAATTTCGGTCTGGGAGGATTTCTTGGAAATGCAGTTTCTGCATTTTTGTTCGGAATCTTTGGACTGCCGGCTTATATCATGCCGGTTTTACTTTTTTTAGGGACTGCTTTCGTATTTTCAAACAGAGGTAATTCTTTTGCATACATAAAACTGGGGGCAGGAGTTGGTTTTTCCTTCATGCTCTGCACTTTTTTACAGTTGCTTACTGTTCCATTTGAAAAAGAGCAGACTATTATTTCCTTTTACAGATATGCAGCGAAGGAGAAAAAGGGCGGCGGACTGCTCGGAGGGATTTTTACAAAATTGTTGTGCCCGGCAGTTGGAGTCGCGGGAACTTATGTGATAGTGATTATTTTAATGATCATCTTTCTTGTGCTGATCACGGAAAAGTCCTTTTTAAGAGGGCTGAAAAAGGGCAGTGCAAAAGTTTACACATCTGCGAAGGAAGATGTCAGAAAAAGACGGACACAGGCATCTGCGAAAAAGGAAGCGCGTGCTGAAAAAGAAGAAACAAAAGCGATAAAAGAAGCGCAAAAAGCGGCGAAACGAGAGATCAAAAAAGCGGCCAAAGCCAAAGCAGATCAGCATATATCAGGTGTGACATTTGATACTACGCTCACACAGCCTAAGGAAGATTTGAAAGAATTAAAACCGGAAGAAGTTCCATTTGAGGAACAGCCGCTGGATTTTGTGATCAATCGTGCAGAGCCTACTTTGGAACAGGAAGTTTTAGAAGAAGTAGCTCCGGCAGGAGATCCATTTGCACTGGATCCTGCAACAGAGAAAAAAAATACGAGAGCAAAGAAAAAGAAATCCAGTGAGGAAGAGACACAAAAGGCGACAGAAGAAGTTGAACGAGAGAGGAAAGAAACGGAACATCAACCCAAATTAAACTATCAGCGACCACCACTTTCGCTATTGAAGCGCGGAAAAGCAGGTGGTGGGGATTCCGATGCACATTTGCGTGAGACAGCGAACAAGTTGCAGCAGACGCTTTATAATTTTGGAGTACGTGTTACTGTGACAAATGTAAGTTGTGGACCATCTGTGACACGCTATGAACTTCAGCCGGAGCAGGGAGTAAAAGTCAGTAAGATTGTCGGTCTTGCCGATGATATCAAATTGAATCTGGCGGCCGCTGACATTCGTATTGAAGCGCCGATCCCGGGAAAAGCTGCAGTTGGAATCGAGGTTCCGAACAAAGAGACTTCCCCAGTGATGCTGCGGGATCTTCTGGAAACGGAAGAATTTCAAAAGAGTACTTCCAAGATTGCTTTCGCAGCAGGAAGAGATATCGCAGGGAAGGTTGTTGTGGCAGATATTATGAAGATGCCTCATCTTCTGATCGCAGGTGCGACAGGATCTGGAAAATCTGTCTGTATCAATACACTGATCATGAGTATTTTATATAAAGCGGATCCGGATGAGGTGAAATTAATCATGATCGATCCAAAAGTTGTAGAGTTAAGTGTCTACAATGGGATTCCACATTTGATGATTCCAGTAGTTACAGATCCGAAGAAAGCATCGGGAGCTTTAAACTGGGCTGTTGTGGAAATGGATAAGCGGTATCGGTTATTTGCGGAATACAATGTGCGTGATTTACGGGGATATAACGAAAAGGTATCTGAGGTTGAAAAACAGATAGAAAATGGTGAAAAGCCAGAAAAAATGCCTCAGATTGTCATTATTGTTGATGAGCTTGCAGACCTTATGATGGTGGCACCAGGGGAAATCGAGGAGGCAATCTGCCGCCTGGCACAGCTTGCCCGCGCAGCGGGAATTCATCTTGTTCTTGCGACGCAGAGACCGTCCGTGAATGTTATTACCGGATTGATCAAGGCAAATATGCCGTCGCGAATTGCTTTTTCGGTGTCTTCGGGAGTGGACTCCAGAACAATCATTGATATGAACGGTGCGGAAAAACTTCTTGGAAAAGGTGATATGCTTTTTTATCCATCGGGATACCAGAAGCCTGCCCGTGTGCAGGGAGCATTTGTCTCTGATAAAGAAGTTCAAAATGTTGTAGAATATCTCGTGACAAAGAATGGAAATGCCATATATAATGAAGAAGTAGAAAATCATGTAAATAGTGCACAGACGGGAATGGCATCAGCTGCAGGAGCAGGTGGAGGAGCCGATGAACGCGATGTCTACTTTGTAGATGCAGGACGTTTTATTATAGAAAAAGACAAAGCTTCTATCGGAATGCTCCAGCGGGTATTCAAAATTGGATTTAACCGTGCAGCACGCATTATGGATCAGCTTTTCGAAGCTGGTGTCGTTGGCGAGGAGGAAGGAACCAAACCGCGAAAGGTACTGATGTCTATGGAACAGTTTGAGCAGTACATAGAGGAGTATGTATAAAGTAAGTGCAGCAGATGCATAAAAAGAAAGGACGAAGAGAAGATGAAGACAGATATTCAAATCGCTCAGGAAGCACAGATGAAGCCGATCAAAGAGGTGGCAGAGACAATTGGGATTCAGGAGGATGATCTAGAACTTTATGGAAAGTACAAAGCAAAACTTTCTGATGAACTTTGGGATCAGATCAAAGACAGACCAGATGGAAAACTTGTCCTTGTGACAGCTATTAATCCGACACCGGCAGGAGAGGGAAAGACAACGACAAGTGTTGGACTTGGACAGGCAATGGCAAAATTAAATAAAAAGGCAGTGATCGCACTCCGTGAGCCTTCCCTTGGCCCATGCTTTGGAATTAAGGGCGGAGCAGCAGGCGGAGGTTATGCACAGGTTGTTCCGATGGAAGATTTAAATCTGCATTTTACAGGAGATTTTCATGCGATCACTTCTGCCAACAATCTGCTTGCAGCAATGTTAGATAATCATATTCAGCAAGGAAATGCTCTGCAGATCGATCCAAGGCAGGTTGTCTGGAAGAGATGTCTGGATATGAATGACAGATCTCTTAGAAATATCGTAATTGGACTTGGAAGCAAAATGGACGGAATGGTAAGAGAAGATCATTTTGTCATCACAGTTGCCTCAGAGATTATGGCGGTACTCTGTCTGGCGAATAATCTTCAAGATTTAAAGGAACGTCTTGGCAAGATTATCGTTGCCTATGACTTCTCTGGCAACCCGGTTACTGCCGATATGCTTCAGGCAACAGGTGCAATGACAGCTCTTTTAAAAGATGCGATGAAACCAAATCTGATCCAGACACTGGAACATACACCAGCCATCGTACATGGTGGACCATTTGCCAACATTGCACATGGATGTAACAGTGTCCGAGCTACAAAGATGGCGTTAAAACTTGGAGACATTGCCATTACGGAGGCTGGATTTGGAGCAGATCTCGGTGCAGAAAAATTCTTTGATATCAAATGTCGAAGCAGTGAACTGGCACCAGATGCAGTTGTGATCGTTGCGACTGTGCGCGCATTAAAATACAATGGAGGGGTTCCGAAAAATGCTTTGGCAGAAGAGAATTTGGAAGCATTGGAAAAAGGAATCGTGAATTTGGAAAAACATATTGAAAATATTCAGAAATATAATGTTCCGGTCATTGTTACACTGAATTCGTTTGTGACAGATACAGATGCTGAGAATGCATTTATCCAAAAATTCTGTGAGGAGCGAGGATGCGAGTTTGCATTGTCTAAAGTGTGGGAACACGGCGGAGAGGGCGGAATTGAACTGGCAGAAAAGGTACTTCAGACTTTGGAGACAAAGGAAAGCCATTTCGCACCGTTATATTCCGATGAGTTGACACTCAAAGAGAAGATTGAGACGATTTCAAAAGAAATCTATGGCGCAAAAGGAATTGAGTATGCTCCGGCAGCAGAAAAGCAACTTGCAAAGATTGAGCAGATGGGATTTGGAAATCTTCCAGTATGTATGGCAAAGAATCAGTATTCCCTTTCTGATGATGCTACATTGCTTGGCCGTCCACAGAATTTTGATATGCATATCCGTGAAGTGTACGTAAATGCCGGAGCAGGATTTGTTGTCGCTCTTACGGGAGCTGTTATGACAATGCCTGGACTTCCGAAAGTTCCAGCAGCAAATCATATTGATGTAGATGCAAGTGGAAATATTACAGGTTTATTCTAAGGAGAGATGAAATATGCCACAGATTATTGACGGAAAACAGATTGCAATGCAGATCAAAGAAGAGTTAAAAGAGCGTGTGGCAAGGCTGAAACAGGAGGGGAAATCTGTCTGCCTTGCTGTGATACAGGTGGGAAATGACCCCGCATCTACGGTATATGTGAATGGGAAAAAGAAAGATTGTGCTTATATCGGGATCGAATCGCGTTCTTACGAGCTGCCAGAAGAAACGAAAGAGGAAGAACTTCTCGCATTGCTCGATCAATTAAATCACACCGGAGATGTGCATGGAATTCTTGTACAACTTCCGCTTCCATCTCATATGGATGAATCAAAAGTTGTGAAGGCAATTGATCCGGCGAAGGATGTGGATGGATTTCATCCGGTCAATATCGGGAAGCTTTGTATCGGAGGGGATGGCTTTGACTGCTGTACACCGGCTGGAGTCATTCAACTTTTGAAACGTTCGGGGATTTCGATCCGTGGAAGAGAGTGTGTAGTTGTTGGAAGAAGCAACAATGTAGGGAAACCGACAGCGCTTCTTCTACTAAGGGAGAATGGAACTGTGACAATCGCACATTCCCAAACGAAAGATTTAAAGGAGATTACAAAGCGAGCAGACATTCTTGTGGCGGCAGTCGGGAAACCAAAATTTATAACGAAAGAATATATAAAAGAAAATGCAGTCGTGATCGACGTCGGCATTCACCGAAATGAAGACAATGTGTTGTGCGGGGATGTCGATTACGATGACGTAATAGAAAAAGTTGGCGCAATCACACCGGTTCCAGGAGGAGTGGGACCGATGACACGAGCTATGCTGATGTATAACTGTGTGGAGGCGGCATGCAAATAGGGGGTTTTTACTAAATGAAATGTGCAAAATGCGGAGCAGAAATTACATATGACCTAGGATATTGTCCGTATTGTGGCGCAGAAGTCAGAATTGTTCCAGATTACAATCCGCTGGATGATATGCTGGCGGAGCAGGTGCGGGATGCCATTGGCGGGGGAGAAACTTCAGAAAATGAACTGGAGCGTTATCGCCAGGCAGTACAGGAGAAATTAAGACAGCAGAAACAGGAAGAGCAGCAGAAACGAGAATTTGTGCAGAGAAGAAGCCAGATTGAGGCTGAAGAAGAAGCACGGAGAAAGAAACGGCTTGCGCGTCGAAGAGAAGTCAGAAGGAAGAAGAGACGTTTGTTGATTGGTATGACCGCAGCATCTGTTGGACTACTGACACTTCTGAGTGCCGGAATTTATAGAAGTTCCTATAGTGGCAAGATAAAAAAAGGATATGCATTGGCAAAGGAGCAGAAATATGATCAGGCTATCCGTACATTTGAGAAGGCAGTAGAGAAAAAGCCGGCGCGTGCAGAAGCGTATGCTGGGCTTGCGGCTGTGTACAATGCACAGGAAGATCTTGACAGGGCAGAGATGGTATTCTGGGATGCTATCGAAGCAAATCCTACCAGCGTGGAATTGTATGAAGAGATGATTGATTTTTATATTGCCACAGATCAGGAGACACAGATTCCGCTCCTTCTTGATGAGTGTGAGGATGAAAGTGTTCTTACTGCGTTAAAATCTTATCAGGTAAAGGTGCCAAAATTTAGTTTAGATGAAAGTAAGTATGATGAAGTACAGGAATTAACATTGACATCCAAAGCGAAAGAAATCTACTATACGATCGATGGCTCTGAACCTACAACAGACAGCACAAAATATGAGGAACCGATTTCTATCCCGGAAGGTACAACGACAGTGAAAGCGATTGCTGTAAATAAAAAAGGAGTCCCAAGTCTTACGGAAGAGAAGACATATACGGTAGAATTACCTTTGGAAGATGCACCGGTTGTAACACCAACGACAGGACAGTACTATGAGTATACGATGATTGAAATTGAAGTTCCCGAAGGATATGAGGCATATTATACCTTCAATGGTGAGGTACCGGAAAAGGATTCAGAAGATTCATATAAATACACAGAACCAATTGACATGCCAGAAGGAAATACTTTGTTTTCGGCAGTGCTGATCGACAAAAAGGGACGTGCAAGTGCTGTGACAAAAAGGAATTATACACTCACATATTCTTATGAATAAGGAAGTGTAAGAAGAAAATAAATTGTTTGTAAAATAACAAAAAAAGAATTGCGTTAAATTGTTAACAGTGATATAATGTAATTGTTTAAAAATTAACAACACATATTCAAAGGAGATGCATGACAATGGCAAGATTTACATTACCAAGAGACATTTACCACGGAAAAGGGTGTCTGGAAGAACTGAAAAATCTGAAAGGGAAAAAGGCAATTCTCGTAGTCGGAGGAGGTTCCATGAAGCGTCAGGGATTTCTTGACAAAGCAGTGAACTATTTGAAAGAAGCCGGCATGGAAGTTCAGTTATTCGAGGGTGTTGAGCCAGATCCATCCGTAGAGACTGTTATGAAAGGTGCAGAAGCAATGCGCGCATTTGGTCCAGACTGGATCGTGGCAATGGGAGGAGGTTCTCCAATTGATGCTGCAAAGGCAATGTGGGCATTTTATGAATACCCAGATGTAACATTTGAGGATTTATGTATTCCGTTTAACTTCCCAGAACTGCGTCAGAAAGCAAAGTTTGCGGCAATTCCGTCTACATCAGGAACGGCAACAGAAGTTACTGCATTCTCTGTGATCACAGACTATGCAAAAGGAATCAAATATCCATTGGCAGATTTTAATATTACACCAGACGTTGCAATTGTTGACTCTGAGTTGGTAGAAGCACTTCCGGCACGTCAGGTTGCCTATACAGGTATGGATGCTCTGACTCATGCAATTGAAGCTTATGTATCTACTTTGAATTGTGCATATACAGACCCACTTGCAATTCAGGCAATCGAGATGGTATTTGATTATCTTCCAGCTTCTTTCAAAGGAAACATGGAAGCAAGAGCACAGATGCACAATGCGCAGTGCCTTGCAGGTATGGCATTTTCTAATGCGTTGCTTGGTATTGTACATTCTATGGCACATAAGACAGGAGCAGCATTCTCAACAGGACATATTACACATGGTCTTGCAAATGCAATGTACCTTCCATATGTCATCAAGTATAATGCAAAAGATCCTGTCGCTGCAAAGCGTTATGCTGAGATTGCAAGAAGAGTAGGTCTTGCCGGAGCTTCCGAACGAGCACTGATCAATAGTTTATGTGAAAAAATCAATGAATTTAACGTAATCCTTGGAATTCCTGCAACATTAAAAGAGTTTGGAATTAAAGAAGATGAATTCAAAGAAAAGATTTCTGAAATCGCAAAAAATGCAGTTGGAGATGCCTGTACAGGGTCTAATCCAAGAGCAATCGATCCGGAAACAATGGAGAGATTATTTACATGTATTTATTACGGAACAGAAGTTGATTTCTAATTAGAAAGTCTGTCAAGAGAACGACCTTTTGAAAAACAGGTTTTGCCCGGATCAGGCAGTTGAATGATTACTTAGATAGAAAATCAAAAAGGCACATTTTGCAGGAGTACATGTCTTCCGTAAGATGTGCCATTTTGTTTGTTTCCAAAAGCTTTTTAAAAGAATCTTTAGGAAATATTACTAGAAAATGTCGATAAATTTTTAACATTATCGCAAGATATACTTGAACTTTAACGAAGAATGATATATTATATTAATAATCATGTATGCTTATTCACGGCTTAGCGGTAAATAGGTAATATATAAAATTTTAGGAGGCGCAAGATGTATAAAATACAAAAGGCAGAAAAATTAGCAGATAAGATTTTTCTTATGGATGTTGAAGCACCAAGAGTTGCAAGACACTGTCAGCCGGGACAGTTTGTAATCGTAAAAATGGATGAAAAAGGGGAAAGAATTCCATTGACGATTTGTGATTATGACAGAGAAGCAGGAACAGTGACAATCGTATTCCAGATTGTAGGAGCTTCCACAGATAAGATGGCAGAGTTAAAAGAGGGGGATTACTTCAGAGACTTTACAGGTCCTTTAGGATGTGCTTCTGAATTTGTAGAAGAAGATCTTGAAGAATTAAAGAATAAAAAGATTTTGTTCGTAGCAGGTGGTGTTGGGGCAGCTCCTGTATATCCACAGGTAAAATGGATGCACGAACGTGGAATAGATGTAGATGTAATTGTTGGATCTAAGACAAAAGAGATGCTGATCCTTGAAAAAGAGATGGAAGCTGTTGCTGGAAATCTTTATGTCTGTACAGATGATGGTTCTTACGGACACCACGGAATGGTAACAAGCATGATCGAAAAATTAGTCGGAGAAGGCAAGAAATATGACAGATGCGTTGCAATCGGACCGATGATCATGATGAAATTTGTATGTCTTCTGACAAAAAAATTAGAGATTCCTACAATCGTCAGCATGAACCCGATCATGGTAGACGGAACAGGTATGTGCGGAGCATGCCGTCTTCAGGTAGGAGATGAGATCAAATTCGCATGTGTTGACGGACCGGAATTTGATGGACATTTGGTAGATTTTGACCAGGCAATGAAGAGACAGTTAATGTATAAAACAGAAGAAGGCCGTGCAATTTTGAAATTGCAGGAAGGCGATACACATCATGGCGGATGTGGAAATTGCGGAGGTGACAACTAATGGCAGATGTATTAAAGAAAGTACCTGTAAGAGAGCAGGAACCAAAAGTACGCGCAACAAACTTTGAAGAAGTTTGTCTTGGATATAACAAAGAAGAAGCAATGGAAGAAGCAACTCGCTGCATCAACTGTAAGAATGCAAAATGTGTGCAGGGATGTCCGGTAGCTATTAATATTCCAGGATTTATCAAGGAAGTAAAAGAAGGAAATATCGAAGAAGCTTACAAGATCATTGGAGAATCTTCTGCACTTCCTGCAATTTGTGGACGTGTATGTCCTCAGGAATCACAGTGTGAAGGAAAATGTATCCGTGGTATCAAAGGAGAACCGGTTTCCATCGGTAAATTAGAGCGTTTTGTTGCTGACTACGCATTAGAGCACGACATTAAACCAGTTGGCGCAGAGAAGACAAACGGACACAAAGTTGCTGTAATCGGATCTGGTCCGGCAGGACTGACATGTGCTGGTGACCTTGCAAAATTAGGATATGAAGTAACTGTATTTGAAGCACTCCATGAACTGGGCGGTGTATTAGTATATGGTATTCCTGAGTTCCGTCTTCCAAAACAGAAAGTTGTTGCAAAAGAGATTGAGAAAGTAAAAGAACTCGGAGTAAAATTTGAGACAAACGTTGTTATCGGTAAATCTACAACTATCGATCAATTGATCGAGGAAGAAGGATTTGAGGCAGTATTTATCGGATCTGGAGCAGGACTTCCAAAATTCATGGGAATCCCGGGAGAAAATGCAAACGGTGTATTCTCTGCAAATGAATACTTGACAAGAAGCAACCTGATGAAAGCGTTTGATGAATCTTATGATACCCCAATTGCTGCAGGAACAAAAGTTGCTGTCATCGGTGGTGGTAACGTTGCGATGGATGCTGCAAGAACAGCTCTTCGCCTTGGTGCAGAAGTACATATCGTATATCGTAGAAGTGAAGAAGAACTTCCTGCCAGAGTAGAAGAAGTACACCATGCAAAAGAAGAAGGAATCATCTTTGATCTTCTTACAAATCCAAAAGAAATTTTAGTAGATGAAAATGGATGGGTAAAAGGTATGGTATGCGTGAAGATGGAATTAGGAGAACCAGATGCTTCCGGTAGAAGACGTCCGGTAGAAGTAGAAGGATCTGAATTTACAATGGATCTTGATACTGTGATCATGTCTCTTGGTACATCTCCAAACCCACTGATCTCTTCTACAACAGAAGGACTGGAAGTAAATAAATGGAAATGTATCGTTGCAGAAGAAGAGAACGGTAAGACAACAAAAGAGGGTGTCTATGCCGGAGGAGATGCTGTAACAGGTGCAGCAACTGTTATCCTTGCAATGGGTGCGGGAAAAGCAGGAGCAAAAGGTATTCACGAATACTTAAGCAATAAATAAAAGATAGTATCATCGTTGTTTCAGGGAAGCACTGAGATAGGAAATATCTCAGTCAGATCTGATGTGACAAAAAAGGACTGCCGTATATGACTGAAACGGAAGTCCTTTTTTTCGCCAGAATAATAGGAGAAAAGAAATAAGATAGAAGCACTGTCTTGTACAGAGCAGGGAGATGAACATGAAAATTACAATTATTACTGTTGGAAAATTAAAGGAAAAATATTTGAAAGATGCAATCGCCGAGTATACAAAGCGGCTGAGCAAATCATGCAAATTGGAGATCATCGAAGTGGCTGATGAGAAAACCCCCGATCAGGCAAGCGTATTGGTAGAAAATGGAATTCGCAGAAAAGAAGGTGAACGTATTTTAAAGCATATAAAAGAAGGTGCCTATGTGATTACTTTGGAAATCAATGGGAAATTGTTATCTTCCGAAGAATTTTCCGAAAAAATCGAACAACTTGGAATTCAAGGGAAAAGCCACATTATTTTTGTGATTGGAGGCTCGATTGGACTTAGCGAAGAAGTTTTAGAAAAGTCCGATTATGCATTGAGTTTCTCCAAAATGACTTTTCCGCATCAACTGATGCGTGTTATTTTGCTGGAACAGATTTATCGTGCATATCGGATTATAGAAGGAGCACCGTATCATAAGTAACAGAATTGAAAGTACAGGAGAGATCAGAGATGAAAATTTTAATTACAGGATTTGAGCCATTTGGAGGAGAAAGTGTAAATCCTGCTTATGAAGCAGTGAAGCTTTTACCAGATATGGCAGGAGATATACAGATTGTAAAAATGGAAATTCCAACTGTGTTTGGAGAGGCCGGAAAAGTTGTGGAAACAGGAATTCTGCAACATCAGCCGGATGCAGTAATCTGCGTTGGGCAGGCGGGAAGGCGAGCCGATATCGGAGTGGAGCGTGTTGCGATCAACCTTGTAGAAGCTTCAATTCCGGATAATGCCGGAAATCAACCTATGGATGTAAAAGTGCAAGAAGATGGAGATACGGCATATTTTGCAACCATTCCGGTAAAAGCAATGGTAAAAAACATCAAGGATCATGGGATCCCTGCAAGCATATCTTACACAGCGGGGACTTATGTATGTAACAGTGTGATGTATGATCTTCTTTATTTAATTGATAGAAAATATCCTTCTATTCGAGGCGGTTTTATTCATGTGCCATATGCGACAGAGCAAGGCGTCGGAAAGCCTGTCGGAACAGCTACAATGGAACTTTCCACCATCTCAAAGGCATTACTATATGCGTTGGAGGCAGTTGCCGGAGAGGATAAAAATTGACATTTCCTATCTAGAAACATAGACTGAAATAAAAAATCTCGTTATTTTTTTAATAGAATAGCGAGATTACTAAATATAATCATAACTTTTATTCACTGCTATAACCGCATTTGTTTTTCATTTCTATGAAAAATCATTTTCACTGCTGCTAAATTTCTTATATTATACCATTCATCAAAAAATACGTCACTATTTTCTCCCATTTGTCATGAATATTTTTCAACTTATTTTCGCATAGAAAAATGTTCCGCCTTTTCTTTGTTGGGCAAAATCTATAAAAAATATAGGATTTTAAATGAAATAGAGAAGAAAAACTACAAAAGCAAATGACTTTATGGAAAAGCTGTGCTAGAATAAATCCATTAGAGTTTATTTTAAGGAAGCAGAGGACATGATTCAGAGACAGAAAATGGGAAAAGAGAAAAAACGAAAAACACTCAGCCAGGAATTTACACTTCTGACAGTAGTGACTTCTGTAGGGACACTGTTCCTCTTGGGAGTTGTTCTGATCAGTGTATTTTCTTTTTTATTTTTACAAAATGCAAAAGAAGATATGCAATATGTCCTGGACAGTACCAACGAGCAGATCCAAAGCCACATCCAGTTTATTTCAGATGGCGCAGTTTCTATCCGTCATAATCCATTATTGGAAGCATTTTTAAAAAATGAATCTTATGATCAGGAAAATGCGGAAAAACAGCTTGGATATATGATGGAACTTTTTTCGGCGGGAAACCTGGCAGAGCAAACCCCATTCGTTGAAAGTGTACATTTATTTAACAAAGTGGGGAAGGAACTTGACAGACGCTATTATCCGCTGACTGTTTTGGCAGCAAAGGAGGAGAAAGAAATTTGTCAGCACATTTTAACAGAGTTTTATGAAGAAAATTGTCGATATCAAAGTTATATCCGAAATGGCAAGTGGTATCTCTGTTTTACAATATATGATGAAAGTATGAACAACGTAGGAATCTGCATGGTGCAAATAGAGAGAGAGGCGATAAAAGAGATTTTTTCGGCAGTGGAAGGGTACCAGGACTGGGGATGGGAAATCAAAGGAAACGATGAAATTTTGTTTTCGGACGGAAGAAAAATAGAGGGCGATAATCTGGTATACAGCAGTGCTGACGGCGAATTTGATATCCAGATTTCTTCGGTAGTCGGGAAAGAAAATCTCTATGTCGTTCTTCGTCCAACATTGTTTGCGTTTTTATTCATCCTTCTTCTGGCACTTGTCCTGGCAGCCGCTCTTGCATTTGTTTCTGGGTATCGATTGTCAAAACCATTGAAGAAAGTAAGAGAAAGTATGCATGAATTTGGGGAGGAACAATTTGATATCCGAATGGATGATTTTCAGATTCAGGAGTTCCATGATATATCTGTAGTATTTAATGAGATGGCGGATAAGATCCAGCATTTGATACTTGAAGTGTATGAGAAAGAACTTACCGCAACGAGACTTCAAGTAAAGTATCTCCAGGCACAGATCACACCGCATTTTCAGTTTAACATCCTTTCCATGCTGAGTCTGAAGGCAAAATTGGCAGGGAATGAAGAACTGTATCAATGTCTGCGGGCATTCTCTGAATTGGTGAGAGGAAAAATTTTCCGAAAAAAGGAGATTATGATTCCAGTGGCAGAGGAACTGGAGTTAGTGGAATTTTATCTATATCTTCAAAATAGTAGATTTCAGGACAAGATCACTTATGAGATTATCTGTCCGGAAGAAAAAGTCAAAGAAAATCTGATTCCGAGACTTTTGATCGAGCCGCTTGTGGAAAATGCGGTATCGCACGGTCTGGAACCAAAACAGGGCAGTGGAAAGGTGCAGGTAATACTTTATGAACAAAACAAGCGGCTTCATATTATTGTAGAAGATGATGGTGTAGGGTTTGAGGAAGAAGATATGGAAACGGTCCGGGAAAAAGAAGGGCATACACATACCGGACTGGAAAATACAAAGCGACTTCTTTATATTTTATATGGAGAAAACCACACATGGAAGGTGACAGGAAAAAAAGGAGAGGGAACGACTGTGGAGATTGTAATACCCTCGGAGAGGAGAGCGGATGATGTGGAACGTGATGGCAGCAGATGATGAGGCCTATATTCGGGAGGCACTGCAAAAATTAATTTCATGGGAAAAGATGGGATGCAGTCTTAAGTATGTAGCAGAAGATGGAAAGAAACTGATAGACAGAATGAAGGAGGAGAAACCAGATATTGTAATTACAGACATCCGAATGCCAGGAGCAGATGGATTGGCGGTTTGTCAGTATATCTATGAAACGTATCCGGAGACCCAGGTGATTATTTTGAGCGCCTATTCTGAGTTTGAGTATGCGAGAGCGGCGATCAAGTATGGGGTGTGTGAGTATGTGTTGAAAATTTCCGTCCTAGAGGAACTCCCGGGAGCAGTAGAAAAGGCGATACAAAATTTAGAAAAGTTGCAAAAAGAGTCTTTGTCAGTCAGTGGAGAGCTGGAGGAAAAGAAAGAGAATGATAGTCTCTATGATCAGATGCTTCGCTATATCGAGGAAAACTTGGAAAAGAAAATCACACTGGAGGAGATGGCGGAAGCGCTTCATGCCAATGGAAGCTACTTAAGTCGACTGTATAAAAATAAAAGGGGCATAAATCTCTTTGATGATATTTTGAGAAAGCGTGTAGAAAAGGCAAAAGAATACATGACTACAACAGACTGGAAAATATATCAGATTTCAGAGGCTGTTGGATTTGAGGATACCGGCTATTTTTCCCGTGTATTTAAACGATATACGCATATGTCGCCAAAAGAATTCAGAAATGTAGGAGGGGAGGAGCATGAGGAAAAGTAAGAGGATATTTATTATCTGTATGATAGGAGCAGTATTTTTTCTGTCAGGTTGCAGTGAAAGAAAGGAAAAGCAGGTGGAGATCACAGTGATGCATGGCTGGGGAAGCACGGAGATGGATCACAAAGAAATGCAGAAAATCTATTCCGATTTTCAGAAAAAGTATCCGGATATCTCTCTGAATCTGATCGCAATGCCGACAGGAAAAGAGATGGTAGAACGGGCAGAAGACAGAATTCTTGTGGGAGATCTTCCAGATGTGATTTTCTGTGGGGATGCAGGAAAGGAATCCTTGTACCAGTTTATGATAGAAAACGAACTGGCGCTGGATCTTATGCCATACATTAAGGAGGATAAAGAATTGTTGCACAGCATTGCCCCATCTAGTATGGAGTATTGGAAGACGAGGGATGGTAAGCTCTATACCGTCTCCGATGTCCTTATGCTTGGTGGAGGTTACTGGTACAATGAAGAGATTTTTCGTGAAGCTGGAATTACGTCTATTCCAGAGACATGGGAAGAATTTTATAGCGCATGTCAAAAGATTCAAACGTGGTCTGAGACATCAAACAAGGATGTGATGCCTCTTGGACCTACCGTGGAGGGATATCTCTATATCACAGATCAGATGCTTGCAAAGAATAGAGGGAGAGGGAGTGTTGCGATCAGTCAGAACAAGGTTCCAATGTCTCAGTCAGAAATCTGTACTGTGTTAGAGCAGCAGAAAGAGTTGTGGCATTATACAAAACCTTTAAGCAAGGAATATAGCTATCGGGATGAAACAGACCTGTTCAATGATGAAAAGTTTGCAATGTACATCAATGGAATTTGGGGAGCATTTATGATCGATGAGACTCTTCCGGTATCTTATGCGCTTCTTCCTTTTGGAGAAGGTGCAGAGATTGCCTGTGAATCCGCGGGGCTTGGATATCTTCTTGGAAATACAGAGAATGAAAAACGAATCGATGCAAGCATAAAATTTTTGAAGTATATGCTCAGCAAAGAGGTGCAAGAGAGAATCTTGCTGAAAACCGGACAGATGCCGGCAAATCCTCAGATTACAATCGAACAGTATAGCGAAAAAATGCCCCGGTTCTGCCAGGCGGCTACGGAAGTGAAACAGGCAGAAATAAAGATCCAAGTACCGGCAAATTTGTGGAACAGTGCACAGATGCATATATTCGAGGAATATTTGCCGGTGTTTTTTCAGGAGGAGATGAGTGGAGAAGTTTTTTTTCAATTACTAGAACGAAATAGTCAAAACAGACTAAAAAAGTAAATATAATCCATATAAAAAGTTAAAAAGTAAATATAGAACAAACTATTCGTAAAAATACTTTATTCAAAATGTACAGAAAAATGCTTAAAATAAGCACATAAATTAAACGAATGCACAAAACAAGGAGAATTTTAAACTGTGCGTGGAGGAGGAAGTAGGATGAAGAAAATGAAAGCAAGAGTAATCAGTACTGCATTGGCGGTAGCGATGGGAACAACGGCGCTTGCAGGATGTGGAGATTCCAAAGAAGCAAAAGGGACGGCAAAGGAGAAAAAAGAAAATGCAGAAGCTGTGTTGGAATTCTATCACGGATATTACCATGAGGAAAGTGAGTGGCCGGCGGCAAAAGTGATGCGTGATATTTATGAGGAATTTGCAAAAAGCCATGCAGACGGCAAAGTAAAGTTCAAACCAATTGCAGTTGAAAATCGGGATGACATCGTAAGTTCACAGGTTGCAGGAGGAAGTTTCCCAGATCTTGTAGATTGTGGAACAGCAGTGCCGCAGGCTGCAATTGCTCAGGAACTTGTGCTGGATATGAAACCTTACATCGATGAGAACAATCTGAAAGATGCGGTAGGACTGAACTATACACAGAATGATATAGACGGACATATTTATTCTGTACACGATCAGATGGAAAGCCGTGGAATGTGGTACAATCAGGAAATTTTAGATCAGGCAGGGGTAACGTTAGAAGACTTAAGTACTTGGGATGGCTATGAGGCTGCAATGGAGAAAATCAGAGCACTCGGCGGTGATACATACGGATATGCAGCGGGTCAGGGATCCATCATCATGTTCAATGCAATGCTTGCATCTACGGAGGAAGGAAGAGAACTTTTGGAGTCAGAAATGACACAGGAGACAATCGAATCTAAGACGTTTCAAGAGGCATTTATGAGAGTGGCGAAGATGGATCAGGCAAATGGCTCCGATCACACCGTAGAAGATCTTGGAAATGTGATGGATGACTTTAACAAAAAAGGGACGATGGCAGTGCTTCCAAATGGTGTCTGGAATGCCAGTGGAATCGATGAAAGTGTGGTAGAAAAGATTCAGCCGACAATCTTCCCTGAAAATGTAGCTTTGTCTTCAGCAGGATCTGGACTTACAATTTCCAGTGGACTGAGTGCGGAAGAAGAAAAACTTGCTTTGGAATTTATAAAATATATGACAAGCGAAGAAGTGCAGTCTAAGATCTTTACAGAAGTACAGGCAAATCCATGTAACACAACGTTAGACTTAAATAAACTTGCCGAAGAAAGTGGAAATGCAGCGACGATCAAACTCGCCGAAGCATGTACACTTGTCAATGATGCAGAATACATTGCAGAGGATCTGAACTATGTATGGGGATCAGATGTAAGAACATCCATGATCAATGCTTTAATGGAATGTGCGGTATCCGGAACAGATATCGACAGCCGGTTTGAACAGCTGCAAAAGGAACTGACAGCGCTTATCGGATAACGAATGTTTTGTAGAAAAGAGTTGTCGTAAAACGACAGCTCTTTTTCTTTGGCAGAACAGAAATCGTTCTTAAAAGGAGGTTTAAAAGATGAACAGACATAACAGACTTGGTTGGCGGAGGAAGGGATTCATTTTTGCATTTCTAGCTCCGACACTGATTGCTTTTGTTATTTTTTATTTGTACCCGATCGTGACAGTTTTTGTCACTTCCTTTTGCAAATGGGATTACACAAATATCAATGCACCGGAATTTTTTGGCATAAAAAATATGTGGGATAATTACAAATACATTTTTCATACTTATCCATATTTTTGGGAAGCGTTGAAAAATTCTTCTCTGTGGGCACTTTTGGGAGTTGCCATCCAGATCCCGATCGCTACATTGATTGCACTTGCATTTTCCAGAAAGATGAAAGGGGTAAAATTAATCCGGAATATTTACATTATCCCGAATATGATCTCAACAGCAGCTATGGGTATGATTTTCTTACAGCTATATAGTCCGCTTTATGGGGTGGTAAACCCGATTATCAAATTGTTCAACAAGGATTTTAAAGACAGCATTCTTCTGCTTGAAGGACCGGCATTCTGGGCAATGACAGCTGCATATATTTTCTTTACAGGTACGACAACACTGATGATTCTCGGAAATATTATGGCAGTTCCGGAAGAAGTAAGAGAAGCCGCCAGACTGGATGGCGCAAGTGGGTTAAAGCAGGATTGGTATATTACGATCCCGATGATCAAGGAAACACTGCGCATGGTATGTATTTTAGCGGCAACTGGCGGATTCTTACTTTACAATGAAGTATATTTTCTCACAAAGGGTGCAGCTGGTACTTACAGCATCAGCTATGTGATCCGGGAACTTGCCATTACAAGTCCTCGTACACAGTTTGGCCGTGCAAATACCGTTGCCGTTGTACAGATTCTGGCAGGAATGTTAATTATTGTCATCATAAATATGCTTTTTAATCTCACATGGAAAAGACCGACAAAAGGAGGAAAACGTTCATGAGAAAAAACGGACAGAAAGTATTAAAAAACCGAATGAAAAAAGACTCAAAAGCGACAAGAATCGTAACTGTTATCTGTCTGTGTTGGGCAGCATTTGTAGCGCTTGTTCCGCTTGTATGGCTTTTGCTTTCCAGCTTCAAAAAAGATCCGATGGCACGCCCGGGATTTATGCTTCCGGAATCTATCTATCTGGAAGGATATATTTCTACTTTCCGTGATCTGCATGTGATGCGGTATTTCGGAAACAGTTTACTGATTTCTTTCGTATCAGTTGTGATCAGTATCGTGATGATTTCCATGTCTGCCTATGTTGTGGCAAGACTGGATTTTAAAGGGAAAAAGCTTGTAAATGTCATGCTGTATTCGACCATGTTTATTCCAGCTACTGCATTGACCTATCCAGTTTATAATCTGGTCAATAAATTGCATTTGTATGATACGAGAGGCGCCTTAATCTTGATTTATTCTTGCAGTGGTCTGGCAGTGAGCTTCTTTGTAATTAAAAATTACTATATGAATATTCCAAAGGAGATGGAAGATGCGGCAAGAATAGATGGATGCGGTTATGTGAAGACATGGCAGAAGGTTATTTTTCCGATGGCACGTCCGGGAATTATGACAGCAGGGGTTCTTGCCTTTTTAAATAACTGGAATGAATACTACTGGGCCTCTCTTGTGTTGATCGACCGCGAAAAACTGACAGTGCCGGCATTGTTATCTACATTTACAACATCATTCCGGACAAACTATAATGGTTTGTTCTCGGCAATGGTCGTGATCATCCTGCCGCCGGTTATCTTGTATTGTGTATTCAGCAAGTTTTTCGTGGAAGCACTTTCCGGAGGAGCAGTAAAAGGATAATCATACAGCATATGAAAAGAAGGAGAAGATAGAAATGAATCAGGAAATTAGAGAGAGAACAAAATGGTTTATGGATGCAAGATTTGGAATGTTCATCCATTGGGGACTTTATGCGATCCCTGCCTGCGGAGAGTGGGTTATGTCGGAGCGCGAGATGACGGTGAAAGAGTATGAGAAATATTTTGACCTGTTTGACCCGGTTGACTATGATCCAAAAGTGTGGGTGCGTCTTGCAAAGGAAGCAGGGATGAAATATGCGGTGCTGACGGCGAAACATCATGATGGATTTTGTCTGTTTGATTCTGCTCTGACAGACTATAAGTGTACGAACACAAAAGCAGGGAGAGATCTTGTGAGAGAGTTTGTGGATGCCTGTCGGGAAGAAGACATCAAAGTTGGTCTTTATTTTTCACTGATTGACTGGCATCATCCGGATTTTCCAAAGTACAAAGATCGCCAGCATCCGATGCGAAACTGTGAGGCATACAAAGATGAAAAAATTGATTTTGACCGTTATTTAGATTATATGCATGGACAAGTAAAAGAACTTGTGACGAATTATGGAAAATTAGATCTGCTCTGGTTTGACTTTTCCTACGATGATATGTGTGGGGAGAAATGGCGCGCTGAGGAGTTGATCCGCATGGTGAGAATGTATCAGCCGGATGTTATTATTGATAACCGTCTGGAAGGTTCCGGGGAAGATCATGGAAGTATTGCGACGGCGGAGCCTTCGATCTTCAGTGGTGATTTTGCAAGTCCGGAACAGATCATTCCGCCGGAAGGAATCCGGGATCAGGAGGGAGAGCTGATTCCATGGGAACTTTGTGCTACAATGAACAACCATTGGGGGTACTGCAATTTTGACCATACCTTTAAATCATCGCAGATGCTGATACGCAAGCTAGTAGAATGTACAAGCAAAGGCGGAAATATGATTTTGAATGTAGGCCCGGATGCAAAAGGAAATATTCCTTGCGAGAGTGTCAGAATTTTAAAAGAGATTGGTGTATGGATGAAGAAAAACGGTGAAAGTATTTATGGAAATACTATCTGCGAACGTCCGAAACCGGAATGGGGGAGATACACGCAAAAAGGCGATGTGATTTATGCACATGTATTTGAGGAAGCGCTGGGAGCCATGCCGCTTTACGGGATTACACCGGAGGAATTAGATGTCGTTTACTATCTGGCAGATGGAAGTGAGATGAATCGTGGAGAAGCATGGAATACCGTACAGTTTCAAGAATCAGCATTTGTTTCTTTTGGAGAAAATCCGGTATTTACTTATCCACTTCCAGATCAGACAGATACTGTTTTGAAAATTGTCCTGAAAAAGAAAGGAGCAGACAAAGACTCATGGGAAAAATAACAGCCATCCTAATTGGAGCAGGGCTCCGCGGAGGACATGTATACGCCTCCTATGCACTGGAACATCCAGATGAATTTCAAATTGTAGCAGTTGCAGAACCTGATATTGCGCGCAGAAAGCAGATAGCAGCACTTCATAAAATTCCAGAAGAAAATCAATATGAAAGTTATGAAAAGCTACTTCAGAAAGAATGTATGGCAGACTGTGCACTTGTCTGCACACAGGATCAGATGCATTATGAGCCAGTGACGATGGCTCTTCAAAGAGGGTATCATGTACTTTGTGAAAAGCCGATGTCGCCTAAAAAAGAAGAAATCATTCAAATGGGAATGCTTGCGGAAAAATATAATCGGGTGCTGGCAATCTGCCATGTGCTTCGTTATTCCTCTTTTTACACAAAACTGAAAGAATTACTTGATTCCGGGAAAATAGGGAAGTTAATGAGCATACAGGCGATGGAATCAGTCGGGTTCTGGCATCATGCACACAGCTTTGTGAGAGGAAACTGGAGAAATGCAAAAGAATCCAGCCCAATGATCCTGCAGAAGTGCTGCCATGATATGGATATTCTTCTGTGGCTTGCAAAAGCTCCATGCAAAAAAATCAGTTCTTTTGGGAAACTTACTTTTTTTAAAGAAGAAAATGCGCCTGCACATGCACCAAAGCAGTGCATGGATGGATGCCCTCATAGAGATCACTGTGCTTTTTATGCACCGAAGTTTTATTTGGAACATCCAAAGGCAGAGACAGACGGACTTGTCTATGCGGTGACTCCGACAAGTGACAAAGAATCAGTGCTCACGGCGTTGAAAACAGGACCGTACGGGCGCTGTGTGTTCCGCTGTGATAATACGGTAGTAGACCATCAGATCGTCAATATGGAATTTGAAAATGACGTGGAAGTTTCCTTTGTGATGAGTGCTTTTACAAAAGAATGTAAGCGCACGATCACGCTGATGGGAACAAATGGAGAAATACAAGGAGATATGGAGGAAGGAAGAATCCGTATTTTTGATTTTGTCAGTGGAAATACCGAGGAGATTTATTTACATACACCGTCCAAAGGACACAGCGGAAGTGACGAGAGAATGATGCACGATTTTGTCCAGCTTCTTGGAAATTCAGAAAATAGCGAGGTACCGACAGGTGCCGGAATTTCTGTAGACAGTCATCTGATGGCACTGGCAGCGGAGGAATCAAGGCTCAGTGGAGAGACGATCGACTTTGCAACCTATAAGAAGAATTTAATGGAGGAGGTACAACGATGAGCAGAAACAGAAGAATCGGCGCTTATCCGGTTATTGGGATTCGCCCAACGATAGATGGAAGAAGAGGATATTTAAAAGTAAGAGAATCATTGGAAGAGCAGACCTGGAGCATGGCAAAAGCAGCTGCAGCTCTTTTCCGTGAGAATCTCCGGTATGCAAATGGAGAGCCTGTTCAAGTTGTTCTGGCTGATACAACAATTGGTGGTGTCGCAGAGGCGGCAGCCTGCCAGGATAAGTTCCGTCGGGAGGGGGTTGACATTACACTCACTGTGACACCATGTTGGTGCTATGGAGCCGAGACAATGGACATGGATCCGAAAACGATCAAAGCGGTCTGGGGATTTAACGGGACAGAACGACCAGGAGCAGTCTATCTGGCAAGTGTCCTTGCAACACACGCGCAGAAAGGTCTTCCAGCATTTGGAATCTATGGGCATGAAGTACAGCCGGCCTCCGCGCGAGAAATCCCTGAAGATGTCAAGGAGAAGCTTCTTCGATTTGGGAGAAGTGCAGTAGCAGCGGCATCTATGCGTGGAACTTCTTATTTGCAGATTGGATCTGTGACAATGGGAATTGGTGGCTCCATCATCGACGCTGCATTTTTGGAAGAGTATCTCGGTATGCGTATGGAATCTGTGGACGAAGTAGAACTGATCCGCCGCATGGAAGAAGGAATCTACGATGAAGAAGAATTTCAGAAGGCACTCAAATGGACAAAAGAACACTGCAAAGAAGGATTTGATAAAAATCCGGAAGCGGTACAAAAAACAAGAGAACAGAAAGACCATGACTGGGAATTTGTTGTAAAAATGATGTGTATTATCAAAGACCTCATGAATGGAAATCCGAATCTTCCAGAAGGATGCGAAGAAGAACAGATGGGACACAATGCTTTGGCAGCAGGTTTTCAGGGCCAGAGACAGTGGACAGATTTTTATCCAAACGGAGATTTTGCAGAGGCACTTTTAAATACCTCCTTTGACTGGGATGGACCGCGTGAGCCGTATATCCTTGCTACAGAAAATGATGTGTTAAACGGAATTGGAATGTTGTTTATGAAACTTTTGACAAATCGTGCACAGATTTTTGCAGATGTCAGAACTTACTGGAGTCCAGAGGCTGTATGGAAAGCAACAGGATATACCATGGAAGGAAAAGCTGCCAAAGCAGGCGGAATGATCCATCTGATCAACTCTGGCGCAGCATGTCTGGATGCCTGTGGAGAAGCGAAAGATGATTGTGGCAATGCAGTCATGAAGCCGTGGTATGAAGTGACTGAGGAAGATCAGAGACAGATTCTAGAAAATGTCACATGGAATCCTGCAGATTTTGGATACTTTCGCGGTGGTGGTTATTCTTCGAGATTTCTTACCAATGCAGAGATGCCAGTGACAATGGTCCGCCTGAATTTGATCAAAGGTCTTGGACCTGTGCTGCAGATTGCAGAGGGATGGACGATCCGACTGCCGGAGGAGGTATCAGACATTCTATGGAAGCGAACAGATTATACATGGCCGTGTACTTGGTTTGTTCCGAGAACTAATGACAGTCCGGCATTTCGGACCGCTTATGATGTGATGAACAATTGGGGAGCAAATCATGGGGCAATCAGCTACGGACATATCGGTGCCGATCTGATCACACTTTGTTCTATGTTAAGGATACCGGTATCTATGCACAATGTAGCAGAAGAGAACATTTTCCGTCCAGCTGCATGGAATGCATTCGGAATGGATAAAGAAGGGCAGGACTATCGGGCATGTTCCGCTTATGGACCGCTTTATCGATAAAACTTCTGGAGTGCTCCAACGACTAAAAAGTAGAAAGAAGGATAGAAAATGGCAGAAAAGCACATGCTGGCGGCCGATTTTGGAGGTTCCAGCGGAAGAGTAGTAAAAGGCAATTTTGACGGAAACCAGATTTCTCTGGAAGAAATACATCGTTTTACAAATGAACCGGTGACTTTGTGGGGCAAAGAAACTTCCGTGATGTGCTGGGATTTCCTCAGATTGTTCTGTGAACTGAAAAAAGGAATATTAAAAGCAGGAGGGAACACAGACAGCATCGGAATTGATACCTGGGGTGTCGATTATGGTCTGCTTGATCAAAGCGGACAACTTCTTACAAATCCAATCCATTATCGTGATCTGCGTACCAGCGGAATGCGAAGAGAAGCTGCTGCACAGATAGAAGAGTCCTTTTTGTATGAAATTACAGGAAGCCAGTTTATGGAGATCAATACTTTCTATCAGCTTCTGGCGGAGAAAAAGATCCGAAAAGACCTGTTTGGTATGGCAGAGCAAGTTTTGTTTCTGCCGGATTTGTTCGGGTATTTTCTATCAGGAGAAAGGACTGCGGAATATTCGATTGCTTCCACTTCACAGCTTCTGGATGCGAGAGGAAAAAGCTGGTCAGAAGAAATCTTAAAAGCAGCAGGGATTTCCAGAAGACTGTTTCCAGATATCTCCATGCCTGGCACACCGCTTGGAATGCTCCGAAGAGAGCTGAGTCAGGAACTTGGTGTGAAGTCATTGAAGGTTATTACGGTGGCAGGTCACGATACGCAGAGTGCTATGGCGGCAATTCCGGCAGAAGAAGAGGATTTTTTGTTTTTGAGTTGTGGTACATGGTCATTATTTGGGACGGAGTTAAAGGAGCCGCTGATCAATGAGAAAGCATTTTCCTACGGAATGACAAATGAAGGCGGCTGTGAAAATAAAATTTCCTTTTTGAAAAATATTGTGGGATTGTGGATGATTCAGGAGAGCCGCAGGCAATGGATGCGGGAAGGACAGGCGTATTCCTTTGGAGAGCTCGAGGACATGGCAAAATCTGCAAAACCGTTTTGCTGTCTGTTAGACCCGGATGCACCGATTTTTCTCCCGGAAGGAAATATGCCAAAGAGAATCCGAAGATTTTGTCAAGAGAGCGGACAGAACATTCCCGAAACACCGGGAGCAATTGTCAGGGGAATCGATGAGAGTCTTGCACTTTGTTACAGAAATGCAATGGAAGAAACTCAAGATTGTACGCAAAAAAAATATCGGGCGATCTATATGGTGGGTGGAGGGATCCAAAGCAATCTGCTCTGTCAGATGACGGCCAATGCCTGCAAGGTACCGGTTATCACAGGACCACAGGAAGCAACGGTATACGGAAATCTTGGGATGCAGCTCATTGCAGAGCAGGAAGTGAAAGATGTAAAGGAGCTTCGTGGTCTGATCAGAACTTCAGAAGATCTTAAACGGTACGAGCCTTCGGACACCGAAGTGTGGGATGAAATATATGAAATCTGGAAACATACAGTAAAAGTGAGAGAGGACAACATATTATGAAAGAGTATAGAGAGTTAAGAGAACAGATCTGTGATGTGTGTCATAAAATGTGGCAAAAAGGATGGGTGGCAGCCAACGATGGAAATGTTTCCGTTCGATTAGAAGATGGGACATTTCTTGCAACCCCTACAGGTATGAGCAAAAGTTTTATTACACCGGAGAAACTTGTCCATATTGATAAAGACGGGAAGGTTCTTGATGGAGAACAAGGACTGCGCCCTTCTTCGGAGATTAAAATGCATCTGCGCTGCTACAGAGAAAGAGAAGATGTCGGAGCAGTGCTGCACGCACATCCGCCGGTGGCGACCGGGTTTGCAGTGGCAAACATTCCGCTGGATGATTATTCGATGATTGAAACTGTGATCTCCCTCGGCTCCGTTCCGGTTACTCCTTACGGAACACCTTCCACAGAGGAAGTACCTGAAGCGATCGCTCCGTATCTTGCCGATCATGATGCGATGCTTTTACAGAATCATGGCGCACTGGTAGTAGGGCCGGATATCATCGGGGCATATTACCGGATGGAAACACTGGAATTGTTTGCACAGATTTCCTTAAATGCAAAATTACTCGGAGGTGCCAGGGAACTTTCGCGCCAGAATATCGACCGTCTGATCTCTATGAGAGAGCAGTATCAGGTTACGGGCAGACATCCGGGATATCGGAAATATCATGAGGAGCCGACCATATAAAAATAAAAAAGAATAAAACAAGAGAAAAAACCGGTACCAAATCATACAGCGTGCCGGCTTTTTTCTTGTGTTCTTCAGACAATCTGTATATAATAAATTTAAGGATTTTTGACAGAAAGATGAACTTAGAAAGAGACAAAATCTGTCTAAGAGCAGAGAAGAGAGAGGAAAAGATTTGTGGTAAAAGAGGGAGCAATACCTATGGAATATTTGTGTGACAGCAATGCATACGGAAAAAATACCGACCGCATGAAATACCGGCTTGCGGATGCGATGAAACAATGCATGAAAACGGCGCCCGTGGAAAAAATTACAGTCAAAGAGATTGTGGAGGCGTGTGGCATAACAAGGCAGACCTTTTATCGAAATTTCAAGGACAAATATGATCTGATCAATTGGTATTTTGACAAAATTCTCCTGGAGTCATTTGAACACATGGGAGAAGGCGAGACCATCTATGAGGGACTTGTCAATAAGTTTTGTTATATTCGTCAGGAGAAGATGTTTTTCCGGGTAGCATTCAAAAATGATGACCAGAATTGTCTGAGGGATCATGATTTTCAGTTGATTCTCCAGTTTTATACAGAAAAAATTGAGCAGAATACGCAAAGGCAGATTTCCGATCGCGTTCGATTTTTATTGGAAATGTATTGTCACGGATCGATCTATATGACTGTACAGTGGCTGTTGGGACAATGGAAAGGGACACCGGAAGAGCTTGCATCACTGCTTGTTGCCGCGATGCCCGAAGAACTTTCTGCTATGTTCAAAAAGCTGAAACTTTTGTAAAGTGACAGATTTCCTTTTTTGTAACTTTCTATTTAGAAAAAGAATTGTTAAAATGTAAACAAAAGAAAGATGAGATAGGCATAGAGTAAAGAAAACATGCCATATCAGAGAAAAGGAGATTGAGGACAATGGCAAACAGAATTATGTTAAACGAGACATCCTATCACGGAGCAGGAGCGATCAAAGAAATCGCAACAGAGGCAAAAGCACGGGCATTTAAGAAGGCATTTATCTGCTCGGATCCGGACCTGATCCAATTTGGAGTAACAGGAAAGGTGACAAGCGTACTCGAAGAGGCAGGACTTGCTTATGAGATGTATTCTGATATTAAAGCAAATCCGACAATTGAGAATGTGCAAAATGGTGTCAAGGCATTTAAAGCGGCAAACGCAGACTATATTGTTGCAATCGGCGGAGGCTCTTCAATGGATACCGCAAAGGCAATCGGCATTATTATCGCAAACCCGGAATTTGAAGATGTCAGAAGTCTGGAAGGTGTTGCGCCTACAACAAAACCGTGTGTTCCGATCATCGCTGTTCCGACAACGGCAGGAACTGCAGCAGAAGTTACAATCAACTATGTCATTACAGATGTGGAGAGAAAAAGAAAATTTGTTTGTGTAGACCCACATGACATGCCGGTTGTTGCAATTGTAGATCCTGATATGATGTCCTCTATGCCAAAAGGGCTGACTGCATCCACTGGTATGGATGCATTGACACATGCGATTGAAGGATATACAACAAAAGCAGCATGGGAAATGACAGATATGTTCCATTTAAAAGCGATTGAAATCATTGCAAAATCGTTGAGAAGCGCGGTAGCAAACGAAAAAGAAGGACGTGAAGGAATGGCGCTTGGACAGTATATTGCAGGAATGGGATTCTCAAATGTCGGTCTTGGAATTGCCCACTCTATGGCACATACACTTGGTGCTGTTTATGATACCCCGCATGGTGTTGCATGTGCGATGATGCTTCCGATCGTTATGGAGTATAATGCAGAGTGTTCTGGAGAAAAATACCGTGAAATTGCACGGGCAATGGGAGTAAAAGGTGTCGATGAGATGTCTGTCGAGGAATATCGGAAAGCAGCTGTGGATGCTGTACAGAAACTTTCCGTGGACGTTGGAATCCCGACAAAACTGGAGGCACTGAAAGAAGAAGATCTTCAGTTCCTTGCTGAGTCAGCTCATGCAGATGCATGCGCTCCGGGAAATCCAAAAGATGCAAGCGTAGAAGATTTGAAAGAACTGTTTAGAAAATTGATGTAGGGAAAGATTTTTATAACAGCGATTAATATATTTGAAAGAAATAGTATCCACCTTTATTAATGAAAGAAGGTATCGCAGAGAGGAGTATTAGGAAATAGAGTCTCCTCTCTGTTTTTGTTTCGCAGAATCGGGATTTATGCTATAATGTTCTGAAAACAGTCTATCAAAGATGTTTGATGTATTGGTAGGAAAAGAAAAAGAGTGAGGGAATTTAGATATGAGTGAAATCAAAGTAAGTCATCAGAGTACAGCGCTTGTTCTGAACACAGAAACGCTCGGCATCGAGATTACAGCACATGGCGAAACATGGCGTTCAGAAAAGACGTATCAGCCACATTTTTATGTAAATGATAAAAAAATATATTTTCATCAGGCTGGAAAACTAGAACACTTTTCGTGGAATACCGGTGTCGGCTGTGGGATCAGAAGTGTATTTTCCGGTTTTCATCTTTCGGGGAAAGAGGATACTTTAAGTTTTCAGACAGTCATCTGGATTGAGTATGCGACGGAGGATATATTCTTTGAGCTGAATCCTCTGACAGAATCTGAGCAGTGTATTGGAAATTTTTACTGGCCGGGACAGATGGAGTTTCGCAAAAAGACAAGCGATTGGTATACCGTGATTACAAACCGTCAGGGCTTACTGATTCCAAATGACTGGAAATATGATGCCGGAAAAATCGTATTTGACGGGCAAATGTGCAGTGCAGGGGCATTTATGCCATGGTTTGGACAGGTCAGATGTGGAGCTGCGTATATCGGGATTGTCTGTGATCCGTGGGATGCCGGCTATCAGGTAGAACATCCGGAACAGTCTGATTATTGTCATGTATCTGTCAGATGGCTTCCGAGCCTTGGAAAGCTTTCTTATAAGCGTACCATCAAATATCGTTTCTTAAAGAATGCAGACTATAATGATCTATGTAAAGTATATAGAGCTTACGCGAAGGAGAACGCACTGCTTGTTACGTTAAAAGAAAAAGCAGCAAAAAATCCGGTTGTAGACAAATTTATCGGTTCTGCTATCGTACATACTGGAATTAAGACACATGTATCGCCAGATTCTTTCTATTATGATAAAGAACATCCAGAAAAAAATGATGAAGTGATTCCGTTTGCAGTAAGAGAAGCGCAGATGAGGAAATTAAAAGAACATGGACTGGAAAAAGTTTATCTGCATCTGGATGGATGGGGAAACCCAGGATATGATAACCAGCATCCGGATTATCTGCCTGCTTGTGAGGAAGCCGGTGGATGGGAAGGAATGCGATCACTGTCGGAATGTATGAAAGAGATGAATTATATTTTTGCAATCCACGATCAGTACCGCGATTATTATTTTGATGCAAAGACGTATGATCCTGAATTCTCCATGATTTCTCCGGAAGGGAAAAAACCGGATTTTTGCCGTTGGGCAGGAGGATGGCAGACATACATCTGTGCAAGTCAGTCTCCACTTTACTTGAGAAGAAACTTTACAGAACTTTTTCGTCAAGGAATTCAGCTGGAAGGAACGTATCTGGATGTTTTTACCTGTAACGAGCCGGATGAATGCGCGCATCCGTGGCATACAATGACACGAAAAGAATGTCTGGAATATCGGAAAAAATGTTTTGACTTTCTAAACGCAAATGAAATTATTGCAAGTTCCGAGGAGACGATCGACTGGGCAGTGCCAAGTCTTGTGACTGCCCATTACAGCCCGTATTCATTTATGGTAGAAGAAAATGGTTCGATGCTTGGGGTTCCGGTTCCGCTATTTAACCTTGTATACCATGACTGTATGGTAGTTCCATGGATGATGGATGCAGATCAGCCCGAAGGAGACTATATGCTATATGCACTTTTAAACGGTGGCGCCGCATACTTAAACTGCGAAGCAGAAGGAAAGGAACTCGAAAAGGAGATTGAGCGCTATCGGACTGTGGCACAACTTCAGGAAAAGGTTGCTTATTCTGAGATGGTGCGCCATGAATTTTTAGATGGAAATTATAAGAAACAAAGAACTGTCTTTGCTGACGGGACAGAAGTAACCGTAGATCTTAAGGCGGGAACTTATCAGATTCATCAGAACTGAAACAGTCACAGTATGCAGCGAAAGGATCTGAAATTATGAAAGATATGAATGGATATTATGATTTTTCCGGGCAGAAGTTCGGTTATCCCTTGAGCCTTAGCATCAATGGATTTTCGCAAAATGTTTTTACAAGGCAGAGCAGTCTGGAACTTTCCTATGTGCTCTGCGGAGAATATGAAGCTGTGACAGAACAGTTTTCTACCATTGTCCACAAGGAAGAATTGATCCTCATTGCACCTTATGAAATGCATCTGCTTAGAAAACGCTGTGGGAAAGATGACGGAAAAATTCTGACAATCCATATCGACTTTGATCGTATGCCGGAGTCGATGACAGGAGAAGTAAAAGGGCAGTTTTATTCGGGAGTTTTTAACAGCCAGAAGAATCCTTCTGTCTATTTTCCGTTGAAGCGTAAGATCGGAGAGCTTGTAAAGATGTTGATGGATGGTCAAAGTAATCTGCTGCGATTGAATGTGTTGATGGCAGAACTTGTTTGTTTTTCAGCTCGCGAAAATATTTCGTTGGAGGAGCTTCCACTTCAATCGGAGTATCAGGAGAATTATCTTAAAGCAATCAAGTACATTGATGAACATTTTAAAGAACCTTTGACGCTTCAAGACGTAGCAGACCAGCTTTCTTTCAGCTTATCTTATACTTCCAAACTTTTGAAAAAATATATGGGGATTCCGTTTAGTAAATATTTATCTTATGTTCGTGTGCGGGCCTCGCTGGAAGCGTTGTTGGAGGGAAAAGAGCAGATTGAACAGATTGCTCTTGAATGTGGAATGCCAAATGGAAAAGCTTATACGAAAACGTTCCGAGAGCTCTACGGAATTCTGCCCAGTGCTTACCGCAGGCAGTTTAGACAAAATCTCAAGTACAGTAAAGATGAGGAAGGAAGAGTTATGCAGTTGGATGAAGAGCAGAAAAGTCTGCTTTTTCATCTTGTGGAAGGAAACAGACAGATGGTGTATGAAGATGCAAAGCTTGTGATCTGGAAAGAGCAAGAGAAGTTCTGCTGCCAGGTAAAAGAAATGTGGAGAGATGTCACAGTTGCAGCAAATGGAAAAATAGAAGTATTTTTTGAGGAAACATAAAAAATCGAAAGAGGCAGAGAGAAATTTTTTGCAGGAATAAAAAATAGCAGAAGATTTCTCTTTTGTTTTGTCTGGAAAATTTCGGATAAGTAAAGACAAAATCGGCACAGATTTTCAAAAAAGTTTGTAATCTCATATGAAAACAGGACAAAATCTGCCTGCTGATGTATCTGAAAGGGCGGGTTTGGAAAAGAAAGACATGGTACAATAAGAGCAAGAACAAATGAATACGAAGGAGATACAAATTATGAATTCTTACGAACATTTATTTTCCCCAATTCAGATTGGAACGACAACAGTAAAAAACCGTGTATTTATGCCGCCGATTTCTACAAATCTTGCTGACAAAGGTTATGTCACAGATGAGTTGGTGGAGCATTATGCGGCACGTGCAAAAGGTGGAGTTGGTCTGATCATTACGGAAGTCACTACCGTAGAGCCTACTTATATTTATCTGCCGGGAGATATGTCTATTTGCGACGATTCTTACATTCCGGGTTGGAAGAAACTGACCGACGCAGTTCATAAATATGGTGCCAAAATTCTTCCACAGTTATTTCACCCAGCTTATATGGCATTTCCGATACCGGGGACTCCACAGTTGATCGCTCCGTCCAATGTTGGTCCTTACTATGCAAAAGAAGCTCCAAGAGCTGTGACTATAGAAGAACTGAAAGTGATCATCAGACAGTTCGGGGAAGCTGCATTCCGTGTGAAGCAGGCTGGCGGTGACGGAGTAGAAATCCATGCAGCCCATGCTCACGGCTTACTTGGCGGATTCCTTTCCCCGCTCTACAATAAGAGAACAGATGCTTACGGCGGAGACATCCACGGCAGACTGCGTCTGACATTGGAGGTCATTGAGGAAGTCAGAAAAATGTGCGGAAAGGATTTCATCATTGATGTCCGCATTTCCGGTGATGAATATACAGACGGAGGTCAGAACTTAAATGATGCTGTCTATGTAGCAAAACAGTTAGAAAAAGCTGGGGTTGATTTCATCCATGTATCCGGAGGAACTACAATTATGCGAGGAAGTTCGATCCCTGCACCGGGAACACCGATGGGATCCCACAGCAAAGTCGGAGAAGAGATTAAAAAACAAGTATCGATCCCGGTTGCGACCGTAGGACGCATCACAGAGCCATGGTTCGCAGAAGAATTAATTGCAAATGGAAAAGCAGATATTTGCATGATCGGACGCGCGAACCTCTGTGATCCAGAATTTGTACAGAAAGCTTGTGAGGGAAGAGAAGATGAAATCCGTCCTTGCATTGGATGTCTTCGTTGCCTAAATGGCATCATGTTTGGAAAACGTGTCGCATGTACCGTTAATCCATCTCTGGAACTGGAAAACGAGGATAATATTCCGGCTGCACAAGAAAAGAAACAAGTGCTTGTGATCGGAGGAGGGCCGGCAGGCATGGAGGCTGCTTTTGTTGCAAAAAAACGCGGACATGAAGTAGTATTGTGCGAGAAAAGTGATAGTCTTGGCGGACTTGTAAAACTTGCAGCAGTTCCGATCGCAAAACAGGAATTGACGAAAGTGATTCAATATATGGAGAGAAAACTTATCCGGGAAGGTGTAGAAATCCGTCTGAACTGTGAAGTGACAGAGGAAATGCTGAAAAATGAATTCGCAGGATATGAAGTCATTGCAGGAACGGGTGCGGATCCAATTGTAGTAAATGCATTTACTGCATTTAAGCATTGTGTGACTGCAGACGATATTCTTGCAGGAAAAGCGTTTGCCGGAAGGAAAGTAGTAGTGATCGGCGGGGGATCTGTAGGGTGTGAAACGGCAGACTATCTTGCTCCGCTTGTCAATGATCTCTTCCCGAGAAATCGTGAAATTATCTTGTTGGAGATGGCAGATGGGATCATGCTCCAGGAATCTGGTCCGGGCAGAAGCCTTCTGACACAACGGATGATGAAAAAAGGAATTCAGATTCACTGTAAGGCAAAGGTAGAAAAGGTAGAAGCAGAGAAAATCTACTATACAGAGAATGGTGAAGAACACTGTATCTCGGATGCAGATACACTTGTGCTTGCGATGGGATACCGACCAGATTCGAAATTAGAAGAAACGCTTAAAAAAGCAAATGTTTCTTACCATTTGATCGGAGATGCAAAGAAGGTAGGAAATATCAAAGATGCAATTACAGAAGGATATCAGATTGCAAGAGAAATTTAACAGATAGCTGATATAATGTAAAGTAATAAAGAAGCTATTTATTCTAAAACAGGGGACGAGAGTTATTCTCAGTCCCCTACACCAAAATCTGTCTTTTCATATAACACTTCTACACTTGGATCTTCTAAAAGATACGCATATTTATTCATAAACCAGTCTACCAGTTCCGGATCTCTTTTTACATCGGTACTGTTATTTGTAAACACATTGACCGTGCCTAGTTCAAAATGCATCTTCAGCATTTGGATGTCATAATCAATCATCTCTTTTGTCTGCCCTTTGATCCCAACCATCAGACACGGGGAGTCAAAGTATCTTCGGACTTCTTCCGGGGAATCAAAATTAGCATGTTTATTTAAATAGTCTTCCCGAAAGCTCCGATCAAATGTCTCTACACCAATCTTAAAAGTAATTGGAATTCCCATATACTCCCGCATTTTTTGCAAATGTTTCCGATACATCCAGTGAGCTTCAAAAAATAGACGGTGAATCTGCTTTTCGATGATGATATCTTTGATCATTTTTAATGTTTCTTTTGGAAGTTCGAAACAGCTTCCAGAGTTGATGACTTCCAACACTCCGAGTTCCCCTGTGACACGAGAGAGAATTTCATAGTTCAAATCATTTATTGCATCAATATCCCGGGAATTGTCGTCAATATAATCACAGAATCGGCATTTGCCCCAGGCACATGGTTTGCCTTTCAGAAGTACGATTTCGCGGGGATTTTTATTGGTGATCTTATTATACCTTTCCATGAGATTTCTCCTTATCTGCAGCTATTTTGATGGAAGAAGGAACTACAGCCAGAAGAGCAACAGTTAAAGCAAGAACAATGGCTCTGTCTGCATAGTCTGTCAATCCTTGTACGATACAGACACTGGCAGTTAATCCCAGACCAAGATGATGGAGCAGTTGTACCAAAAGTGTGGATCCCGAAGAAGTAATTCCGCCAAACACGATCGCGGTGATGGAAGAACTGATGACGGTTCCGGGAATGCTGACGATTCCTGCTCCAAGCAGGATTTTTATCAACCTTTTCCTATCGTGGAATGATATTTTCTGAAAGAGAAGTCCTGCAATCCCACCGGTGATTATCTGAACAGGTAAGTAATAAAGAGCATAAATATCAGTAGTCACGCCTCCAATGAGATTGCTTATGATCCCCGGGATCATTCCCGAAAGAGGTCCCATCAGAGCTGCTGCGAATACAGTTCCAAGAGAATCCAGATAAACCGGAAGCCGAAACAGCAGCGCGATATGCCCTCCGATGAGGTTGATTACAGAACAAAGTGCGAGAAGACAAAGCTTATTTGTCGAAAATTTTCTCATTGTGAGTCTCCTTTCATAATCTGCTCTAAGACAGAACAGCTTACCTTAGGAGGCACTCCAAGAACTCTGTCAAAAAACATCTGCATAAATGCCAGAGGAGAAGTTTTGGTCAGAACGTGACTGTTTTTGTGTCCATGCCAGAAATCAAATCCATCTACGACACTCTGACCGATGCAAAGCCCGTCTGTTGCAATTCTCGTACAGGCATCGATACCACTGCAGAGTGTACGGTCTACAAAATAGGCCACTGCAAGAGGATCATTGATAACACAGCCGATGACACCTTCCTGTTTCCAGTGGAAGTCAAAATAGAACCGGGTAATCTTTCGGATTCGTTCACCTATCTGTGGATTCACATAGCACATATATTCTAAGATGTTGGGAGTCAGAACAATTTTTCTTGTCACATCTAATCCGACCATATGAATTTTTTTATCCTGGCAGACAGGCAGGTCTTCAAATGCACGGTATACGATTTCTGCTGCATGAGGATCACACCAGTAGTTGTATTCTGCAACAGGTGAACAGTTTCCGTGACTTTGATAACTTCCGCCCATGCTGATCAATTCCCCAAGTCCGGCAAGACTTTGCGGATCCTCTTGGATCACTTTTGCAAGGTTTGTAAGAGGCCCGAGTGCAATGATCGACACCGGGTCATTAGTTTGGGTAGCATTTTTCAGTGTGTGGGTAAGAAACTCCACACCACTTTCATCCATGATTTGATTAGTAATTTCAGGGTAATTAGATTCGCCGAGACCGTCTTCCCCATGGGTATCCATGGCATCCACGTAAGGGCGGACAAGTGGCAGTTCTTCTCCAAGATAAACAGGAATGTCCGGGCGGTTCATCCAGTGAAGGACTTTTTTAGCATTTGCCACACCTTTTTTTGCCGGTACATTTCCAGAGACAACTGTGATCCCTAAAATTTCTAATTCGGGTGAGCAAAGTGCCAACATCAGCGCAAGCGCGTCATCGATCCCGGGATCACAGTCAATAATGACTTTTTTAGCATTCATTCTCCAATCTCCTTTACTTTTTGATTCTGTGCTCAGAGAGCTACAGTATGAGATACTTGGTTTTTTATACTGGGAAGTTCACGAACCAGTCCAGAGGGTAAGAAATCCCTTCTGATTTTATAAATGCGATGTAGAGTATAGCACAAAATAGAGTGCATGTACAGTGTTTCATGAGGAAACATTTATACGTTTTGGAATGTTTCTCTGCTTTTTACGTTATTGGTGTTGAATTAAAAGTAAAAGCAGACAACTTCAGAAAGTTGCTTGTTTTTTATTGGAATAGTTTCCTTGAAAATGTTATAATACTTGCATACTATTTCATATACTGTTTGCTCTGTAAATTTTTTGACAGAAAAATTGTGTGTAGGATGGGAGAAATCTTTATGATGTCAAAAGAACAGTTTTTGGTTTTCTGCGACTTTATTGCAGGGAAAAGAGGATACTGATCAAAGGTGCATACATGCGGATAGAAACGTTGTTTCAAAAGGCAGACTTTCACCGAGACGATATTGTATATCGTTTCACAGGGGAAAACAATGAGAAAATTATTTTTTATCAAAACGGGGAAAAACTCACGTTTGTAGATGCTCTATATCCAGGCTATCAAGAGCTGCTTTGTTGGCTTGAGAAAGAAAAAAGAGGGGACTATAAATGAAAAAGAACTGCATTGCTTTTCCGAGTGGGACGGAATGGAGGGACAACATGGAGCAAACGAAGTATGAAATTGTGATTCCGATTCAAAAGGAAACATTACGCCGGAGATTAAAAGAAACCACTTATCCTCTTTGCATAGAAAATGAAGCATACCGTCATCAAATATTATCAGATTTTTCAAACGATTGTCTTCGATTGAAAGCGTCTGCCGGTATTATGAAAAGCAATGGAATTCTATTTGAAGGAACGGTTATCGAAGAAGCGTATGGCATGCGGATCATTGGCACATTCCGTATTCTTCCAAGGATAAAAATTTTGACATTGCTCTTTCTTACAGCAATGACTGTAGCTATTTTTTTATAGCAGGAAGCAGTTTTCCTACGATATTTCTCTTACTTCCAGAGGTGGGACTATGCTTTTATCTGTATAAACATTTAGAAACAATTTTTGATACAAAGAGTGGCGATGAGCGGATTTTTCAATATATTCGGGAAGAACTAAATGGAATGATTGTGAGAAAATAGCGCAAAAAGTAAAAAAATTTATGTTTATCATTAAATTATAATTGACAAAGATAAAAATAATGCTATACTGTGAATTAAGAAATGAAAGGAGCTGCATCTTATGAAACAAAAAACTTTGAAAAAATCTGCTCGTTTTATCTCCATACTTCTTAACATTGGCTGCATTATTTTCGGTATATTAAGTGTATCGCTATTGCTTGGAATTATGGTTATCGTTTGCACTCAGCTTTTTTCTCCGGAAATGTTCCGTGAGGCGTGGGCAACTGCTGTTCAGGCGGGACAATCTCTTAGCTTTGGGCAATGCGTATTTTTCTTCTTTTGTTGCCTTGGAGAGTTTATCTGTATCTTTTTAGCACTATATAATGCCAAAAGAATATTTGGATGTATTGGCAAAGGAAATTCTCCTTTTACAGCTAAGACAGCTATTCAGATACGAAAAATTGCAATGTATGTTCTGATTTTTGCTGTTTTTTCCGTACTCTCTGTTTTTAAAATGGCATTTTCATCCTTCTTTATGTGTGGGTTATTCGCCCTCATCTTGTTTTGTATTTCCCTTATTTTTGATTATGGATGTGAATTACAGCAAGAAGTAGATGAAATGATATAAAGGAGATTTGATATGGCAATAATTTTAAGACTTGATAGAATGATGGCGGATAGAAAGATAAGCCTAAACGAACTCGCGGAAAAGGTTGGTATTGCAAATGTCAACTTATCTAAAATTAAAACAGGGAAAGTAAGTGCTATTCGTTTCTCTACGTTGAATGCCATTTGCAAAGTGCTGGATTGCCAGCCGGGGGATATATTGGAATATCAGAAAGACTCGGAAGAGTAAAAAGCTAGGTTGTATTGCGGAACGACTGCCATACTTTCTTTTCACATCAACCGATTTCCTATGCAGGGCTGAAAAGCCCTGCATTTCTTACGTTTTTGTTAGAATTTTGTAAGAAAACTTGATACAAAAGAATGCTCTCATCCATTATAATAAAAAGAAGTAAAGAAGGAGGAAACGATATGGACACAATCTTGAAACGGGATAAATACTCTGATGGAAGGTGGGAAAAACGATGTATGCTAAATTGATTTTCCAAAATGCAAAACGCTCTGCGAAGGACTATCTAATCTATATTGTTACCTTGACGATCTGCGTTACTTTGTTTTATGCGTTTCTATCCATATCCAGCAGCTATTATCAGCCAGATATTGGAACAGCTTATGAGATTACAGCATTTAGCGATGGTATCCAATTGGCAGTTTGTGCAATCATCCTGTTGTTATTGTTCCTGATACGCTATGTAAATAACTATATGCTGCGGCGTAGGCAAAAGGAATTTGCAGTACAATCTATTATGGGGATGGAGCAGAAAACAATCAGTTGGCTCTTTTTTGCTGAAACTTTTTTGATGGGAGCTGTATCGATTGTCATTGGTATTGCTCTTGGCGTGCTATGTTCGCAATTTATGTCCGCTATGCTGCTGGCTTCTTATGGTCAGAGTTATGAGTTGACATGGACACTGTTTCCGGATACTGTTCTTTGGACAGTCGTTTTTTTTACAATCAGTTTTTTTGTAGTTGGACTGTTCAATGTCCGTACTATTCGTAAGATTAAGATTATAGATATGCTGTCTGCGGATAGACAAAATGAACCGGATTTGAAGAAAAATCGGTTTATGCCGACGATTCTTGTAATCTACTTGGCGCTTTCTATATGGATGTTGGAAACAGGGATTCAAAAGATGATTTTTTTCTTTGATCCGCGATTTGCTTTTCCGATTCATATTCTATTTTGGGGAAATATCATGTTCCCGGCGCTCACTTTGCTTTGGTCGTTCACTTGGCTGTGCAAAAAGAAAGTATGGACATTGCAAACTTTGCTTATCGGTCTATTAGTCTGTACAGTTCCCAATACTGTATTTTCGGCTCTTGTACCGGTTTTTGAAAGCAAGTATTATCTAACCCTTGGCGCAGGTACAATTAATCAATATTTGATGTTCGTTGTTGCAGACTTACTTTTTTTGATATGCGGAATTATTTATCTGTCCAGCAGTGCAATTGTTGTATGGAAAAGCAAATCTCCCGCACACAGGTATCAAGGGAATAACCTGTTTTTCTTTGGACAGATCATATCTAAGCTCTCGACAACGACAAAAACAATGACCTTGATCTGCATCACTCTGACAACGGCCATTCTTATGTTCATAATTGCACCAATACTGACCGAATGGAGTATGGGATATTTGGATAGCCGATCCATGTATGATGTGCAGATCAATTCTCGATATAATAATGTGGATGAAGAAGCTGACTTGCCAGTAGGAGATTATGAGTTGGTAACAGAATTTTTGGCAGAAGAAGGAATTGCGACAAATGCAGACTGTACTTTTAGTCTTTACCTTCCAAATCGCGAAGATTTTCATAGCCGTGTAAAGCATGAGTTTCCTGTGGTTGCTATTTCTCTTAGCGATTATAATGCTATTCGAGAAATGCTGGGATATAAGACGGTCACGCTTGAGGAAAATGAATTTACAACCCAGTGGCATATGGCTGTAACAACGGATGAACAAGAGGAGTTTATACGTAGTCATGCAATAGTAGACACCGATGCCGGAAGACTGACACTTTCTGAACAGGCCAGTCATCAAGAAGCGATGGGTGAAACCTTATACAATTCCTATACGCAAGTTGTATATGTGTTTCCTGACAACATTTGCCAAAATCTTCTTTCTGTCAATCGGAATCGCTATATCCAGACCTCAGGAGAACTTTCTTATTCAGATGCAGCAGCCTTAGAAAACAAGTTTATAAAGGCATATCCGGAACTTTCAGAAAATGGTGTTGGGTATTATATTCGATTAAGTACGCTGCAAGTCAATGAGGCAAAGGGGATGAACTTCATTCTGAAGACGGCGATGATTTATGGTGCGGTGGTTTTAATGGTAATATGTCTTACTATCTTATCTTTACAGCAGCTTTTGGATGCCGGACAGTATCGTTACCGTTTTGGAGTACTTCGCAAGTTGGGTGTCGAGGAACAGGATATAAAAAGTCTTGTAAGGAAACAGTTAAGTGTATGGTTTGGTTTGCCGGTAGTGGTATCCATTATAGTTTCTGCTATTGTTGTGGAGTACTTCTTGCAATCCGTTTCCGTTGAAATTTCCGCTTATATCGGAATTGAAGCTTTAATTACGCAAGTATCCATTACGATATCCATTCTTATACTCTTACTGCTATGTTATTTTCTAAGTACTTGGATATTGTTTCGGAGATCTATCACGGAATAAAACGAATTGGGGCAGGGAAACTTGCTCCAATTTTAGCTGTATTATGTTATAATGCAGTTTAGGAGGATTGTTATGAATACAGAAATTTTAATTATTGAAGATGATCCGGTGATCCGTAAAGAACTGCAAACAGTACTGGAGGGAAATAAATATCACACATCTGCTATTGAAGATTTTTCTGATGTAACAGAACAGGTGCGAAAAATAAATCCACATTTGATTTTATTGGATATTAAATTGCCGCAAGAAAATGGGTTTACCATTTGTTCCGGCATTCGGAGTTTTTCACAGGCTCCGATTATCTTTGTTACCAGCTGCAATACGGATATGGATGAATTGAACAGTATTATGCTTGGAGGAGATGCTTTTATCACAAAGCCCTATCACACAGCCATTTTACTTGCGAAAATTGCTTCCTTGCTGAAACGTGCTTATCCTGATACACAAAGCAGACATCTGACTTATCAAGGTGTTTCTTTATCTTTAGAGACTGGAACAATCGAAGCGGAAGGAAAGCAAACAGAACTCACAAAAAATGAACTGAAGATTATGTACTATCTATTTGAACATGCCGGAACCATCTGCACAAGAGCAGATCTCATTGAATATTTATGGGACAATCAGCTCTATGTAGATGATAATGCATTGAGTGTAAATATTGGACGTATCAGAGAAAAATTATCAAAGATCGGCGTTAAAGACTTTATTAAAACGAAACACCGTCAGGGGTATACACTATGAATGGAAAACAGTATTGGAAAGACAAAATCCCCCTTTTCCTCATCAATATCGTTTGTATGGTATTGCTGTCAGTTTTTCTACTCTTTGTCGGAAATAATGTAGATAGTATTGCAGTGATTCTTATCATCTGGACGATGTTACTGGCTGGTGTACTGACGTTTACCTATCATCAGCGAAAAAGGAGATTAAATAAATTAGTAAAGATGGCAGAAGGACTGGAAGAAAAATACTTGTTGTCAGAGATGCTTCCGGAACCGGAACATGCCGAAGAACAGGTTTATTTTCAACTCTTAAAAATGGCGTCCAAATCTATGCTGGAACAGATTGGAACAGTAGCAAGGGAGAGACGGGAGTACCGAGAATATATTGAGCAGTGGATCCATGAAATCAAAACACCGATTACTGCAATGAAACTATTGTGTGAAAATCATAAAGAGCCTTTTACAAGAGAAATGATGAGGGAACTGGAAAAAACCAATCGCTTTACAGAACAGGCGCTTTATTATGCCCGTAGTGAATATACGGAAAAGGATTATTCTGTTCAGGAAATCCGGTTATTTGATGTGGTGCATCAGGCGATTGCAGATAACAAGTATCTTTTATTGCAGAATCAGGTTGCCTTAGAGACGGAAGAAAGTGAACTGATGGTTTATTCGGATGACAAATGGCTCCGGTTTATTCTGGATCAGTTGATTGTCAATGCTGTAAAATACAGCCGGGAGCATCCCGTATTGCACTTTTATACCAAGGTGCAGGGAGATCAGATTTTTCTTTTTGTAGAAGATCATGGAATCGGGATCTGTGCAAATGATCTGCCCCGTATTTTTGAGAAAGGTTTTACCGGGAAAAATGGACGTATCCGGCAAAATGCAACCGGTATCGGACTTTATCTTTGCAAAAGACTTTGTGATAAGCTGGGAATTGGAATTGCCGCCCAGTCAGGCGAGACAGGAACGACAATGATCCTGTCCTTTCAAATCAATCATTTTATTCATCAGGTGCAGGGCTGAGAAAAGCCCTGCATTTCTTACATTTTTGTTAGAAGTTTGTTAGAAAACTTGATACAAACACAGGCAGAAATCCGTTACAATAATAATATCAAAAGACGAGGTGAGTATCATGAAAGAAATTTTAAAATTAGACCATATTCAAAAATTTTATGGAAATGAAGGCAATGTAACAAAAGCGATTCAGGATATTGATTTTTCTGTGCAGGAAGGTGAATTTCTAGGGATTATGGGTGCGTCAGGATCAGGAAAAACAACGATGCTGAACTGCATTTCTACCATAGATACGGTAAGTGCAGGGCACATTTATTTGGATGGTACAGATGTAACTGAGATAAAAGAAAAGGCGATTGCAAAGTTCCGGAGAGAAAATCTGGGATTTATTTTCCAAGACTTTAACTTGCTGGATACTTTAACCATTCGTGAGAATATTGCTCTGGCTCTGACGATTAACCATATTCCAGTCAGGGAAATAGAACCGAGAGTGGAAGAGATTGCGAAAAGTCTGAATATTGCCGATATTTTGGATAAATATCCATATCAGGTTTCCGGTGGACAGAAGCAGAGATGTGCTTGTGCCAGAGCAATTATCAATCATCCGAAGCTGATTTTGGCGGATGAACCTACAGGGGCTTTGGACAGCCACTCATCTCAGATGCTTTTATCTACCATGCAGAGTATGAATGAGAATCTGGGTGCAACCATTCTGATGGTTACACATGATGCATTTTCGGCAAGCTATGCCAATCGGATTTTATTTTTACGTGACGGTGTAATCTTTACTGAAATCTTAAAAGGCAGTGATACACGTAAAGTATTTTTTGATAAAATCCTGAATGTTCTTACCATGATGGGAGGCGGGGTAAGTGATGTACTTTAGATTGGCATTTCAAAATGTAAAACGTTCTATAAAAGATTATTTGATTTATATTATGACACTAACTGCCTGCATCTCCCTATTTTACGCATTTTTGTCGATTACCAGCCGTTATTATAGACCAGATATTGGTGCGGAGTTTAATCTGGAGGTGTTAGGAGACGGAATGTTGCTGGTGATTATATTAATTACCATGCTTTTGATTTTTCTGGTGCAGTATGTCAATCGGTTTATGATAAGGAATCAGCAAAAAGAATTCGCAGTGCAGAGTATCATGGGAATGGAGCAATCAATGATTGCCGGTCTTTTCTTTATAGAAACATTGGTAATGGGACTTTTCTCACTGGTGTTAGGAATTGTATTGGGAGTCATTTTCTCACAATTTATTACTGCCATGTTGCTGCAGGTTTTTCAGAAGCCATTTGTATTTTCGTTTATGTTGTTTCCGGATACGGTGTTTCTGACCGTTTTCTTTTTTGGCGCTTGTTTTGCAGTCGTAGGACTGTTTCAGATCCGTACTATCAGAAAGATAAAAATCATTGATATGCTTCATGCAGATCGAAAAAATGAAGCATTTTCCACAACTCATAAATGGGTGGAGAAGGTTTTAAAAATTAATTTCATTTTGTTTTTTCTGATGGGGATTTATAGTATCAGGACATTGACTTATTACCTTACTGATGAGTTTCAAACAGCAATTCAAATATGGGTTTTAATCAGTATTGTAATACCTTTTGTTATGGTAGGCAATTGGGAATTGCTGAAAAGAAGATACGAAAATCTTGCAGCCATGTAAAATATCTGCTTATGGTTGGAGTGGTCGGATTTGCAGAAATGATAACCGTAAGTCTGCTTCCTGTCTGGAAAATGTATTTTGCTCTTCCGATGGATAAGGGGGCATTTAATTTATATCTGGCATTTATCATCTGGTGTCTGATATTTCTTGTCAGTATATTTTTTGTTGTATTCAGTGATGGACTTCTGGTCTTGAAAAATCGTAGTCTACGAGTAAAGTATAAAGATGAAAATCTGTTTTTCTTCGGACAGATTTTATCAAAATTAGGATCAAATACACTGTCAATGACTTTGATCTGTTTGACTTTGACATTATCTATTTCTCTATTTTTACTTACCCCTTTCTTGGTGGAATGGGCACAGGGATTTTTAGATAAGAGAGTGGTATATGATATTCAAATTGATTCCGATTATACAGCTGCAGAGAATGTAAAATTATTGCCTGAAACAGATTACGCATTTTTGGATTCGTTTTTTGAGGAAAAGCGCATTACTTTGAAAGATGACTGTACTTTTTCAACATACTTTTTGAAAGCCTCGGATGTTCATGGGCAGAGTGCAATTACAGCTATTTCCTTGTCTGATTATAACCACTTGATGGAAATGTTTGGATATGAGAAAATTTCTCTTGCTGAAAATGAATTTTCAACACAGTGGTTATCCATTACACCGAAAAGTACAATGGAAACTTTCGAAACCCAGTACGATAGGATCGCTACAGATAATGGAGAACTGATTCTTTCTGCTATTGAACCGAAAACAGAGGAACTAGGAGAAGTAATATACAGTAATCAAAATGTTGTTCTGATTCTACCTGATTTGACGTGTGATAAGCTGACGGTCGCAAATTCTTATCGGTATATCATGACAGAAAATCCGCTTTCTTATGCAGACGCCGAACAATTAACGGATTATTTCCATGAATATATGCCGATAGATGGACAGGAGGTTTATTCTGTCACTACAAAAACAATTGAAAGAAATGATACTTCTGCATTGATCTTCATTGTACAGACAGGATTGATTTATAGTGCAATTATTTTATTTGTTATATGTTTTACAATTCTATCTCTGCAGCAATTATCTGATTCTGGAAAGTATCGGTATCGCTTTCAGGTTTTAAGGAATATGGGAGTGGAGGAAAACCATATCCGCAGGTTGGTATTAAAACAATTAGGGATTTGGTTCGGAGTCCCTGTTATGGTAGCTCTTCTCATATCCAGTGCATTTATACTGTTTTTATTTATTGGATTTTCCATACAGATTAGAACGTATATCGGAGCTTGGAAATTGTTGCAGCAAGTAGGAACTATTTTGATTATTTTGTTTGCTTTATTGATCTGTTATTTCACCAGCACCTGGATATTATTCCGAAAGTCCATTTCACAAGGACAGGAGGGGAAATGTAACGTATGACTGTAGAATATGAGGATGGGAAGCCTGACCATCTAGAGCGTGTGCTTGTATCCTGTCAGTATACGGAGAATAAGAAACTGGAAGCAGGAAACTTTTTTTAGATTTCCTGCCTTTCTTGTCATTAATAAATATTCAAAATGATTTCATATCTAATTTATGTGAGATTTTGGATAGAATCCGTAGAGCTAAAAATTAGAGTGATTTTGCATCCGCAGTTAATCTTACTATCAATGGTCATAGTACCTCCATGTGCTGCCACAATTTGTCGAACCAAAACAAGCCCCAGTCCATGTCGAAGATCCAAGCGTTCATTTGTACATTCTAAATAGTGAGGTTTTTCTTTTAGTTCTTGTAGTTTTTTCTCAGAGAGTCCTACCCCATCGTCTTGCACAATAAGCTGAGGGATATTTTTCGTTTGGCTTAAAGATAACAGAATCCTACATCCCAGCGGATTGTGCTTCATACTATTCTGAACGAGATTATTCACGGCTCGTGAAATCAATCTAGCATCACATTCCAACACAGCATTTTCGACATCAGGATCAATCTGAATTTCAATAATGTAGCTATCGGAAATCCCCGTATTCAATAGGTCAGCCATGTAGGAGCGCAGCAGTTTGGATAAGCGAACCACTTCTTTATGAAGCGGCTGCATTTCATATTCTAACTGCGATACTAAATTCAAATCCTGCACCAGTTCTTTGATCTTTACACTTTGTTTCTGTACTATTTCTGCCTGTTCTCGGATGGTTTTGTTGGCAGATTCATTTTCTGCAATACGATTTGCATATCCCATAATCATGGAGAGGGGTGTGCGGATATCATGAGAAACACCGCTGATCCAGTTCGCCCTCGCCTCATTTTGTCTGTTCAAAATAGAAGAAGCCTTGTTCACGCTATTTGCGATTTTCGATAATTCGCCGCTGATACAAACTGAAACAGGCTTTCCGTCTCCCAGAGTTTCCACAGCCGATACAATCGGTTCGATATTACGAATGATTTTGCGTTTGGAGAAATAATAGGCACAAAATAGGCACAGAACATCTGATCCCAACATTCCAAGCACAAAGATAGGGAGACGTCGAAGTGCTGCAATGGAATAGTAATTGCTGGTGAGTTTTGTATAGCTGTCTTTCGGATACCCCAATACCAACAGCCCATCATTGGTGTTCCAGACAAAAACAGGATAATCCTCAATATACCCTTTTGAAAACAATGCGACATCTTGAATAGTGTAACTTTCTGGTACTTCATCGGGCAAATCAACCGACCAATAACTCTGCCCATTAGCATTTAGATAAATTGCCCAAATATGATTCTGCCGAAGTTTTTGTATCATATTGTCCGATAATTGCTCCGGTGTGGCGGCATCAGCAGTCATTTCCAACATGGATTGCGGGGAAGAATTCCTATAATCCTCAGTCATAATCTTTTGAAAAGTTAGACTATATACTACCGTGTTAAGAAACAGTAATATCAGGATAAAAGCAACAAAAGATGCAAGGTGTTTCGATATGTAACTTGCAAATGATCTCATGACATCACTTCCTTGCTATCAGCTTATAGCCTAAGCCTTTAATAGTTATCAGGGATACAGGTTTTGATGGATTAATTTCAATTTTTTCCCGGATGCGTCGGACATGAGCATTGAGGCTGTTTTCGTAGCCAAAAGGATTATCACCCCATAGTGATTCACAAAGCGCATCTACAGTTACAATTTTTCCAGCATTACGGGCGAGAGTTTCCAACAAAGCGTGTTCTTTGGCAGTCAGAGAAATAATCTTGTCCTTCTTCTGGACTTCGGCTCTACTGAAATCAATCGTACACCCATCTAAAACAAGCAGTGGTGAATCCTCTTTATAGGTTCGACGTAATACTGCATAGATACGCAACACTAATTCCTGTGGCATGAAAGGCTTTGAAATGTAATCATCTGCACCAAGCCCTAATCCTGATAATTTGTCTGTCGCTTCGTCCTTTGCTGTTAAGAAAATGATCGGCACATTGGTGAAGGTACGGAGCTGCTGCATCAGAGCGAAGCCGTCCCCATCCGGCAGCATAACATCCAAAACAATTAAATCTGGATTTGCATTTTTGGCAGTCAGAACGGCATCTTTGACTGACATAGCGGTAAGGATAGTTTCAAATCCTGCATCTTTCAATATATCTGTTACCATTTTCAATAACTCCTGCTCATCATCTACCAACAGGAGCCTTTTACTATGCAAAAAAGAATTGTCCATAGCATTCTCTCCAATCTGATTTCTTTGTTTCTATTATATCATAAGCTGTCCATTTTGCGGTCTCGCTTCTTAAAAAGTAAGGTAAAAGTAAGGACAGGAGAATGTAGATGTCAGGTTGAAGTTGTAACATAAAAATATCGAAAGGAGATGTTTCTATGGACTATATCATTACAACGGAACAGTTGACAAAGAAGTACAAGAACTTCACTTCGGTCAACAATGTTTCACTTCATATTCGCAAGGGCAGCATTTATGGTTTTCTCGGCCCCAACGGTGCGGGAAAATCCACGACCATGAAAATGCTGCTGGGCCTGACTGCACCGACAAAGGGCAGCTTTACCATTGATGGGAAGCAGTTTCCGGGGGATCGGATTGCCATTCTCAAAGAGATCGGTTCATTCATCGAAGTGCCGTCTTTCTATGCAAACCTGACCGGGCGGGAAAATCTTGATATTATCCGTCGCATTTTGGGGTTGCCAAAAGCCGAAGTGGAAGATGCACTGGAGCTAGTGGGGATAACCGAGTTTGGTGATCGGCTGGCAAAGAAATATTCACTGGGAATGAAGCAGCGTTTGGGTCTTGCCGGGGCGCTGTTGGGGCGTCCGCCGATACTGATTCTAGATGAACCTACCAATGGACTTGACCCATCTGGTATCCACGAGATCCGTAATTTAGTAAAATCCTTGCCAGACCTTTATGATTGCACGGTGCTGATCTCGTCTCATATGCTGTCTGAAATCGAATTGATTGCGGATGACATTGGGATTCTAAACCACGGACAATTGCTGTTTGAGGGCAGCATGAATGATCTGCGACAATATGCCCTGCAATCCGGCTTCGCTGCAGATAATCTGGAGGATGTGTTCCTTTCTATGGTTGAGAAAGACAACATGGACAGAAAGCAGAGGGCAAAATTATGAAAACGCTGGTAATCGAACTTCGGAAAGAAAAGCGAACAGGCGTGATTCCCGTGCTGCTGGCTGTTGGTGTCTTGGGAGCCACCTACGCGTTTGTTAATTTCTTTGTGCGGAAAGACACACTTCTGAATCTGCCGTTGGACCCGATGGATGTTTTGCTAACCCAGCTTTACGGCATGATTATGGTGCTAAACCTGTTCGGTATTGTGGTTGCTACCTGCATGATCTACAACATGGAGTTTAAAGGAAGTGCGGTTAAGAAGATGTATATGCTTCCTGTGAGTGTCTCGGCTATGTACCTGTGCAAATTCCTGATTCTGACAGCTATATTTTTTGGCGCAATCGTGCTGCAAAACTTGATACTTGCACAGATTGGCATGACGTACTTGCCGGAGGGAGCATTTGAAATGGGTATGCTGGTGCGCTTTGCCGGATACTCTTTTCTCACATCCATGCCGGTGTTATCGTTTATGCTGCTGATTTCCTCTCGTTTTGAAAATATGTGGGTGTCGCTTGGAATTGGTGTTGCTGGTTTCCTAAGCGGTATGGCTCTTGCAAATTCGGGACTGACGCTTTTGCTGGTACATCCTTTTGTGGTTATTCTGAAACCGGCAGTAGCCATGAGCGCCCAGCCCGATCCGATGGTTACTTTTGTTGCTTTGGCAGAAACATTGTTGTTCCTTGCAGTAGGCTTGTGGTTGGCAAAGTACAGACGTTACGAGTAAGGAGGGAGGGTAAGAAATGAGCTTTTGGGATTTACTAAAAATCGAGTTTATGAAAGTAAGACGATCCAAAATCGTACCCCTGATTTTCGTTGCACCTTTATTGGTAGTGATTTCCGGGGTTGCGAGTTTGAGCAACTACTTTACACCGGAATATACCAATGCGTGGCCTGCCATGTTCATTCAAAGTGCGCTTGTCTACGCTTACTATCTGCTCCCGTTTAGCATGATTGTAGTCTGTGTGATGATTGCGGGACGGGAAACAGGAAATAACGGGATTCTGAAAATGCTGGTGCTGCCGGTCAGTCGCAGCACAGTATCTATTGCGAAATTCTGTGTGCTTACCTTTTATCTGTTCATGGAAATGGTGGTGTTTCTTGTCGTGTTCGTAATCGCCGGATTGATTGCGACACAGACGATGGGAGTAGCAGAAACCTTACCGAGCCTATATCTGCTGAAATGGTGCTTGGGACTGTTTCTAACAATGCTGCCTTGCATTGCGGCTATGTGGGCAATCACCGTACTGTTTGAAAAGCCACTTCTTTCTGTAGGGTTGAATTTGCTGCTTGTTATTCCCGGTATATTGGTTGCGAATACGCCATTGTGGATTGTTTACCCGTACTGTTACAGTGGCTATCTTGTATCCTGTTCTCTTCATGATTTTACAGCAGAAACTTCCGATGCTACTTTTTCGATGTTTCCGTTCCTGCCGTGTGCGATTGTAGTGTTCGGCCTGTTTTTTGCACTGGCAGTTACCCAATTTGGGAAAAAAGAAATGAGGTAAAACTATGGAAAAGAAAAAATTTCAATCAATAAGTATAGCTGCGCTCATTGTGAGCATCCTGCCGCTGACAGCACTTGCCCCGTCGCTCCTGCATTTTTCTCTGTCGAACGGAATCCGAACTGTTTGGGCTGGGGGTAATATTGTCTTTGTCCTGCTGGGCCTGATTCTTTCAATAGTATGTGTACGGAGTAAGGAAAGCCGCAGCATTATCAATATCGCATCCACAGCAACCAGCGTTTTTTGGGCGCTGTTGATGGTGGGAATCGTTGCACTCGCTTTGTTCCTTACTTTCGTGTAGTGAGAAAACTGATTATTAACCTGACAAGCAAAGCGTTTGATATATTGTTTATTACAAAGCCCAAAGGTGTTTTTACTTATGAATTGTATGGACAGAATCTTCCAAACTATATTGAGAGTGTCGCTGGAATTGGCTATAAATTTAAATACTTGTAAGGCAAGATCACAAGGCAACTTTTCCTTTGTGACCTTGCCTACTTCATAATATTTACTAAGGGGTATATTTTGAGTTAAAGCCAAATATAAGGAATTGATTTTCAGAATGTTAATTATTTCATATAACTGATCAAAAGGGCTATAATTCAGGAAGATAGAAAAAGGAAGCGTTACAAACAACAAAATGAAGGGAGGTTGAAATCGTGACGAAGAAAGAACCTATTATCGGGGAATATGGATTTTGCGGAAATGTGCGTTACAAGGCTTGAACAGGAACTCTGTACACAAAATTTTTTCTTCCATTCTTTATGTTGTTGAAGTATAATTTCTTATAACACAATAAATTTCATTATATTCAAATTTACTGCATAGTAGAGAGGGGGAGTAATATGAATTGGAATTTATTTTTGTTAATGTTTTATGGAAAAGTTTTTATCATCTATGCGTTTGTAGGATATTTATTAGTGAGATATATAAGAAAAGGGTGGATTAGATTTAATCCAGACAGGATGATACAATGTCGTCTAAGAGATATGCTAAAAAAGCGGAAAAGAATAGTTGACTTTCTTATCAATTTGATAGTGATTTCTAATATGATTTTTGTAAGTTGCAGTTTTGGATTATCAGCGTTGATGGATATTCCGATTGTGGTAAGCAAAGGAGCAGTAATAACGGAAGGGATTGTAGTAAAAGGTTCAAATATAGAATCATCAAATAAGTTAGAATGTTACAATGTTGTTGTGGAAGAAAAGGATAATGGTAAACTATATGACTTAAATTTGTATTGGGAAAATGGTATTCATAAAGATGATTTTATAAAAGTAAAATATTTGCCACATTCTAAAACAGGCATTGTAATAACAATCTGCCGCAACTGAATATAACCGTCAAGGTCAGATGAAGAAACCGAAGGAACTGACAGAGCTTGGGACAGGGCGAAGTCAGTTTGTTCGGGCGGGAGTACAGAGGGTGCAACTCTTTGTGCATGGGTACAGGGAATGCAATACCCCTGTGCAGGTCAAGGGCGGCAGCCTTGCCCAGTTAAGTGGCGTTTCGCCACTTAGTACTGGGTATATTACTTGACGCAGAAAGCCGCAAGGAATCAGCTTCGCTGCCCGTCTCTCCTGTAGGGGAAATCAAAAAGAAAAGGAGGAACTCATGTGAAATCGGCTCTCATGTCCATATCCTGAATTGGGCGCTGCACTTGGATGAAAGCACCCCTCATATTCACGAGCGTCATGTGTTCGACTGTGAAAATCAATATGGAGAGATTGCCCCACAACAGGAAAAGGCTTGGAGCAACTGGCAGCACAGGAGCAAAAATTGGAAGAACTCACGATGAAGATTGAAGATGTGGAAGCTCTGGTGGACAAGGTTGCCGATATTGCCTATGACAAGACGGTTGAGGTCGTTGCTGATACTGTGAAACTGGAAACGCACAAGGAGGATATTAAGCTGGAGGAGTAGTCTAAAGCATGGGTTCTCTCCCCTGAGCGGAAGGCTTCAAAGAAATCGAATATGCAACGAAACGATTGGATGGCGTGATTGCCAGAATCACAAATGCTATGAAATCAACCATTCAGAAAATCCAAACTACGCTGATGAAACCAGAGGTCAAAAAAGCCGGAACGGAGCAAATCAAGAAGAAAGCCAAAAGTTCCATTATAGAGCAGTTGAGCCGCAAAAAGAAAGAAATGGCAGAGCGTGAAGTCAGCCGGACAATTCCGGTGAAAAGCAAAAAACAGGATATGGAACTTTAAGGCACTTGCTATTTTCGTTTTGAAAATGACAGGTGCTTTTGTTTTAGGGAGCAGGAAAACATCTTCCATTCTTTAGGTTGATAGAGTATAATGTGAGCAACAAATTGTGAATTTGTAACCTTACTAGCTCTTTCATCTGTTGCATAAACAATCCACTTATCATTCTCATGCCTTAACACAATTTCGTTTTCTCGGTCATCCCTTTCTTCATTCATATTATAACACTGTAATTTTTCCTCTTATATAATTTCTATTACTTCTTTTATATTCATTTTTCATACTCCAACTTAATTTTCTTATATATTTCACTTGTCATTTCTAATTTAAACTAACAAATCTGAAGTTGTTGGTATAAATTAAAAGTTATAAGAAGTGGAAAAGGAGGACAAGTTAATGATAAAAAAAATAGCTATTGTACCATATGTAACGAATGGGAGAAATTCACAGATTGGGCATGATGGGTATTTTAACATTTTAAAGAAAAAGAGAAGTACTGTATTAAAAGAGAATTTACAGTCTGTGATTGAAGCGAAAAGTTGGGAAGCGAAAGTAATTGTTGATGTCAATCATGGAGATTTACAATCGCTGAAACGAGAAGGAGTAAACTTGTTTTTAATTCCGGAAGATATTGCTAGGTATATAGACTATAGCAGTGTTAATAAGGATGAGTGTTTCGAATTAACACATGATGAATATGAAAGCGGAAATATAGATAGAGTAGTGAAATACATAGAAGAAAATTGAAACATAATCTCTTAGAGGAGCTTATCAAATTCTAATTTGTGGAGGATCATTTTATGAAAAAGGCGGTTATTTATATACATGGAAAGGGGGGATGCAGGAGAAGTAGCACACTATATTCCTCTTTTTATCGATTGTGATGTGATTGGTCTTAATTATACAGCACAATTTCCTTGGGAAGCAAAAGAAGAGTTTGAAGTTGGCGTATCCAGAGTTTTATATTGGATTGGTTGTATCTCTAGCAATGGTAGTAGTTTATTTTGTAATTCATAAATTGGTTAAGGAATAAAAAGCAAAGAAGAAGTTCAGTTTTAGTAAGAAGAAAAGGCAAAGGATTTTATGTGGTGATGCCATATAAATGCTGAGCGTGCAGAAAGGGTATGAACTTCATTCTGCAGACAGCAGTGATTTATGGTGCTGTGGTTTTAAAAGTAATATGTCTTACCATCTTATCTTTACAGCAGCTTTTGGATGTCGGACCGTATCGTTATCGCTTCGCAAATTAGGTGTCGAGGAACAGGATATAAAAGGTCTTGTAATGAAACAGTTAGGTGTATGGTTTGGTTTGCCGGTAGTGGTATCCATTACTATATCCATTCTTATACTCTTGCTGGTATGTTATTTCCTAAGTACCTGGATATTATTTCGGAGATCTATCACGGAATAGGCCCCAATAGGTACCTATCTGATAAATCAGGTAACTATAATAAAAGGAACTAGATGCTTGGCAATTCAATCACTGAGTAGTTCACAGAGGATTTTCAAAATTCGCAATAATTATTAAAACAATCTTCTTTGATTTTGTTATTATGCTTGATGGAAAGGAGGGAACATAAATGGGCAATCAATCAGTCATCAGCATAGAGGCAGTCATTGACTATATCGAAAGTCATCTTGACGGAAAGCTGGAATTAGAAACGGTTGCGGAGGCGGTTCACTATTCAAAATATCACTTACACCGACTATTTACCAAAACCGTAGGAATGACAATTCATGATTATGTGCAACGCCGCCAGCTTACAGAGGCGGCAAAACTTCTAGTCTTTTCGGATAAACCTATTATCGAAATTGCTTTTATCTGTGGATACGAGAGCCAGCAATCGTTTTCATTAGCTTTTAAGGCCATGTATAAATCGCCGCCTGCAGAGTATCGTGAAGAACGGAGCTTTTATCCTTTGCAGTTGCGGTTCATTTTACATCGAGGAACGATGGCTATGGAATTTACAATACAGGATATTCGGTTAGCAGAAAAGAAAGATATTGTCGATTGGATGAACCTAATGCGGCTTGTTATTGATGGGTATCCTGTAATGGATGAAGATGACTACTTAGCTAAGCTGGAAGAAAGTATTGACGAAAAGCGTGCGCTTGTGCTAAGGGAGGGAGATATTCTCATTGGAGCGATGGCATTTACCTATTCTCCAGGCAGTATAGAATTTCTTGGCGTGCATCCGCAATATCGAAATCGCGGACTTCAAAAGTTATTCTTGGATGCCTTATTGGAAACATATCTTCCAGGGCAGGAAATCAGTACAACAACCTTTCGAGAACAGGACAAGGCCGATACAGGGCATCGAGATATGCTATTGCAACTTGGTTTTGCCGAAAAAGAATTGCTGACAGAGTTTGGCTATCCCACGCAGCGCTTTGTGCTCCCTCCTAAAAAACAGGAGGATATACAACATGGATGACACGCAACGCACCGGCTGGCAGAAAAGAATACTCCTTTTCTTAACCAGTCAATGTATCACACTCTTTGGCTCTACACTTGTTCAAATGGCGCTCGTTTGGTATGCAACCATGCAAACATCCAGCGGCGTGTGGGTGGCTGCATTTACAGTCTGTTCCTATCTGCCGCAATTTCTCATTTCATTTATAGGCGGCGTATGGGCAGACCGATACCACAGAAAAAAATTGATTATAGGCGCAGATCTGTTGATTGCATTTGTCACTTTCGTAATGGTATTGGCAATTCCGCATATTTCATCGGAGCCTGCTTTGCTCGGCAGTTTGCTTGTTATGTCGGTCATACGCTCCTTGGGGGCAGGAATACAAACTCCAGTGGTCAATGCCGTTATCCCACAGCTTATCCCGGAAGATCAGCTTATGCGGTACAACGGCATCAATGTAACAATGCAGTCTATTGTTAATTTTGCGGCTCCGGCGGCAGCAGGTGCAGTTTTTGCAATCAGCACATTGAGAACGACGCTTATGATAGACATTGTAACGGCGGTCTTGGGAACGGGCCTATTGTCCTGCTTGGCACTTCCGAAACAAAATACTTCCATTGAGAAGGCCAGTGTTTTTTCTGACATGAAAATTGGTGTCAAATACGCTTTTGCAGACAAACTAATTGGAAAACTTTTAATCATCTACGGACTATTTACTTTTTTTTGTGTTCCAGCAGGCTATCTCGCAGGACTTCTTGTTCGGCGAGTATTTGGTGATACTTACTGGTATCTTACCGCAGTGGAAGTAGTAGGGTTCGCAGGTATGATGGTAGGTGGAATTATTATGAGTACATGGGGAGGTTTTAAGCATCGAGGAAAAACTTTGGCAGTTGGACTTTTTGCGTTTGGCTCTTTTGCAATCGGAATGAGCTTTTCAAAGAATTTTATTTTTTACCTTGGTCTAATGGTATGTTATGGAGTCGCATTAACAATGGTGCAAACAGCAATTACCACTATGTTACAAGAAAAATCGGATACCTCTATGCAGGGGCGTGTATTTGGATTACTTGGCACGATGTATGCTGGCTTTTTACCGATTGGTATGGCTATGTTTGGCCCTTTGGCCGATATTCTTCCCTTGCAGTGGATTATGATTGGATCAGGTATAGCCCTTATTGTAATTGCAAGTATAGCTTATTATAATCGGGAACTCAAAGCGATTTAAAGGCAAGCAACTGCCCAACGGATAATAAAAGAACCGTTGTTTCGGCGGCTGGGTATTTATACGCCAAAACAAAATACCGTAGCCTTACGGCGGTTTTGAAATAGCATATTTCAGAGCCGCCGTTTAAAAAGTTTTGCGTCCTATTTACGCACTTGCATTGTTCGAGTGAGAGCACTATAATGTGTTTTGTGAAGGTGCGAAATGGACTATATGACATTAAAAGAGGTAGCCGAGAAGTGGGTCGTGACACCTCGCAGAGTAAATTGTTATTGTGCCGGAGGGCGTATCCCCGGCGCTGTGAAGATGACCGGTGTTTGGCTGATTCCAAAAACTGCGGAAAAGCCGATTGATGGTCGAACAAAACAAGGGAAGGAATTGCGCCATGGATAAAATTTTGATTATAGATGATGACAGAGAACTGTGTGCTTTAATTAAACACAGCGTACAATCAGAATATATAGAAGCCGATTTTTGTAATACCGGAAAAGAGGGCTTGCAGAAATTAAAAGATCAAGAATACCAGCTTGTGGTACTGGATGTGATGATGCCCGGTATGGATGGCTTTAAAACGCTGGAAGAAATCCGCAAAGAGAGCAGCCTGCCGATTTTGATGTTCACATCCAAAAATGACAGCGTTTCTAAAGTGCGGGGGTTACGGGCCGGTGCGGACGATTATCTGACAAAGCCATTTGACATGGACGAACTGATTGCCCGAATTGTTTCGCTCATTCGCCGCTACACTCGCTTTAATCAGCAAGCCGGAACTATGCAAAAACTGGATTTTGATGGGTTGCAGATTGACCTTGAAAATCGTTCCATTACTACGGAAAACGGCACTTTTGAGCTTCCGCCAAAGGAATTTGATCTGCTCCTGTACTGTGCAAAACATCAAGGGAAAATTTTGACAAAACAGCAGATTTATGAGGGAGTATGGGACGAAGAATATTTCTACGATGACAGCAACATTATGGCGATTATCAGTCGGCTTCGTAAAAAATTAGAAGTCAATCCTTCCAGTCCAAAGTATATCCAAACGGTTAAAGGGATTGGCTACCGCTTTAATAGGGAGGTATAGCCGGTATGGAGATCATCGTTTTCCTGTCCGTTGTGATTACTGTTTTGGCTGTGCTGACCTCCATCTTTCTTGTTCGGCGCGTAAAAAAGCAAATTGCAGAAATGACCGATGCGCTGGTTGATGTGAAAAATGGAAATGGCAATCGGCGTATTTTGTCTGCAACAAATGAACTGGTATCCCCTCTTGCCTATGAAATCAATGAGATCGTTGTGTCCTATGAAAGCAGACTTTCAATTGTCCGGCAGACAGAGGAAACCAACCGCCAGCTTATGACGAGCCTTTCCCACGATGTTCGGACACCCCTTACAACCCTCATCGGGTATCTTGACGCTGCACATAAAGGGCTTGTTACAGGGAAAGACCGGGATGATTATATCGAAATTGCCCGCCGGAAAGCCCATGATTTGAAAGAATATATTGATATACTCTTTGACTGGTTCAAGTTAAATTCTGACGAGTTTGCTTTGGAAATCCAAAGTGTTGAAGCCACAGAGTTGACAAGAAATATCCTGATCGACTGGATACCGATTTTTGAAGATAAGCAGGTCGATTATGACATTGATATTCCCGAACAGCCTGTCCGGGTAAGATTGGATACGGACAGCTATATGAGAATTATCAATAATCTCATTCAAAATGTAATCGCTCACAGCCATGCAGACAAAATCAAAGTTGTCCTGTCAAAGAAGGAAAATAACATAGAGCTGCTGCTGGCGGATAATGGAGTAGGAATTGAAAAAGACGATCTGAAACACATATTTGAACGGCTTTATAAGTGCGATAAAGGTCGGTCTGAAAAAGGAAGCGGTCTTGGTCTTTCTATTGTCCATCAGCTTGTAGAAAAGATGGGTGGAAGCATAACAGTTGAAAGTTTGCCTGGAAAAGGAACTGAATTTATGTTGCTTTTTCCTTTGGAAATTTAAGCGGGTTCCCGTCTTTATGGCGGGAACCTTTATCATTTTGCCGGATTTCAAATTGCAAGGTTAATGCAAGGCTGCGGCAAGGTTAATGCAAGGTTGACATGATAGAATACTTTACAGAACAGGAGGTTTTGAATATGGACACAAATTATATCATTGAAACAAAAAATCTGACGAAGCAATACGGTTCACAAAAGAGTGTGGCTGACTTAAATATCCATGTGAAGCGTGGGAGAATTTATGGTCTTCTAGGCAGAAACGGAGCCGGAAAAACCACTACCATGAAAATGCTGTTAGGTTTAACGAAGCCGACTTCCGGGAAAGTCAAAATCTGGGGAAAGTCCTTGCAGGGAAACGAAAAAAAGATACTGCCCCGTATTGGCAGTCTGATCGAGTCCCCAGGATTTTATCCCAATCTGACCGGCACAGAAAACCTGCGTATCTTTGCTACTCTGCGGGGAGTACCAAACAATCATGCTATCAAAGACGCTCTAGATCTGGTAGGACTGCCCTACAAAGATAAAAAGCTCTTTTCACAGTATTCTCTTGGTATGAAGCAGCGGCTTGCCATCGCCCTTGCCGTTATGCACGATCCAGAACTTTTGATTTTGGATGAGCCGATCAACGGTCTTGATCCTATCGGTATTGCGGAGGTACGCTCTTTTATTCGGGAGCTTTGTGATGCAAGAAGAAAAACGATTCTGATTTCCAGTCACATTCTTTCAGAGATTTCCCTGCTGGCTGACGATATTGGAATTATCGACCACGGCGTGTTGTTGGAAGAAGAAAGCCTTGCTGAGCTAGAGGAAAAAAGCAGTAAGCATATCCGTTTTACACTCTCTGATACTGCACAGGCGGCCAGAATTTTGGAACGTAATTTCCGTGAAAACCAATTCTCTATACAGGACGATCACAATCTGCGCCTGCATAACCTCAATCTGCCCGTGGGAAAAATTGTAACTGCCTTTGTCGAAAACGGACTGGAGGTATCAGAAGCACACACCTGTGAAGAAAGTCTTGAAGATTACTTCAAGCGTGTGACGGGGGGCGAAGGAATTGCTTAAACTAATCAAATGCGAATTCTTGAAATTGAAACGGAAGCCACTGGTATTTATTTCCTTGCTGCTTTCTGTTTTTATGCCATTGGCTTACGCTTTCTTTCTGGCAGATGTAAATACCGATGTGGATGCTGTAAATGGAGTGATGTCTAGCTTGCTTCAACTCAGTGCATACCTTCTTTTAATGCCGCTTCTTGTGATACTGGCTTCCAATTTGCTGTTTGAGGAACTGGACAATGATACACTGAAAAACCTTGTTACCATACCGGTAAATAGAACCAAGCTTGTGCTTTCTAAGATGCTGGTTTTACTGCTGTTTGCCATTGGCTTTATGGCAGTTGGAGGATTGGTTAATCTTGCAGTTTTGTTGTTTCAGGGGTGGAAGCCTGTGGGGTTTTGGACCTTGTTTGGCGTTGGGATCGAAGAAGGGATGATTATGTGGGTTGGAGCGCTTCCTTGTATTCTGCTCGTTGTTCTTCTTAATAAAAATTACATCGTGTCTGTTGTGATTACTTTTTTCTATACGATTGCGAATTATATTCTTTCCATGAACGATATGTTTCTCACACAGCCCTTTGGTTTGAACATCGGAACTTTGTTTCCGGGACCACTGGCTTTTCGTTGGACATTCCAGTTCTATGACCAAAGCCAGACCAGTGCGGAGTTAGTAGATTTATTGGAACGGATCAGTCCGTATTTTCTGAATAGTTTTCAAGTATTCGGAGTGATTGTTGTGGAAGCCATTGTGTTTCTTGCGGTGATTGCAATGGTTTACCAGCATCAGGAACTTTAAGGGGGTGTGGCTATGTGGAATTTATTAAAATCGGAATTATTGAAACTACGCCGGTGTCAAATTCTGCTGGTTGGAATAGTGGCACTTACACTCTGTCCACTGGTTCAATACGGAAGTCAGTTGATTGTGGAGGCGGAATATCAAAATCCTAATTATAATTTTCAAACACTTTTTGAGAATGTTGTCTGGGGCAACACTCAGATATTTCTTCCCATTTCTTTGGTAATGATCGGGGGCTGGCTCATTGACAGAGAATCTGCCCTCGATACGTTGAAAAACATTATGTCTATTCCTATTTCCATGCCGAAAATGTTGGGAGCTAAGTTGCTTTTAGTCGGTATGCTTGCAGTTCTGCTGGGATTTTATAGTGTTGGCGTTACTGTGATTACAGGGCTGACCGTCGGCTTGTCTGGACTGACTGTGGAAATACTTTTTCATAGCGGTATTCAGATTGTGCTGGCAGCTTTGACGACCTGTCTGGTGTGTATGCCCCTGATCTTGATTTTTGGACAAATACGTGGGGCATATCTTGGAGGTTCCATTTTGGCATTCTTCCTTGGATACAGCATGTTGTTTTTCAAAGGCGGTATACTTGCCAGCATCTATCCGTTTTCTGCTGCACTGATATTAGTGGGATTTGACATGAGTGAATATGCTGGAACAACTACAGCCTCGACCCCTTTACTGGCGGTCATTGGGGTTGGTATCATGGTTCTTTGGGCTGTGCTGTTATTGCTGATGTCCAGTAATAAAAAAGAAATGAAACTCCGCAAACAGACAAATGACAATGGGAGAGGAAAGCGTGCTGTGCGCAGGAAAAGAAGGTGATACCTATGAAGAAAATAGTTTTATCATTATGCCTGATAATATTGGGTACTTCTGTACTTTCTGGTTGTACAAAAGATGAAGTTCTCAATCAGTATAATAATATTGTTCAGTCTGCTGGTTCTATAGCTCTTACCAGAAATTCATCCTTACAAGGCACGAAAGAAAAAGGGATTGATGATTATACCGGAAGCTATACAGCCAACTATAAAAATTTTTCAGATACAGAGTATTTGCTTGGTGGAACTTCCATAAAAAGAGAAGCTGGTAAGGAACTGTCTATTGACTGTACTTTGGAAGTTATGGAGGGAACTGCAAAAGTATTTTGGATTTCTGGATCTGATGAAGCAGTCACTTTGATTGAAATAACCGGCACTTATAACGATACAATTACACTCCCTGAAGGTGGGAATTATATTGGTATTGAAGGTGAGAATTTCACTGGATGCATTGAATTAAATGCTACATAACATTTTGCAGTATGATAGGGGGTGAACCCCAATGCTCTGAGTGAAATTTCTTAGATCTCTGAAGCCACGAAATGATATAAGTATAAATGTATTTGTGACATTTGGATGGAGTGGGAATTTTTATTTCCATTGTGTGCTATGGGGCATCTTGTATTTTCTCAAATATTTATATTTCAAGAAAGGATATAGCATAGTGAAGCAGATACATTTCCATGCGCCTATGGAGCGGCGGCTTTGAGAAAATCAGAGCCGCCGTTTCTATTTGCTTTTCCAACGATGCTCATGCAATCAGGAGGGCGGTATATAGGAGGACACTGCCATGTCAATTGTTCCCGAAATATATCACTTTCCTTTTCTCTTTCAGCCGCTTTGTTATCTGCTTTCTTTCTGTATCAAGTGCTGGCAATCATAGAAAAAGATTTCTTCCTGCGTCTGTTTCGTCAGTTGAGCAAGAGTCGCCGCAAGGAAGCAGCTATATAAAAATATTGTCTGCCCTGGACAGAGAACAAATAAGTTTCTCCATAGTCCGCACTTGAAAATATTCGTCTGTGGTGCTTAGTGAGCCAAACTTTTCTTCGGTCAAGTATTCAAGGGAGATTTCCGTTTCTGCCTCACCGTGAGCATATGGCTAGTGTCAAAGGACGCATGGCGAATAATAATCCGGCAATAGATATTATGGGTATAGCGGATATGTTCTTGATAGGTTTTGTATTCAGTCATGGAAAAGCTATCTTGCTTCGATTATGGGAAAGGACGGCAGCACTCCTTGCTATTGTTCTTACCAATATTGAATTTTATATTTTATTTTGCGTATATCTAATGGGGCAGGTAAGTCTACCACGCTCAAAATGATTACAGGGATTCTAAGACCCACCTCCGGAAGTATCGAGTTTGACGGTCATCCGTGGCAGCGCAGTGATTTGACACAGATTGGTGCATTGATTGAAACGCCTCCTTTGTATGAAAACCTGACCGCATACGAAAATCTAAAAGTGCGGACAACAATGCTGAGGCTGCCGGATACACGGATTGATGAAGTCCTGCATATTGTTCGTTTGACTGATACAGGGAAAAAACGGGCTGGACAATTCTCCCTCGGCATGAAGCAGAGGCTTGGTATTGCTATTGCCCTACTGAATAGCCCTCAGCTTTTAATTCTTGACGAGCCGACCAATGGCCTTGATCCCGTAGGCATTGAGGAACTTCGTGAGCTGATTCGTTCTTTCCCAGCTAAAGGGATTACGGTAATTTTGTCCAGCCACATCTTGTCAGAAGTTCAGCAAATTGCCGATCATGTGGGCATCATAGCAGGCGGAGTGCTTGGATACGAGAACGAGCTTCGCACTGGCGAAAATCTGGAGCAGCTATTTATGGATGTCGTAAAGCGTCATCACAAGGAGGTGTAATGCATGAATTACCTAAAAGCAGAACATCTGAAATTCAAGCGGACAATTTCAAATAAGTTACTGTTCATTGCGCCCTTTTTGACCGCTCTTTTTGCATGGATTATAGGTGGCTTTTACGGCTTTCAGTATATGACCTTTTACTGGTGGTATGCTTTTCTTCTTCCAGGAACGATTGCCATTTTGTGTTTGATTTCTCATCAGAAAGAAGAACGGGCCGGAAAGTATTATTCTGTATTTTCTACCCCTATCAGCCTGAAACGATTTGAATATGCAAAAGTATTGATTCTGGTTGAAAAAGTATTTGTGGCTGCGGTATTTCTGGCTGTCTTTGCCACGGTAAGCAATTTGATTTCCCCGGCTTTGGCCGTATATTCTGTGAGTCGGAACTTTATAGGAAGTATTGCTGTGGTAATTGCTTCCATCTGGCAAATTCCAATCTGTCTACTCCTGACACGGAAAACTGGATTGCTGCTCCCGATTGCAGCAAACACTTTGCTGGGGATTCTTATGCCTATCTTGCTTGGGAATACAGCACTTTCATGGGTATGCCCCTATTGCTGGGCTGCGAAAACAGCGGAACTGATTATGGGAATTGAAAGCAATGGAACCTTTTCTGGTGTTGCAGCTTTTTCATGGGTCGTTTTGCTGCCGCTGGTATTCTCCGTAATCCTGTATGCCCTGCTTACTCTTTGGGACGCAGAGCATTTTTCAGAGAAAGAAGGGAAGTAAATGAGGACGATTGCTCTGATTCGTGCCGATTTTATGAAACAGCGGCACACACCCTATTTTTGTATTCATTCAGTGATTCCCGTAACGGGGGCTATCCTGTTTGTGTTTTACTTCCTGTATTATCAAAATGTAGATGAATTGAAAAAAATAAGCTTTCTTCTGGAGCTGACGGCAATGGTCTTTCCCCTTCTGATCAGCATTATTGTCGGTCTGAATATCATGCAGGAAGAAAGGGCCTCGCACTTTCAAAATCTGATGATGGTACCAGAGCGCAAGAAGATACTATTGGCAAAGTTCGCTGCGCTGTATCTGTCTGGTATTTCCTCTTTAGTGCTGCTTTTTACTCTGTTTGTGATTGGGGTGGGAATGAGACAGACAGAAATGATTCCTTGGAGGTTGCTGATGCAATCTGTGCTGGGATTAGCTATGAATAGCTTCGTGATATACGCAATGCATTTATTTTTTAGCTTGAAGTTTGGGTTGGGTCTCTCCGTGTTTTTGGGTGTGTTTGAATGTTTACAATGTATCTTATATAGTAACATTGAATTACATGGATTGTGGAGGTATATCCCTTTTTCTTGGTCTGTCAATTGGGTACACGATGTCTTGAACGGCAGACTGGTTTCTAATACGGTACAATGGATTTTGATTGATGTATTATCCGTTGGATTTTTGTTGGTAATTCTCTATTGGTTTTCTCGGTGGGAGGGAAGAAAAAATTATGAATAAGACGATGAAAGCACTTTGCACGATGCTTCTTATGGGCTGCCTGTGTTCCCTATTTTCCGGCTGTTCTTTTGTGAAAGAGCAAATAAAAGAATATGCTGATGATAAGGAACCATGTGTTTTGAATCATGGCGATGTGACACAGTTTACTTATAAGGGAGATTGCTATACAATTCTTGATGATACCATGAAAAATGAAAATCTTGGTGAATGGATTGGGTATATCCGTCAACTTATAGCGGTAGACAATACTGGCGCGATTATCGTACAGGAGAATATCGAAGATGCCACTTTTCACGCGCTATCTGACCTTGCGGAGAAAGCCCTCGATGCAAAATATATCATTCCGTTTCTAAATGTGTATACTGATCCCAATAATGCGTCCAATCTCATTGTGGATGTAAACGGAGAGTATCATAAAGCAACCCTCAGTAATCAGCTTACAGGGGCAGAAACTATATTTGATTTTAGGATCGCAGCAGAAAAGGCGTCCAGCGATTTTAAGCTTAGTCCGACAAATGCAACACAAATTATTTGCGACAACAAAGTTTATCAAGTAACCACGGAAACAGTATCAAAAGAACAGCTTGGGAACTATATGGATATTCTTGCGGAAAAAGTAATATTTGATGATGATACCAAACTACCGTTGACAAAGGAGGAAATGAATCAAATCGACTGGCCAGGTAGTTCGAGTGAACAGATGAGAGAAAGCTGGTTTTATGTGGATGTGTACGAGATTTCCGACACTGATCCAGCAGATGCTGTTGCTGTAAAAGTAAATAATCAGTACCATATCGCAAGAGCACAGTAATTTGTCTTGTGGTATAATGGTAAGCACAGATTTTAATGAAAGGAGGCGGGAGAATGGCTACGATTCTTGCAGTAGATGATGAACAGCCTATTTTGGAACTAATAAAGAATGGATTGCAAAAGGACGGGCATATGGTAACAGGCTATGTATCTGCAGAACAAGTGCCACTGAATAGTCTGAACCACTATGATTTAATCATACTGGACATTATGATGCCTGGGATGGATGGCTTTTCCTTTTGTGAAAAAATACGGAGTATGGTTGACTGTCCGATTCTGTTCTTTACAGCTAAAACAATGGAAAATGATATTACTTTTGGTCTTGGCCTGGGGGCGGATGACTATCTGACAAAGCCTTTTCGCATCCCGGAGCTGCGGGCCAGAGTAAAAGCCCATATACGCAGGGAACAAAGAGAACGCCATAGCAGCCTGAACTTTGAACGCATAAAAATAGATTTGTCAGCTAAAACAGTACAGGTAGATGGAGAAATCATATCCCTTACCAAAAGCGAATATAAGATCTGTGAATTTCTTGCCCGTAATAAAGGACAGGTGTTTACACGGGAACAGATTTATGAGGCTGTTTTCAGTTTGGATGGAGAAAGTGATAATTCCACGATTGCCACTCACATTAAGAATATCCGGGCGAAATTGAACCAGTATTGTATTCAGCCGATCACAACTGTATGGGGGATTGGGTACAAATGGGAATGAAAAAACAGTCATCACTGAAAACAGCCTTTTGGCACTTTTTATTTATGTTGCTTGGTGGTTTGCTTGGCACAGTTGTTGTTCCATTTCTGTTTATGAACATCAGCACGGCTATAGGGGTTACCACATACGGAGATTATTCGGAAATACGGTCGAATGAGCTTGCATCGGTTCTTGCAGCTACGCCAGATTTGTCCGATGTGCAAATACCAATGGGAATTGAATATGTGCTGTTAGACAAAAACTATCAGGTTATTGAAACTACTTTAGATGAGGGTGAGCTGGAACACGCTATGCGGTATGCGACCACAGGTGTTATCGACCAGAACCTGAAAAAAAGATACCTGCTTGTCACTCGTGAAAATGAGTATGTTGTCCTGCAATACTATATCGGCGCTCAATATACAAATGAGTGGATGAATATGCATTTGCCGTCTCCAGATATATTGCTGATTATTTTAATTGCAGCGGGAGGAATTTTTGTTTGTCTGTTCTTGACAACCAGATTTGCTAAAAAGCTACGATTGCAGCTTGATCCTTTGTATGAAGCAACTTCGGAAGTGGCAAAGCAGAACCTTGATTTTGAGGTTGGACATTCAAACATCAAAGAATTTGAAGATGTGCTACTTTCTTTTTCTCGTATGAAAGAAAGTTTGAAAGCTTCTTTGGAGCAACAGTGGGAAGCCGAGCATATGCAGAAAGAACAAATTGCTGCGCTTGCCCACGATTTGAAAACGCCCCTAACCGTTATTCAGGGAAATGCTGATCTTATCAGCGAAACAGAGCTGGATGAGGAACAGCGTTTATATGCTGAATATATCAGCAGTGGTTCCGAACAGATGCAGTTATATATTCGGACGCTGATTGATCTTTCGCGGGCAGCAACCGGCTATCAGCTTCACATGGAGGATATTGATGTGCTTTCCTATGTGGAACAGTTGCGGGGGCAGATCGATGCCCTGTGTCAGACGAAAAAAATCGGATTGCAGATGGAATTAGAACACTTGCCTGATGTACTGTCTGCGGATAAGTTGCTGTTAGAACGAGCGATTATGAATGTGATAAATAATGCACTGGATTATTCTCCGCAGGACAGTTCCATTCATATCTTAGTAATAGGCGGTAAGCAGCGTCTGAAAATAACGGTAACAGATGCTGGGCATGGATTTTCGCAGGAAGATTTGCTGCACGCTAAGGAACAGTTTTACATGGCAGATCACAGCCGCAGCTCTAATTTACACTTTGGAATGGGTCTGTTTATCACAAAATCCATTGGCGAGCAGCATGGAGGACAGCTTGATTTGAGCAATTCCGAGAAGACAGGAGGCGCACAGGTTACAATTTCAATTCCACTGTTATAGTGAAGAAGTACTACAATCGTCTACCAGATATTAAGAGATAGGATTTCCTTTCCAATGTTAGAAGTATGGAGTCATAATAAATTTATTCAATCAAAGGCAAAGGATTTTATGTCGTGATGCCATATGAATGCTGAGTGTGCAAAAATTGCCTATGACCGGAAAAGGCTTGCTACATAATACAATATTGTATGTAGCAAGCCTTAATCTATTTCAGAGGAAATTTAACAGTAAAGGTAGCGCCACCACCAGCAGTATCATTGATAGTAATAGTACCGTTCAGCATTTGGGTTAATTCTTTGGCGATACTTAGTCCCAGTCCAAAATTCGATTTGTTTGTATGAGACTTATCGCCACTATAAAAGCGGTCAAAGATATAGTGCTTATCTTCATCAGAGATACCTTGCCCGTGGTCTACCACAGAAAAAGCAATATTCTTTTCGGTGGCGATTACTTCTATCTCTATCAAAGAATTATTTTTGGAATGTTGAATAGCATTATCCATAAAGACACACAAGATTTGAAATAATCGGTCTTTGTCGGTAAGCATGGCAGGATAACTTTCTTCAGATAAATACAGTTTTAGTTCTAAATTCTGTTTCATGCAGACGGGTTCGTAAGTTTCATATAACGTAATGAGCAAGGTATCTACATTGATTGTGCTTTTATGCAATGTCCATGTTTTAGCGTCGGAAGAAGCCAAAAGCAACATATCTTTAACTAAACGGGATAACCGCATACATTCAAAATCTATGGTCTGTACGGCTTGCTTTGCCTGCTCATTTAAGGAAACATTATCAAGAAGCATATCCGTGTTGGAAATCATAACAGCAAGTGGAGATTTTAATTCATGGGATGCTGTTGCAACAAAATCTTTTTGGCTTTGCAGTATTCGTTCCGTTGGAGCAAAAGACTTTTTCAGCAGATAACGGGTCAGCACAATAACAACGATACAAGCCAAAAACCAGATAAGAAGATATATAGGCAGAGTCTTTTGTAAAATATCCGTCAAACTGGCTGTCTGATAAAGAAAGGTTGCATGATACACGGTATCATTTGTTGTCCTAATTGTAGCAGGAATAACAAAATAAGTATCGTGATGTGTTCCTCTTATTTCCAGAAAACCGCCTTGTGAAGTTGTGTTGCTTTCTGTTTGCGATAATGGTTGTGTAGAAATCTGCTTTTCTACATCATGCAACAGATTGTCCGCAGAAGTTGGAAATGGGAAATCACTCTGATAAATGGTATTCCCTTTTGTATCGCTAATCAAGGAAAAAATATGATAACTTTCTTCGTAGGCTTTAAGTTCCTTATCCATATCCGAAGACGCACTTTCCACTTGATAAATCAGTAAGGTGGTTAATCTTTGAAATAAGGTGCTTTCATTGATTTTTTCCGTGTGAACCATATTCGCAACAACAAAGGAAATCACAAGGGTAATAATCAACATAACAGAACTTACATACAGAATATGAAGTTTTCGGTATAAATTATTTAACATGTTTCTTTCTCCAGTTTATACCCTGCACCGTAGACCGTTGTTATTTTACATGAACTTTTTAATTCTTTCAGGCGTTTTCGCAGAAAAGAAATGTAGCTGTCTACATTGCCAGTTTCTACCTCGGAAGAACTGCCCCAGATTTTAAGGATTAGTTGTTCACGGGAAAATAGTGTTTCTGGGTTCTGCATAAATACAAAAGTCAACTCGGTTTCCTTTGAAGTTAATAAAAGAGAATTATTTGGTGTGGATAAGGTTCTGCTGTCTTTATCGAAAGTTAAATCTCCATATTGTAATTTAGATGATAACTGGATATTGGCAGGTCGCCTTGTCAATGCCCGAACCCTTGCAAGCAATTCTTTGATATGAAACGGCTTTACTAAGTAATCATCAGCACCGCCGTCTAAACCCTCAACCCGATTATCGAGGGTACTCATGGCAGTAATGATAAGGATAGGAATAGATATTCCTTTTCTACGCATAGATTTTATGATTGTTAAGCCGTCAATAATCGGTAACATACGGTCTACAATGGCGAGGTCATAAGCATAGTCTGTATTTAAGGCATACAGCATAGCAGTTTCCCCGTCATTGCAACAATCAACCATATAGTTTTCTTTTTCCAGCGAAATTTTTATATTTTTACATAATTCTAAATCATCTTCCAGAAGAAGTATTTTCATAATGTATCAATCCTTTTCTATATATTATCTTGTACATTAGTAGTCCAAGAAGTTTGAATTATAGACAGTATAACAGAAAAGTCTGTAAAAATCCTCTAAAAAATGATGATGATTTTCTTACTTTTTTACAGGATTTTTAGAATGGTTTACTCTTACAATATGGGCATATCGAACAAGAAAGGTGGAATACAAAATGAAAAAAACAAACATTAGTAAATTAGTAGCAGTTGGATTATGTATCTGTGCATTGACGGGGTGCGGTGTAAGTCCAGATGAAAAGGCGGATACGTCTAATCCTATTGTCAATTCTAATACGAATGAAGAAAATACAAATGGTTCTTCAGAAAATAAAGGAAACGACATATTAGAGTCAGCAAAAATGCAAGGAGCTGTTTTGGAATTTACAGACAATGGTTGCTTGGTAAATCAAGCAAAAGATATTGAGGGTGGAGCTGGGATAAAAATAGAAGCACCGGGATTGGAAAATAAAGATAATGCTGTTTCTGTAACCTATAACTCAGATTGTGAATTTGTCATTGCCACAGTAAATGCACAGTCTGGTGTTACAAATGTAACAACGGGTTCTATATCCGATGTGAAAAAGCAATCTGAAGTATATCTCTATGGAGAGTTTGCAGACACAAATCATTTCAATGCAACAAAGGTTGTCATAGCCCATTGGGAATAGAGGTGTGAAGTATGAAGTTTTATCAACTTGGTTTTCGCTATTTACAGCGAAAAAAAGGGAAAACCATTCTTCTGTTGATTGTTTTGATACTTGTAAACAGTATGATTTTAGGTACAAGCATGATTTTAAGGACTACAAATGAGTCCAAACAAGCCATGCAGGAAAAGACAAACTCTAAGATTGTGGCTGAAATTACAAGTAAGGACAGCAAGATAACAGAGAATGAAGTAAACAAGATTGAAACGCTAGAAGATGTTTCGTCTATCAACCGCATTGGTAGACAAGAGGTATTTCCGAATAATTTTGCTCCCGTTACGCTCAATACTTCTACGAATGAGGAAAATTTGAAAATAGCACTGCTTTCCTATGATGATTTGGAAAAGGACAGCCCTTTTTCAGAAATGCAGTACCGCTTAGCTTCTGGCGATTATATCAAGCGTGAGAAAAAGGGTGCTGTTATCAATGCGAACCTTGCAAATCAAAATGAGCTAAAAGTTGGAGATACGATTGAATTAAGTACAGAAAACGGAACAAAAGTATCTGTTCAGATTATTGGAATTTTCATGTCCGCAGGAAATGCGGAAAAAGACCAGCCGTCAGAAACTACCGCAGTCAATCGAATAGAAAATCAAATCTTTATTGACAACAGTACTTATAAAGAATTGTTCAAAGAAGCTGAATTTGAAAAAATCTGCATTTACTCAAAAAGACCAGAAAAATTAGATGTGCTGGAAACCAGCCTGCAAAAAATATTCGGAAATGATGTAGCACTTAGCACGTCTGATACCCTTTATCAACAGATGTCTGCTCCATTAGAGCAAATCAGTAAGGTGGCAAATCTTATGCTGGTACTTACATTGGTAACTGGTACTGTTGTTGTTTCCCTGCTGTTATGTATGTGGATGCGGACAAGGCAAAAAGAGGTGGCAATCTTTATGAGCCTCGGCAAGACAAAAAGTGAAATTTTCCTGCAAACTTTATTAGAAGCAGGCAGTGTATTTACACTTTCGGTTTTAGGAGCAACAGCCATTGGTAAATTGTTCTCGGGCGTTTTGCAAAACGTCATTACCGGTTCAGAAACAGTAACAGAAAATCTGAAAGTGGTTTTGCAGATACAAGATATTGGAATGTTGTTCCTTTTAGGCGGTGCAGTTATTTTGGTGGCATTGTGCTGTTCCATTCTTCCGATATTACGAGCAAACCCAAAAGATATATTAGCAAAAATGGAGGGATAGTACATGAATTTTTTTGGATTGGCAAGGCGTTCTGTGTTCAGAAAGCCCGTAAAAAGTATTCTCTTATTGTTGATTGTTTTTGCAATCAGTACCTTGCTTCTTGCAGGTGTGGCGAGCAAAAATGCCAGTATTGAGGTGCAGGACAAAACCAGACAAGCCATAGGTGCAGGCTTTCTTTTAGAAAGAAATGCAGAGTACCGAACAAAGCGAGTTCGTGAATACTCAGAAAAGATTGGTAATGATAAGGAAGGTAGTTTTGGTGGCTACCATCAGGAAAAAGAGATTATCAATGGTGTGGAGACTTGGACAGGCTGGACAACAAATGAATTTGAAAGCTTAGATATAAAAGACATTGAGAAATTGGCAAAAGCAAAAGGAATTGCTGATTACAATATTACAACAGTAACAACTCCCGTAAACCCTGTAAATTTCAAAAGGATTGAAGATAAAGATGTAGACCAGAATGCAGATGTTGGCGGTGTAAGTTTAATTGGAAACAAAGATATGAAACTAGACAGAAATGTTTTATCTGGAAACCTGCATATCAAAGAGGGACGAATGATAACCCCAGAGGATAAAGATATGTGTGTCATTTCAGAGGAACTGGCAAAGCAAAATAATCTGAAAATCGGCGATAAGATTTCTTTTAATGATTACCACGATACTGAAAATTCAAAGGTATCAGAAGCTGAGATTGTTGGAATTTATCAAGTGGATCAAAAGATGTCCCCACTTATGCAGGGAGATACTTACCGTTCGGAAAATGTAATATTTACAGATTTGAGATTTCCAGAAAAGGCAGAGGGTGAAACAAGTCCTTTATATGAAAGAGCCTATTTCAAAGTGGAAGATGTGGAAGCTTACGACGAAGTAAAAGAAAATCTGCAAAAAGTAGACATCAATTGGGAGCAATATGATTTGATTGACAATAACGGAAATTCCGAAACCATGTCCTCAAACTTCAATGATTTAGCAAAAGTAAGCGAAATGATGATATTGGTAATCTCTGTTGCAAGTTTTGTTATCCTTGTTTTAGTATTTCTGTTCTGGCTGAAAAATCGAGTGCAGGAAGTCGGTATTTTCTTATCTCTCGGTGTTCCGAAATTTAGAATTATCGGACAAATTTGGAGCGAAGCGATTATGATTGCTGTTCTTTCCCTTATGTTATCCTTTGCTGTCGCTCCTGCTGTTTCAAAAGTAACGGCAAATTATCTGGTATCACAGCAGGTTCAGCAAATGCAAGAGGAAGAAAAGAATAATGAGGGAAAAGTATCCACAGAATACGTTGCACCAAAGCAGGACGTGCAGAGTATCAGCGTAGAGGTTACACCAGAAATGTATCTACTGGACGGTGTAAGTGTTCTTGTGTTGATAACGGCTTCTGTTCTGGTATCTGGAATTGTAATACTAAAGAGAAACCCGAAAGATATTTTATCGGAAATGAGTTAGGAGGACGACGAAAATGTTAGAAGTAAAGAATGTAAGCTATGCTTACAAAACAAAAAAAGATAAAACCATTTTGAATAATGTATCTGCTACTTTCGAGGAGGGTATCTTTTATACCATTATCGGTCCGAGTGGTGCAGGAAAAACAACACTCTTATCGTTGTTAGCAGGCTTAGATACAGCAGTAAAAGGGACTGTCCTTTGCAATGGCGAGGATATTACAAAAAAAGGGCTGAATTACCACAGAAAGCATAATATCTCATTGGTATTTCAAAACTATAATCTGATTGATTACTTGACAACGGTTGAAAATGTCAAATTAGGTGGTAGTGGAAATGCTGAAAAATTATTGGAAGAAGTCGGTATTGGGAAAGAATACTGGCAGAGAAATGTATTGCAACTATCTGGCGGACAGCAACAGCGTGTGGCGATTGCAAGAGCTTTAGCCAGCGACGCTCATGTACTTCTCGCAGATGAACCGACGGGAAATCTTGACGAAACTACCGCTGATGAAATCATTGCTTTACTGAAAAAGACTGCACATGAATTAGGAAAATGTGTTGTTGTCGTTACACATAGTAAGCATTTGGCGGAAGAAGCCGACGAAATCTTAGAAATTAAAAACGGTGCAATTTCTTTTTTGACTGAATAAAAAGAATATTGCCATAAAGTTGACGTTAGGGAATAGTTTAGATACATTTATGACATGAGGTGCAGTGGTTCAATCCCTTATGGCTATAAGCGTGAAAAATACGATAAGCAGCAGCTCATCATTGATGAACCGGCGGCAGAAATCGTCAGAAAAATTTTTCATCTGTCTATCCGCTTCCTGGCGACTTACAGTGAGGAACGCAGACAGAAAGCCAGTGAATATGCGAAAAAGCATGGGCTGAACAGTCAGCAGAGCTAATGTGATAATCAGGGGTGATATGCAGTTAAAATGTCAGGTGCAGACCTGATGTTTTGACTGTTGCCTATTGCCTGTGAGGAAAGTATCGGGGACTATGGATTTTGCAGAAATGTGTGTTACAAGGCTTGAACAGGAATTTTGGCACACAAAAAATTTTCTTCCATTCTTTAGGTTGATCAAGTATAATGTAAGAAACAAATAAGAAACATATGAGGTTATAACAATGATTAAAAGTTATGATTATATTTTGGGAAACGGAAAATTTACTAATTGGTTTGACATTATAACTGGTGTTATTATTTGTTCAGCAATGTCGTTCAGCTTAACAGAAGTTTTGTTTTCATTTAATTTTAAATTCAATTTTCAAAAAGTACTAATTTTTACCATCCTCTTTTTGCTTTTTTTACTATTATTTTATTATTTTATAAAACAACGTCGTTATAAATTATTAGATGAGAAAATAGTATTCGGGTTTAGAAAAAAAGAAATTTTGTACCGCAATATCAATTCATTATTTTTTACACTAACTTACCGACCTAAAGGAATATATGACATTGGGTTGGGTGAACCTTATCTATATGTAAAAGAACATGGGACAAAAAAATATATATGTAATATTACAATTTGTTTGGTCAATCCTAATATTATGCAAAAAAGTTATGAAGGCAATATAACTGCTGAGAAAATAGGAGTATCTTCTGCGTATAGTTTTAACTGTTATGACATAAAAAGTATTTTCAATTTATTACATCATTCAGAAGCAAGTGTTTATGTGGCAAGGAGTTTTCTTATATTAAATAAATGGACAATAAATAGATTTTGCAAAGAGTACGATATTTCTATTGAAAAGGTTCAACTTATAAATGATGGAAATTAAAGTGAAAAATAAAATTAAGACATCATCTTACTAATAAATCTTCACAGCTGTGCTAAGCAGGAAATCTGAAAAAGTCTCCTATTTTTTTGTACCTAAAATTGGATATGGAACTATAAGGCACTTGCTGTTTTCGCTTTGAAAATGACAGGTGCTTTTTGCTTTAGGTGAACAAGAAAAATTCTTCTGTTTTTTAGGTAGATGAAGTATAATGTTAGTAATAAATATTGCTAATGTAGAAGTCAAGCAAAAAATAACCATGTAGCAGAGGAGATTGTGTAATATGAAGGAACAAAAGAAATCTTCCTGGGGAGCGGCTATGGTGTCGTTTTTTAAGGAATATCTATTTAACTTTTCAGGTCCAGGTCATCTGTTTGAATTCCCGAATGAAACAGTTATAAAAAAATATTCCTTAATACTAAACCCTGTACATGATAAAATAAGAAAAAATGAGAAAGAAAACCAAGAGCTTATTTCTCTTCGTGATTTTCTTCTTCCATTACTTATAAATGGACAGGTTGGGTTTAAGAGCTAAGATGTAAGAAGAGATATTGTTAAAAAGAGCTGATTTCTGAAATATTTGGGGATGAGGTATGCTAGATATACGTTTTTGTATTGAACAAAGAAAAAGAAGTCCAAATTGGATGGAAGAAGCGGACAAAGCACATGAAATTAGAAAAAAGAGAAATTTGGTTCATGCAAAATTATGTTTAAAGTCGCATGATGTGAATGAAAATGTATGCCGACAAGTTATCGAATATTTGAAAGATGTACTTAAAACAAAGGGTGTAAAATAAGATTTAAAGAAAATAGCTTTTCCAGAGATGGACAAGGCTATTTTTAATAAAATATTAGTTCTTTATGCACTCGTTGATAAATAATATTGAGACATCTTCTTTTGTGTGATATAGTTTAGATAAGATTATAGAGCGTGAAATGGGGGATAAGGCATGAAGATACCAGAGTTTCTCAATAGAGATGATTATTTGCAGAATCCTATTATGCGGCGTTTTTTGAAAGAGCATAATTTAGAGTTTGTAGAAAATAGAGCAGACTATATAAAAGCGATAGAAGAATATGCAGCACAAAATGATGAAACTAAAAGAGAAACCAGAGACTGGCTGCTGAAAGTAGTAAAAGAGGGTAGTAAGGAAATTTGCTATAGAAAAATACATGGCGTTGGGGAATGGCACAGAGATCCAGCTCTTGTAGAATCGAAAATCAAAGAAATTTATCCAGATTGTCCGATGAAAAATATTTTAACCTATAGAAATACTGGCGAGCGGACAATGATTGAGTATAAAATCATTACGAATGATGATGGAGAGGTTAATAAGATTGATTTTACTTTTTCTAAGCTATTTTTATATGGAGAGACTGGAAAAGAGGGCGATATAACGATTTTCCCTATATTTATAGAAGTTTATTTGGATGAATGCTTTGTTATTAGTAGGGGAAAAGCAAAATCAACATTATATCCTTATGATGAGAATAATCGTATGCTTTTTGGTGATAAAGTAAACACTATGGATTATGCTATATCTGCTATTAATAAAATAATTGATATGTTTGAGTTTGAAGCAGATACAAACCCGAAGCGGATTAAAAATGAAAATTCTCAAATGCTTTATCGAATATATGAAAAGTACTCATTTACCCCAGCAGATGTAGTAGAAAAGGTTGAATCTCAGAATGATACTGTAAATAGTTTTGTAAATGAAATTTTTAGTGATTTACAGCTTGATCCAAGAAATAAAGAGAAAGCGTTATTGGATGCTAAGATTTTTGTTGAGAAATTTATTTCTATAAACGGAAATAACGAAGATGTATTTAAAGAAGATAGGCCAGCGTATCTTATTAAGGTAAGTGCAGATGATGAAATTGAGCTTACAAAAATTGATACAACTTCTGATAAAAAGGTACCATTACAGTGTACAGAAGCTTTCTTTGATAGCAAAAAATCTGTCGTAAAGAGTAAAAAGTGTAAGCGTCTGAATCTTATTTTTAAGCGAACAGATGAAACTTATTTTAGTAAAAATAATCCGTTGGTAGTTCAGCTAGGAACACATAAAAATTATGGTTATGTGAAGACTATGCAGTATGCAGAGGAGGCTGATATACAAAATGTTTTACAAGCAATTTTCGACAATTATTGATTTATTGAATCCTGAATTTGTGGAAAACTTCGATTATTGGCTTGCTACATTACCAAGAAACAATCAAAAAAATATTACTGCTTCTGTAGTGTCTTCAAGGTTAGGTGTCAAATATTCTTTGGCAGAGTCAATATTAAAATTTGCGGAAAAGCAGAATATTTTGGAGAGGTATTATTTGGTTAAATGTCCTGATTGCAATTATAATTTGGACACTATTACAAAAGATGAAATTGCAGATATATTGGTAAATCCAGTTTTTTGTGATGAGTGCGAAGAAGATAAAAAAATTACTTTAAATGATATTTATACAGCATACAAAGTAATCCAGCAAGCAGATGTTTCAGAAGAAGAGATAGCAAGAGCAATAGAGAAAAGGTTGAATCAAGGCGAGGGTTCAGGGGCAAATTTTATTAAAGCTGATTCGCTCTCAAATGATATAACTACTCTTTATGAGGCTTTCTATAATCCAGACGAATCAGCGTATGCAAAGTTTGCAGAATTAAGAGACAAACTTGACTTGGATTATGGGAAAGATACGACTGCAAAGGGTAGAGCTTTAGAAGTTTTGACTTTAGAAATTTTCAATCAGATTAAATATGTTACAGGAACAAATGATGTAAAAACGAAGACCAATCAATTTGACTGTACATTTCTTTGTGGTGTAAATACTCCATATTTGTCTATATTTAATTATTTGGCACCATGCTTTATTATTGAGTGCAAAAATGAGAAGAAAAAGCCAGATAATAATTATACAAATAAGTTGGAAAGTATTATGGATACAAGTAGCGCTCAGTTTGGTATGGTTTTTGGAAGGAAGGACGCAACCAGTCCATGTTTTGCGATTTCAAGAGAACATTATCTGATAAAGAAAGAAACTATAAAACAGCAGATTGTGGTTACATGCTATGATAAGGATTTAGAGTATATCATAGATAAGCGAGTCAATTTGTTGCATTACTTGGAGTATAAAATATTCCAGATTACGAATAATAGTCCAGATTCTACATATGAAATGTTTTGTGCCGGATAGGTTGAGGGTAAGGGTGGAGAAATCTGCCCTTTTACTTTTCTAAAATACAGATAAAAAGGGGTTGATGCTATGTTGAAACTTGAAGAATATATAGAGAAGCGAAAAACAGAAGATGGAATGAATGAGTTTGATAGTTCCCAGAAGATGAATTGATCCTATGTCAAGATTTAGTACAAGTTAAAATGAGGTTTTCCTCATCTTAACCTACCAGCTGCAATTCGTCTTACTGAAGCCTATGATACAGCTTTTCATAATCGTTTGGTGACATATAATCACAGTGACTATGAATTCGTTTCGTATTGTAGAATGCTTCTAAATATTCGAAAACCAAACGATACGTATGCTCATAATCTCTGATTTTAAATCGATTCAACCATTCTCTCTTAATCAGGGAATGAAAGGATTCAATACATGCATTATCCCATGGATATGCCTTTTTGGAATAACTACACTGCATGGTTGCGGTTACACGTTTGTATTCTTTTGATACATACTGGCTTCCGCGATCTGAATGAAGAATTAAAGGCTTATCGATATTCCGTCTTGCTTTGGCTTTCTTTATTGTTTCAATCACGCAAGATACTTCCAATGTTTTGGAAAGTGTCCAGGCAATGATTTTTCTGGAATATAAGTCCATAATACTGGTCAGATAAACAAATCCGTCTATCGTCCAGATATAAGTGATATCAGAAACACCAAACAGCATTTGGACATTTTGGATTAAACTGTTCATCAAGGATAGGAAGTGATATTTTCCCCAGACTGATTTTTATTATATTTCTTCGAAGAGGATTTTGGTATAATTAAATCATAGTAAATAGCGAGAGGTACTCCATACATGAAAGAAAGAAAACCAAAGAAACCAGCCTATATGATTTTTGATAACGAAGAAGAATATGATAAATATGAAAGAGGAGAACATTATGATAAAAATGGTTTAAGAGGAGATGAAGGAAAACTTGTTAAACCTGTAAATCATATTCCAATGACGGATGATGATATTATTTCAGAAGCAGAAAAAATATTATCTAAACGAAGAAGAGAAGGTTCATTGGATCAGGAATATAAAGAAGAATATTATACCAAGCAGGAATATAGTTTTCTTGAAGATATTTGGAGTGAAGTAAAATTTATATTGGTAATGAAAGTAAAAGAGATTTTGGAAGATCCAGAGAAAAGAGCAATCTTTTTAGCAAGGGTAAATAGTTTTTGGACAAACAATCTTGTGCCTGCTGGAAATAAAATTGCTAAAAAGGCTAAGTTTGTAAAGGATGTAGTTCATGCTGCTTTGACAAATGAGCAACCTAGAGTTTTAAAACTTCTGGAAGAGAGTAAAAAAACAGAGGCAGTTGAAGTTGTACCAGATATGTCTTGTGAAGAGCCATTTATTGAAATTACAGAAGAACAGAGAAATAGATTGGCTTTTGCAATAGCACTTATGGCTGATACGCTGAGAAGTGTAAAGGTATTAAATAAACAGGGAGAGGAGTATCAATTAACCCAAGAGAATAAGGAAAGACTTCTTACAGAAAAAGCGATGGAACAAGTGCAACTATTATTAGGTAATGATTATAAGATGAATGAAGCAACAGAGAAGTTTGTACAGGAATGTATAACAAGGGAGGTAGAAAGACTTCCTCTTTCGCACAGAAATAATTTTATATAGGAATTTTTACTAAGTGTAGACTTATAGCAAATAATTGCTATAGGGCTTTTTTTAGGGATATATGAGATATTCTTAAAACGCTTAGAAACATTGATACATAATGGCTCTTACAGGGTATACATTCCAGCTAAAACCGATATCTTAGGAACAGGGTAAGCAGGAGGAAAAGGGATTGAAATACTCTTTATATGCCATTGATGAAGTACGGGCAGAAAACGGATATCTAAAGCTGATGAAAAATCTTGTCTGGGAATATGACGCACTTCCTCACGCCCTTATCGCTGGTGGGACTGGTGGTGGTAAAACCTATTTTCTGCTGACGCTTATTGAAGCCCTACTGCATACCAACACTGTCCTTTATATCTTAGACCCAAAGAACGCCGACCTTGCGGACTTAGGAACAGTTATGGGAAATGTGTATCACACCAAAGAAGAAATGATAGATTGCGTCAATGCCTTTTATGAGGGCATGGTACAGCGAAGTGAGGAAATGAAGCGACACCCGAACTATAAGACGGGCGAAAACTACGCCTATCTGGGACTGCCAACCTTCTTTCTTATCTTTGATGAATATGTGGCATTTTTGAAATGCTGGGGACGAAAGAAAGCGTGAGCCTACTTAGCCAGTTAAAGAAAATCGTTATGTTAGGATGACAAGCGGGATATTTCCTTATCGTTGTCTGCCAGCGTCCAGACGCAAAGTATTTTTCAGACGGTATTAGAGATAACTTCAATTTCCGTGTGGGATTGTGGCGTATCAGCGAATTAGGTTATGGTATGCTGTTTGGTTCAGATGTAAAAAAGCAGTTTTCCAGAAGCGTATCAAGGAGCGTGGTTGCAGGCAGTTTGAAAGTTACCTGCTGGCACAGCAAAGAAGCTGGTATGACTTTCTTATGGACGCACTCGTAGACGGTGGCGTGATGAAGCGTATCGACCTTTCTATCAACGACCATACGGGCCTTTTGGATATTCCAGAACTTGCGGAAAAATGCAGGAAACGGGAATATATTGGAAAGTCCAGAAGTTATAAGTTTTACCAGTCGGGCGAGCTTATCAAGCATAGAGAGGACGACAGAGAATATATGGGACGCACCCTTTATCTTGGTTCGCTGAAATCAGATGTTTATTTCTGTATCTATGAAAAGGACTATGAGCAGTACGTCAAGTTAGGGACACAGCTTGAAGAAACCGATATTATCAACCGTTTTGAGATACGGCTTCGCAATGAACATGCCTATTATGCAATACGAGATTTGCTGACCTATTATGACGCAGAGCAGACCGCCTTTTTTTTATTATTAACCAGTATGTGCGGTTTGTTGATGAAGAACCAGGCAAGCGAAAAAATGACTGGAAACTCAATGACCGCTGGGCTTGGTTTATCGGCAATAACAGACAGAGTTTGAAGCTGACGACAAAGCCAGAGTCTTACACCTTAGACCATACATTGCGTTGGGTACAAAGGCAGGTAGCACCGACCTTGAAAATGCTGAAGAAAATTGATAAAGGAAACGGTACAGACTACATGGAAACAATCGAACAGCAGGCAAAGCTCACAGAAAAGCTTGAAATGATAATCAAACAGCAGATGACCCCTGCAAAAGATTTGTTGGAAAGTTAGGAGTGATAAAAATGTGGGTATTATTAAAAGACTTCCTGCTGGTATCTTTGGGAATGGGTATCGGCGTAGTCTTGATGTGTATTTTGAATGTCGGCAAAGAAGCTGACTGTAAAATGAAACAATTAAAAGAAAGCGAGGACAATTAAATGAATTTCGGACAAAATTTATATTAATGGTTTTTATCAAACGCACAGAGCTTAGAGCTTATGGCGATTGTGGTTATCGGTATCTATTTAGGGTTCAAGCGTGAGTTTTCCAAACTTATCGCTTCTTAGTAGTTGCCCTGATTGCTGTCGGGTTGGTGTTCAATGCAGCAGCTTTTAGATGCCGGACAGTATCGCTATCGCTTTGCAGTACTTCGCAAATTGGGTGTCGAGGAACAGGATATAAAAGGTCTTGTAATGAAACAGTTAGGTGTATGGTTTGGTTTGCCGGTAGTGGTATCCATTATAGTTTCCGCTATTGTTGCGGTGTACTTCTTGCAATCAGTTTCCGTTGAAATTTCCGCTTATATCGGTATTGGAGCTTTAATTACGCAGGTATCCATTATTATATTCATTCTTATACTCTTGCTGGTGTGCTATTTCCTAAGTACCTGGATATTATTTCGGAGATCTATAGCAGAGTAAGCTGAATCAGATACCTACTTAACAAATAAGAATTTATAAGATGATCGGTGCACAAAATTTTATTGTAGTACTGACATGAAAATGTTATAATGTGGACATGAAAAGCAAAACATTATAATTTGACAGAAAGAAGGCATTTTTATGAAATTTGTAGGAAGTAGAAAATTAACCTGGGGAATTTGTAGTCTTGGTATTTTATTAGCATTAATAGGAGTTTTTTTCTTACCTCAAATTATCCCTATGCACTTTGCAAATGGAATACCAGATGGTTTTGGAAATAAGATAGAAATTTTTCTGTTTCCT
>SKEQ01000159.1_pt1 | contig 75988 bp, 60 predicted proteins | sample 4826751 | NCBI WGS metagenome assembly SKEQ01 (sample SAMN11008805, study PRJNA524170) | human gut metagenome | biome: Human fecal sample; material: Feces; isolation source: fecal sample from pouch patient p44 | host: Homo sapiens | place: Israel: Tel-Aviv | collected 2013-07-11
CTGGTGTACCAGTTGTTCTGCCAAGGGCATTGCTGGGTAGCTATGTAGGGAAGGGATAAACGCTGAAAGCATCTAAGTGTGAAGCCCACCTCAAGATGAGATTTCCCATTTCTTTAAGAAAGTAAGATCCCTGAGAGATGATCAGGTAGATAGGTCAGGAGTGGAAGTACAGTGATGTATGGAGCGGACTGATACTAATCGATCGAGGACTTAACCAATAGGTTAAAAGAAAAGAACTCGGAAAAAAACTTATGTGACTTCAAATCCAGTTTTGAGTGAACAAAATTTACTCAATAAAAGATAACACCACAGTGTGGTGGCGATAGCGAGAAGGATACACCTGTAACCATGCCGAACACAGAAGTTAAGCTTCTTAGCGCCGATTGTAGTGAGGGGTTGCCCCTTGTGAGAGTAGGACGTCGCCACGCTTAAGTTATCCATGGAGGTTTAGCTCAGCTGGGAGAGCATCTGCCTTACAAGCAGAGGGTCAGCGGTTCGATCCCGTTAACCTCCATATGAGCCGTTAGCTCAGTTGGTAGAGCATCTGACTTTTAATCAGAGGGTCACAGGTTCGAGCCCTGTACGGCTCATATTTTTGCGGGTGTGGCGGAATTGGCAGACGCACTAGATTTAGGATCTAGCGCCTTACGGCGTGGGGGTTCAAGTCCCTTCACCCGCATAATTTAAGTTTTACATGCCGGCTTAGCTCAGTTGGTAGAGCATCTGATTTGTAATCAGAGGGTCGAGGGTTCAAGTCCTTTAGCCGGCATCTTTAAACACGCGGAAATAGCTCAGTGGTAGAGCACCACCTTGCCAAGGTGGGGGTCGCGGGTTCGAACCCCGTTTTCCGCTTTGCCAAAGCAATCGCGCCGGGGTGGCGGAACTGGCAGACGCACAGGACTTAAAATCCTGCGGTGAGTGATCACCGTACCGGTTCGATTCCGGTCCTCGGCATTTCAAATATGCGCCCATAGCTCAACTGGATAGAGTGTTTGACTACGGATCAAAAGGTTAGGGGTTCGACTCCTCTTGGGCGCGTCGATACGGAATAGTATATTCCGTATTTTTTTTTGTTGATTCTAAAGGATTTATTTAACAAAAAGCGTTCTTCTTTCTTTCTATTATCAAATTCGTTATAATTAAGGTCAATATTAGTCAAAGGGAATGAATAAGATGGCACATCAGAATACCTCGGATTTAATTGAATCATATATAAAGAAAATTCTGGAAAATAGTGAAATGATCGAGATTCGAAGGATTGAAATGGCAGACCTCTTTAACTGTGTTCCTTCACAAATCAACTATGTGATTAATACCCGTTTTACCATCCAACGTGGTTATCTAGTAGAAAGCAAACGTGGTGGTGGTGGTTATATACGAATTGCAAAAGTAAGGATTTCAGATAAAAAACAATTACTTGAGCAGATAAATCAGTTATTTGATGATACAATCAGTGAGAAAAATGCTTTTGCTATTATTCAAAAACTTTATGAAGACCAAATAATTACAAAAAAAGAAGGAAACTTGATGTTGAGTGCAATTGCAAAAAACACATTGAATTTCAATGAATATGAAGATCATACACGTGCTCGGATTCTCCGAGCATTTCTGGAACGTTTAAGTTATGAAGATGGGAAGTGAGATTAGATGGAAGAACTTTTTACTGAAAGAGCCCAAGCAGTATTAGAAATTGCACAAGAAGAAGCAAAACGGTTGAAACATCAATCAGTTAGTTCAGAACATGTTTTACTAGCCTTAGTGGTCGAGCAAAATGGAATTGCTGGAAAAGTATTACGTGAAATGGATTTGAATGAAACGGAAATTTATGAAGAAATTGAACATCTGATTGGTTATGGTGGTATCCGTTCTTACCCTAAAGGAGTCTTTCTTCCATATTCACCAAGAATGAAACAAGTTTTTGCTTTAGCTAGCAGCGAAGTGAAGAAAACTGGTTCTCAAAAAGTTGGAACAGAACATATTTTGATGAGCTTATTAAAAGATGAAAGTATCATGGCTACTCGAATCATGATCAACTTAGGTATCAGCCTTTCAAAAGCCCGTCAAGTTCTGAAACAAAAAATGGGGCTAGCTGGTGATTCTGCTGGAAAAGGAATGAATCGTCGTAGAAATGTAAATGTACAAGATAAACGGCAAACACCGCAAGGAACACCTACGCTAGATTCATTAGCACGTGATTTGACGAAATTAGCAAAAGAAAACAAGCTGGACCCAGTTGTTGGTCGTTCGAGAGAAGTGAAACGGCTTATCCAGATTCTTAGCCGACGGACAAAGAATAACCCTGTACTGGTGGGTGAACCTGGTGTAGGCAAAACAGCCATTGCTGAAGGGTTAGCTCAAAAAATCATTTTAGGTGAAGTGCCAGAAGACATGCAAGAAAAGCGCCTGATGATGCTTGATATGGGATCTTTGGTTGCTGGTACGAAATATCGCGGTGAATTTGAAGATCGAATGAAAAAGGTCATCGACGAAATCTATAATGATGGTCAAGTAATCTTATTCATTGATGAATTGCATACCTTAATTGGTGCAGGTGGAGCAGAAGGAGCAATTGATGCTTCGAATATCTTGAAACCGGCGTTAGCTCGAGGAGAATTACAAACGATCGGAGCAACGACCCTAGATGAATATCAAAAATATATCGAAAAAGATTCTGCATTAGAGCGACGTTTTGCTCGCATTCAAGTAGATGAGCCAACTCCTGAAGAAGCAGAAGTGATTCTTCAAGGATTACGTACAAGATATGAAGAGCACCATGGAGTGGAGATCACAGATGAAGCTGTACGAGCAGCAGTCAATCTTTCTGTTCGTTATATCACTTCTCGTCAACTACCCGATAAAGCAATTGATTTGATCGATGAATCAGCAGCGAAAGTCCGTTTGGATCAAACCGATCACTTAACAAAATCAACTGTGATCAAACTAGAAATCGATGAACTAGTACAAGAAAAGGAAGCAGCGATCCAAAAACAAGACTTTGAAAATGCTGCTCAATTACGCAGACAAGAAAAAGCACTACGTAAAAAGCTGCAAAAAGTTTCTGCAATTGAAGCAAAACAGGAGCAAGGTTATTCTGATCGTGTAACAGAAGAAGATGTTGCTACAGTTGTATCGGAGTGGACTGGTGTCCCTCTACAGCAGTTGGAGAAAAAAGAAAGCGAACGCTTGTTAGAACTGGAAGGACTTCTGCATGAACGTGTCGTTGGTCAAGATGAGGCTGTCAAAGCAGTTTCACGTGCGATCCGCCGTGCACGAAGCGGATTGAAAGATCCTGATCGTCCAATTGGTTCATTCATGTTCCTTGGACCAACTGGTGTCGGAAAAACAGAATTGGCCAAAGCACTTTCAGAAGTCATGTTTGGAAGTGAAGATGCCCTGATCCGTGTTGATATGTCAGAATTTATGGAAAAATACAGTACAAGCCGATTAATCGGGTCTCCTCCAGGATACGTAGGGTATGATGAAGGTGGACAGTTGACAGAAAAAATTCGTCAAAAACCATATTCAGTGATTCTCTTAGATGAAGTGGAGAAAGCACATCCAGACGTTTTCAATTTACTTCTGCAAGTATTGGATGATGGTCATTTAACAGATTCTAAAGGTAGAAAAGTGGACTTTAGAAATACAATCATGATTATGACTTCAAATATCGGAGCGACACAAATTCGAGAAGAAAAAAATGTCGGATTCAATGTCCAAGATGTTACTAAAGATCACAAAGCCATGCAAAAACGTATCTTAGAAGAGTTAAAGAAAGCTTTCCGACCTGAATTCTTGAATCGAATCGATGAGACTGTCGTCTTCCATTCATTGAGTAAAGATGAAATCCATACAATCGTCCAAATCATGAGCAAAGCGATTATCAAACGATTGAAAGAACAAGATATTCAAGTGAAAATCACACCATCTGCAATCGATGTGATCGGGAAAGCTGGATTTGATCCTGAATATGGTGCACGTCCAATCCGTCGCGCACTTCAAAAAGAAATTGAAGATCGATTGAGCGAGGCTTTGCTTGGCGGAGAAATTCGTTTAGGTGACCACGTAACAGTAGGTGCTTCAAAAGGTAAGATCACATTGAATGTTCGCGGACCTAAAAAGGAAACAGTAGGTTCCCTATAGTTACTTGGCCTGTGTAGCTGAATTTTTATAATAGTAAGACTTGATTAAGAGGTTGTGACAAGATTTTTGTCACAATCTCTTTTTATATTTGGACAGAATATATCGAACTTTATTTTGATTTTTTGTGAAATAATTTTCAAAAATCCGACTTTAAATAGAAGAAGTATTGGAAAGTTTTTAGAGCTATGCTACTATTATGAAGTTGTAGGAGGAGAAAATTATGATCGAACTCATAACCACAGTAGAAACTATTGAACAAGCAGAACAGTTGCTTGCTGCAGGTGCAGATACACTATATTTCGGTGAAGAGCAATTTGGATTGCGTCTGCCTGCTTCATTTACACGAGAAGAACAGCGACAATTGGTAGAATTAGCACACAAGTATGGTAAAAAAGCGAATATTGCTGTAAATGGGATCATTCATCCTGAAAAAATGAAAAATGTACCTGAATATTTGGCTTTTTTAAAAGAAATAAACGTAGATGTGATCACAGTTGGTGATACAGGTATTATTTATACGATGAAAAAAAATCCTGAATTGCGTATACCGTATATTTATGATGCTGAAACATTAGTAACGAGCGCACGTCAAATCAATTTCTGGGCGAAAAAAGGCGCAGTTGGAGCAGTACTTGCTCGTGAAGTTCCTTTTGAAGAGATGAAGGCGATGGAAGAAAAACTCGATATTCCTGTAGAAACCCTTGTGTATGGTGCTACATGCATCCATCAATCCAAACGTCCACTGCTACAGAATTACTATAACTATACGAAACAAGACGAACAAAAAGATCGTGAAAGAGGTCTTTTTATCTCGGAACCTAAAAAAGAAGAGACACATTATTCTATTTATGAAGATAGTCATGGCACACATATTTTTGCCAGCAATGATCTGAATCTCTCGAATGAATTGAATGAACTTTATCAGCATCATTACTGTACATGGAAATTGGACGGATTATTTACTCCAGGCGAAAAATTCGTAAACATCACTCGACTATTCGCCGAAGCAAAAAAACAAATTTTAGAAGGTAGCTGGGATCAAGAAAAAGCGGAAAAAATGACTAGCGAAATCAGTAAATTGCATCCTGAAAACCGTGAATTAGATACAGGATTCTTTTATATTGATCCTTCTGCTATCAAATAAGGAGTATGATGAAAGAAATGACAGTAAAAAGAAAATTGAAACGACCAGAAATCCTAGCGCCAGCAGGAACACTGGAAAAGTTAAAAACCGCGATCCATTATGGAGCAGATGCAGTATATATTGGCGGGAATGCATATGGTTTAAGAAGCCGTGCAGGTAATTTTACTTATGAAGAAATGGCTGAAGGAGTTGCTTTTGCAAAAGAACATGATGCGAAGGTATACGTTGCTGCTAATATGGTCACCCATGAAGGAAATGAAGATGGAGCAGGGGAATTTTTCCGCAGTTTGCGTGATGTCGGTATTTCTGCAGTGATTGTTTCTGATCCAGCTTTGATCGAAATTTGTGCGACAGAAGCCCCAGGTCTGCCGATCCATTTATCCACTCAAGCTTCAGCAACTAATTTTGAGACATTGGAATTCTGGAAAGAAGAAGGGTTGGAACGTGTCGTTTTAGCTCGTGAAGTTTCAATGGAGGAAGTGGCAGAGATTCGTAAAAATACGGATACCGAAATCGAAGCATTTATCCATGGTGCCATGTGTATCTCTTATTCTGGTCGATGCACATTGTCCAACCATATGTCGATGCGGGATGCAAACCGTGGCGGATGTTCTCAATCTTGTCGCTGGAAGTATGGATTGTTCGATATGCCTTTTGGTCAAGAACGAAACAGTTTAACTGATACAGGCGAAGTGGAAGAAGAATTCTCGATGAGTGCAGTGGATATGTCAATGATCGAACATATTCCAGAATTGATTGAAAACGGCGTAGACAGCTTCAAGATCGAAGGAAGAATGAAATCGATCCATTATGTATCTACGGTGTCAAATGTCTATAAAGCGGCTGTAGACAGTTATATGGAAGATCCTGAAAACTATGTCTGCAAGCAAGAATGGATCGACGAGTTATGGAAAGTAGCACAACGAGAATTAGCTACAGGTTTTTACTACAATACACCAACTGAAAACGAACAATTATTCGGTGAACGTCGTAAAATCCCAGTATATAAATTTGTCGGTGAAGTATTATCTTATGATGAGGCAACACAGATTGCTACGATACGTCAGAGAAACTTGTTTTCTGTAGGAGATGAAATCGAATTTTATGGTCCAGGATTCAGTCATTTCAGTCAAACCGTTGAAGTTATGCATAATGAAGAAGGCGAATCCATTGACCGAGCACCAAATCCAATGATGATTTTAACTATGCCAGTCGCACAGCCGGTGAAACCTGGAGATATGATCCGAAAACGTAAATAAGGAAAAAGCTGATATATCCCTGTTTTAAGCATCTTCGCATACAAAATTCAAGAAAAGTGTTACACTTGTTTTCTGTAGAAAAAGGATCGTTAAATAAAGGTTTTGATTGATCTCTTCAATAAGGAGGAACAAAATGCAAATATATGATTACATCGTAATTGGTGGCGGCTCTGGCGGTATTGCTTCAGCAAACAGAGCAGGGATGCATGGCGCAAAAGTTTTGCTGATTGAAGCGAATGAATTGGGCGGAACATGTGTCAACGTCGGTTGTGTACCTAAAAAAGTTATGTGGCAAGCAAGTACGATTTTGGAAACAATTGAACGAGATGCCTCAAGTTACGGTATCCAAGCAGATTTAAAAAATGTTGATTTCGCCGGTCTAGTAGAAAGACGAGAAAAATATATTGATTTTCTACACGGTGCTTATCAAAGAGGATTAGATAGCAATCATGTCGAGGCTATAAAAGGTTACGCTACTTTTATCGATAGTCAAACGATCGAAGTAAACGGTGAAACCTATCGTGCTCCTAAAATCTTGATCGCTACTGGAGGCCGTGCAAGTAAAATGACCATTCCTGGTGGAGAATACGCAATTGATTCAAATGGATTTTTTGAATTAACAGAGTTACCTAAGAGAGCAATCGTTTTAGGTGCTGGATACATTGCGGCTGAACTTTCAGGTGTATTTCGTGGTTTAGGTAGTGAAGTCATGTGGGCATATCGAAAAGAACGACCACTTAGAACGTTTGATAAAATGCTTTCGGACAATTTGATCCAAATGTACCAAGAAGCTGGAATAAAAACTTACGCACATCATATTGCTAAAGAAATTACTAAAAACAATGACGAATATACGGTGCTATTTGAAAATGGTGAAACCTTAACTGGTGATTGTGTACTTTTTGCCGGTGGACGTGTACCGAATACCGAAAAATTAGGTCTGGAAAATACAAATGTGGAATTGGACAAAAAAGGGTTTATCAAAGTAGATAAATACCAAAATACAACGGATGAACATATTTTTGCTGTTGGTGATGTGATCGGTAAATTAGATCTGACTCCTGTTGCAATCGCAGCTGGTAGACGTTTATCAGAACGTTTATTTAATGGAAAGAAAGATTCTTATCTTGACTATAAACTTGTTCCGACAGTCGTCTTTACGCATCCACCAATTGCAACAATTGGTTTGACAGAAGAAGAAGCATTGGAAAAATATGGCGAAAATGAATTGAAAGTTTATCGTTCACGCTTTACCCCAATGTACTTTGCATTAAATGATTATCGCCAAAAATGCGAAATGAAATTGATCTGTGTCGGAAAAGAAGAAAGAATCGTCGGCTTACATGCTATTGGTGTTGGTGTCGATGAGATGCTGCAAGGTTTTGCCGTGGCTATCAAGATGGGTGCAACTAAAGAAGACTTTGACAATACAGTAGCCATCCATCCAACAGGAGCGGAAGAATTCGTAACGATGCGATAATTTAATATTAACAGTTCCAACAGCTTTTTATTGAACAAACCATGTAAAACCAGAAAATCAGTATACTGATTTTCTGGTTTTTTGTTTTTTAGTTATTTATGTAAGATTGCTTCGATAATTCTCAAAACGAAATAAGTAGGGAAGTTGGAGATTTTGATTATCTTCGTAACTGACGAAGAGTAAATGAATCCATTTGGTATGCACTCTTAAGTTCAAAATATTGGTATCGATGTTTAAAAGAAATAGAAATGTATCGAAGAACAGATGTTTAAAAAAGTGTGACTTTGTATAAATAAATTAGAAGAAGCAAACGAGGATGTTAAAAGAATACCATATAGTTACCAAACCAAGAAAGTTCTCGTCAAGTTCGCTGGTACGAATCAAATCAAGTGAAAAAAGGGACTGTGAAAAAAATTGTGTCATAGTTAGTCACTTTTTCCGAACAAATAGTGTTCAATCAGCTGTCCTTCGGTATTAGCTCAAAAAACGGCAAAATATGAGGAACTATTTTTCCATTTGTTTCTCTAATACTCAGGACAAAACACTGATTTTACAACCTCTGATAAACGGTGTTCAAAAGCCAGTTTCTCGGTATTAAGCCAAATTTATGCAAAAATGTGGAAAGCCATTTTCACAAAATTTTTCTTAATACTCGAAACTAAGCGACTTTTTCACAACCTCCTGATAAACGGTGTTCAAAAGCTTGCATCTGCGGTAATAAGCCCAACCAAACGAAAAATATAAGGAGCTATTTTTATTTGGCTGTTCTTATTACTTGATGCAGGGCAGTTTTTTCACAACCTCTTCATGCTGTTAAATGGCTTGCATAATGATTGTTAGTAATAGCCCCAATACATAACTGGCATTGAATAAGACCATATTTTTGATGGAATAGCTGAAACTGATAGGCTGGGGTAACGTTTGCTTGAATTGATCCAAATGCTTCTTCACAATTGGCAAGGTCAAGAAGGTGACCAAGATCGGCCATTCATAGATACCGCTCAACAACCCCATTAAAATCACGAAATAGCAAGCATACATCAATAGCTGGAATAAGACTGTTCCCGCAGGACGTCCGATATAAAAAACTAGTGTATAGCGATGATTTTCAATATCACGGTCAAGATCCCGCAAATTATTAGCCAACATGATATTGGCAATCGTAAACACCAAGGGTAAGGAAGCTAATACGATTGCTGCTATAGCCCAAAGATTTCCTACCAAATCAAATTGTCCAGATGAAAAGTTGACTGTCAGATCATAGACATCTGAACCGAATGTATTGACATAAACGACCATGGCAAAAATTCCAAGGCCCATAGTCACCCCACTGAAAATTTCCCCTAAAGGCATTCGAGATAAAGGAATCGGTCCGAATGTATAGAATACTCCAATAAAACAACAGATAAATCCCATCAAAAGTAAAAGCCAACCCGTATTGATCGTTAGAATAACGCCGATAACAAAAACAAATGCAATCATAGCTAAAATCATGTTTCGAATCAATACAGGAGATAGATTTCTGCGGCCAATGACATTTTCTTCATACTTATATACTTCAGAATGAGCCTTTTCATAATCCATGTAATTATTGATAGCGGTAGTCGCTAAATCAAAAACTAGCATTCCAATAAAAAATAAAAAAGTGTTTAGCCAATGTATCTCATGAAAAAAAGCGATAGAGAATAATACCCCTACCGCAAAAGGAAATACACTAGCCACCTTTGTTCGTATTTCAACTACTTCTAAAAAGATTTTTAGTGTCATGGTTCGTACTCCTTATTTTAGTTCAGAACGGTCACCCATCGTGTAATGGGAGTCCTCCGATAATTTGAAGGTGTCTTTGATTGGATCGGTCACATATACTTTATCGTCTTTTGTCACGAAGATCGCTTCCGTCCCGTTATTCAATTCGCTTTCGACGTATTCCAGTCCTTTTTTCACACCCATTGAAAAGACTGCTGTAGACAACCCGTCACCATCAATTGATTTATCTGTTATGATCGTGACACTTGCGATATCATTGTCGAACGGATAACCCGTTTTTGGATCAAACAAATGATGGTATTTTTTGCCATCTACTTCTAAATAACGCTCGTAAATTCCAGAGGTAACTAATGTTTTGTTCCGTTCTTTAATAGAACCTAAAACAGATCCGCGAGCCATGTTCGGATCTTGGATGCCGACTGTCCAGTCTTGGTTTTCGCCTCTTGGGCTGTGGCCTAAGACATAGACATTACCGCCCAAGTCAACGATGGCAGTGGTCACTCCTTGTTTTTTCAAGACTTTCACTACTTCGTCCGTAATGTAACCTTTGGCGATTGCACCTAAATCGATGATCATTCCTTTTTCTTTTAGATAAACAGTTTTTTCTTTGTCATTTAGTTCGATCTTATGATAATCCACTAATTTCAATGCCTGATCGATTTCTTCTTGGGAAGGTTTTCTGGCGTCATCAAAACCGATTCGCCATAATTGTGTGATTGCACCAATCGCCATATCGAATCCGCCTTGAGAATCTTGGCTATATTCGTAGGCCCGCTTGACTAACGTGTAGACGTCATCAGAAACTTTTACTGGTTTGATCCCAGCTTGCTCATTCACTTCATCGATCTCAGAACCTTTTTGATTGATCGTGATTTTATCACCAAGTTCTTTTACTCGATCGAAGGCAGGTTTCAATGCTGATTCTTTGCCTTCATCATACACACGGATACGAACGTAAGTCCCTAACAAGAACTGTTCATCAGAATATGGATCTTTCAATATCTTGGTAGCTGCTGAACTTTCAGTGGTTGTTTTATTTGCTGAGTTGCTGCAGCCAGTTAGCACCATAAAAGAGATGCCCAGTGTGATTAAGGAAAATAGTAGTTTTTTCCGCATCTTTTTCCTCTCTTCATTTTGAAAGGTGAGACGACTGCCTAATCTGGCTATCGTCCCACCCTCCAACTTTTATTAGTATGATTATGTGATTATTTTTCTGTTACGATATTATCTACTTCGATTGTTTGAGTGTCGCCTTTTTCAGCTGCATTCACTAATTGTTGTGCGTACATGATGAATGAATGTGAGCTGTGTGTAGCACCTGTAACAACTTCTACATTAGCAGGTGAGCCATCTTCTTCGCCCATTGCTTTGACGAATTCGTCGTTCAGAGTAGGGATGTAAGTTTTTGGTTCTGTACCGCTTTTTGCTTTCATATTTTCATTATATTCTGTATCATCTTGTTTTGATTTACCGTCTTTGTCGATATAATCAAAGTTTGATTCAGTTACTTTGCCGCCAGCAACTGTCATTTCGAATTGCACACGGTAGCCGTTAGAGTAGTTCTTTTCTTCAAGCTTGTAAGTGCCGTCTTTCAAATCAGCACCATTGTCGATTTCGATTGTATCTGTGTTACCAGCTTGAGCAGCTTGGATCAATTGTTGTGCGTAGTTTTGGAAGCTTTCAGATGAGTGAGTAGCTCCAGTTACGACTTCCACACCGCTTGCGCTTTGTGCTTTTAAGAATTGGTCATTCAACTCAGGAATGTATTTTTCTGGGTTTGTGCCAGATTTTGCTTCCATGTTTTTGTTGTATTCTGCATCTTTTGTTTTTGATTCGCCGTTTTCATTGACGTTATCATATTTTGATTCAGTGATTTTGCCGTCTTTTACAACCATTTCAAAGACTGCACGGTAACCATTTGAATAATTTTTTTCTTCTAATTTATATGTGCCGTCTTGCAAATCTCCGCCAGCTACAACTTTTGCAGATGATTCTGTTGTGCTTTTTGCAGTCGAAGATTGTGCTGTAGATGATTCAGAAGAAGAGTTTGAGCTTCCGTTGTCATCTGCGCCGCAAGCGCCTAACACTAGAGCTGAAAATGCTAATACGGCAAATCCAGTTACAAAACGTTTTTTCTTCATTTTAATACCCCACCATTCCATTTCTAGTCCACAATTTTTCTTTGTGATTCATTATACATTCTAATCTTTTTAGCCTATAAGTCAACTATTTTTGATAAATAACCCATGTAATATTTCAAACGTTTTCTTTCAGCAAATTTCGTGAAAAAACGCTTTATTTTAAAATTTGAAAAAAATCCAAAAGGAGTTAGACAAAAGAACAGAACATCTATATAATATATGGAGATTGTGTAATAAGTATCAAACTAAAAGAATTATCATATATTCATTATATAGATAGTCTATAAGGAGCGGATGATCAATGGCAAAGCAAAATATTGTCGTTGTAGGAGCAGGATATGCCGGTGTTTCAGCTACAAAATACTTGGCAAAGAAACTGAAAAAAGAAGATGTAGCAATTACTCTGATCGATCGTCATTCGTACCATACTATGATGACCGAGTTGCATGAAGTAGCTGGCGGACGTGTAGAACCAGAAGCAATCCAATACGATCTGCAGCATTTGTTTGCTCGTCAAAAGAATGTACAACTTGTCACAGACACTGTAATCGGTATCGATAAAGAACGAAAAATCGTCAAGACCAAATTAGGTTCCTATCCTTTTGATCAGCTGATCCTTGGAATGGGCGGAGAGCCGAATGACTTTGGTACACCTGGTGTCAAAGCACACGGATTCACCCTTTGGTCATTTGAAGATTCTGTAAGGATTCGGGAACATATTGAGAAGACAGTAGCAAAAGCTGCATTGGAACCAGATGATGAACTGCGTAAAGCCATGCTGACTTTCGTTGTCTGTGGTTCTGGATTTACCGGTATTGAAATGATTGGGGAACTGATCGACTGGAAAAATCGCCTAGCCAAAGATTATAAATTAGATCCAAACGAAATCACACTGATGGTCGTAGAGGCAATGCCGACGATCTTGAATATGTTGGATCGAAATGATGCTGCAAAAGCTGAACGCTATTTGCGTAAGCACAACGTGGAATTATTATTGAATGCACCAATCGTAGAAGTGGCTGCTGATCATATCAAATTGAAAGACGGACGCAACATTCCGACTCACACACTGATTTGGACAGCTGGTGTCAAAGGAACTTCTGACGCTGCTGACTTTGGATTAGAATCAGCACGCGGACAGCGGTTGATCGCCAATGAATATATGCAGGCAAAAGGCTACGAAGATAAAAACATCTATATCATTGGTGATTTAGTCTTTTATGAAGAATTCCCAGGAACACCGACACCGCAGATCGTTCAAGCTGCTGAACAAACAGGACACACAGCCGCAGCGAATATCGTGGCTTCGATCAAAGGCGGAGAAAAGCATAAATTTAAAGGAAACTATCAAGGATTTATGGTTTCTATTGGTGCCAAATGGGGGGTAGCTAACCTATTTGATAAGATCCATTTAAGCGGATTTTTAGCTATCGTAATGAAACATATCGTGAATTTGAAATACTTCTTTGATATTCGTTCTGGTTATTATATGTTCCAATATTTAATGCATGAGTTTTTCCATATCAAAGATGATCGCAACGTGACTCGAGGACATTCTTCTCGTTACGGCAATGTCTTATGGAGTGTGCCACTTCGTATTTTCTATGGTTTAGTTTGGTTCGTTGAAGCTTCCAAAAAAATCATTGGGAATGGTGAAGTGTTCAAACCAAGTACTTGGTTTGGTGAAGGATCATGGTTCACTGGAAACAGTGTGTTCCCTTGGACATGGGAATACAATGTAACAGATGTTGCCAGTGGTGCTTCTGCTGCTGGTGATGCAACCACAGCTGCCAGCGGAGCAGGGGCAAGTGCCGGAGAAGCAGCGACTCAAGCTGCACATTTTGGTTTGAGTTATGCATACGGTGAAGAACCAATGGCTGTGATTGAGAAGTCACCAGACTGGTTCACAAAGATCATGCAAGTGATCATGCCAAACAATGATGTAGCAATGTTCTTCCAAAAATTCATGGTATTCTTTGAAATTGCCTTGGCATTAGCATTGATTGCTGGATTATTCACATGGCTATGCAGTGCGACAACGATTGTATTGGTGATCACGTTCTGCTTATCAGGCATGTTTTACTGGGTAAACATTTGGTTCATTTTTGTTGCTTTCGCATTGATGAACGGTTCCGGACGTGCGATTGGGTTGGATCGCTGGGTAATTCCATGGCTACAACGTACACTAGGTAATTGGTGGTACGGTAGACCAAGTTCCCAGTACGGCAAGAAATAAATAGATAAAGAACGTTATTTGAATGCAAGATTTCAATAGAAAGGGGCTGAGACAAACCGTCACAGCCTCCTTTTTATGTAAAATTAAAGGAATAAGATGCCCGAGATAAGCCTCCATGAGCAAGACACAGGTGTCACAACCTCTGTTACAACCTCTTGTTATAAACGGTGTTCCAGAAGTAGCTTCTTCGAAAAATAAGCCGAAATTTCACAAAAACTTGAAAAGTAATTTTCGTAAATTCCTTCTTATTTCTTGAAGTTGCCCACTTCTGTCACAACCTCTTGTTATAAACGGTGTTCCACCTGCTGCTTCTCGGTAATAAGCCCAAAGAATTAGAAAACATGGAAAGCTGTTTTCTATTCTTCGTTCTTATTACTCAAAGCAAGACACAGGTGTCACAACCTCTTGTTTTTATGCTAAAATTGGGTGAGTTAATCTGGAAAAAGGAGAACAAAAATGAGCCTTAAAGAATTTGCTGAAAAAAGTCTGCTCAAACCTTGGGATGTTTTTATTATTTTGCTTTTGACTGTTCTTTCTTTTTTACCAGTCATGATTTTTGGTCTTCAGCAAAACACCGCAACAGCAGAAAAAGAAGCGGTACTGCGTGTGGATGGCACAGAAATCAAAACATTCCCTTTGATGGCTGGAGAAGAGAGCAACACATATACTTACAAAGATGAACACGGAGATTATAACTTGATCGAGATAGATGGCGATCGAGTACGGATAAAAGAAGCAGATTGCGATGACCAGATCTGCGTACGTCGAGGCTGGGCAACGAAAAATGGCGAAACCATCGTCTGTTTGCCACATAAATTAGTGATCGAAGTCCGTTCAACAGATGGAGGTGACGAAGACAGTCTGATTTATTAGACCTTCACACACCATGAGTAAATTACAAAAAATGATTTATATTTCGCTACTTGTTGCACAAGGAGTGATCATTGGTTTATTGGAAAATATGATCCCTTATCCTTTTTCTTTTGCGCCTGGTGCAAAACTAGGCTTAGCCAATCTAATCACGATCGTTGCCATTTTTACCATGAAAAAACAAGACAGCTTCTTACTACTTTGGCTACGACTATTCCTGACTACTTTGCTAGGCGGAACGATTTCCACATTCCTTTATAGTATGAGTGGTGCTTTGCTTAGTTATTTTGGAATGTTATTGGTCAAGCAATTAGGACCAAAACGTGTCAGTATCATCGGAATTAGTGCGGCCGGCGGTTTCATGCATAATGTCGGACAGCTTTTGATGGCTTCTTTCATTGCACAATCATGGACAGTCATGTTGTACTTGCCAGTCCTTTCAGTTTTAGGGATTTTATCAGGGATTGCAATCGGGATCGCAGCGAATTATCTTTTACGACATGTGCAGACACTTCAACGATTCCAAAAAGATTATGAGCAGGGAACCAAACAAAAATGGAGCCCAATGTTTACCAAAAAATAATCGTCACACAAGGAGTTTTTTTATGAAGCTACATCCAATGTGGGAAAACTATCCTGCTTTAAGTAAAGAATTGACAGAAACACTAAAACGGATGGAAGAAACTGTCCGCCTGAAAAACAAACCTGTCGAACAAGCCATCAAAGAAACGATCCATGCCGGCGGAAAGCTGTTGCGTCCTGCCTATCAGCTATTGTTCTCACAATTTGGACCAGAGCAAGATCGAGACAAAGCCATCGCTTTGGCAGCTTCTATCGAAATGCTCCATACGGCCACACTGATCCATGATGATATCGTTGATGAAGCGGATCTGCGACGTGGTCAGCCTAATATCCGTAGTCAGTTTGGTAATGTCGTTTCTGTCTATGCAGGAGACTATTTATTTGTCTGCTGTTTTAAACTATTGTCTGATTACTCCACTTCCTTGAAAAGTCTCCAATTGAATTCTCGCAGTATGGAAAAAGTATTGAATGGCGAATTAGGGCAGATGGATGATCGCTATAATTATGAACTTTCTGTAAAAGAATATTTGGAAAATATTTCAGGTAAGACAGCTGAACTGTTCCAATTAAGTTGTTCTGTTGGCGCTTTTGAAAGTGGAACAAGCGAGCGCTTCGCAAAAAAAGCAGGAGATATCGGACTTTCTATCGGGATGGCCTTTCAGATTATCGATGATATTTTAGATTATACAAAAGAGAGCCAGGAAATCGGCAAACCTGTACTAGAAGACATGCGTCAAGGGGTCTATTCTTTACCGTTGATCTACTCTTTGCAAAAAAACAAACCAAAGCTACTACCTTATTTAGAGAAGAAAGCGGCAATGACAGAAGAAGATGTCGACGCCGTACGCAAAATCGTTGAACATACAGGAGGCGTGGAAGAAGCTAGGAAGTTAGCGGCCTCTTACACAGAAAAGGCTTTGAAGGAAATAAAGAAATTACCTGCCACCTCTCTTCGAACAAAAGAGAATCTCTTTTCCCTTACCCAACTGATTTTGGATCGCAAAGACTGAATAGGGAAAGGTTCGATACGTAAATAAATTTCTCAGAAGGAAATCTACGTGTTTTTTGACAAATTGAATTGTAGTTCTTGTATTTATGATAAAAAGCAAAAATAAAGAGCAACGTCCGTTAGCGACGTTGCTCTTTTTTATCTTGAATATTTTTTTACCTTTTCGATTTCTTATAACTCATAAAAGTGATTCTTAAACCGATTACAAGTAATATAACGCCTGCGAGTGTTATCCAATTATTCGATTGACTTCCAGTTTTAGGAAGTGCTCTTTTTGATTTGTTTCCATTGTCATTGCTTGTTTTATTAGTTAAGTTAAAGTTCGTCCTGTTATCCGAACTTGTTTTTGAGAAGGAGACACTTGCATGACGTGTATCGCTTGTGGTAGACGACGTGTCTGTACTATCGCTTGAAGTTGATGAATCTGAGCTATCACTTGTGGTAGAGGATGTATCTGTACTGTCACTTGAAGCTGACGTGTCCGTGCTATCACTTGTAGTGGTAGATGAATCTGAGCTATCACTTGTGGTAGAGGTAGTATCTGTACTGTCACTTGAAGCTGACGTGTCCGTGCTATCACTTGTTGTAGAAGATGTATCTGTACTGTCGCTTGAAGCTGACGTGTCCGTGCTGTCACTTGTGGTAGAGGTAGTATCTGTACTGTCACTTGAAGCTGATGTGTCCGTGCTATCACTTGTGGTAGAGGTAGTATCTGTACTGTCGCTTGAAGCTGATGTATCCGTGCTATCACTTGTGGTAGAGGTAGTATCTGTACTGTCGCTTGAAGTTGATGAATCTGAGCTATCACTTGTGGTAGATGTATCTGTACTGTCGCTTGTGTCTGTCGTATCTGTACCATTGTCGCTGATAAATATTTCGTTAGGATCCCAACGATTGGTAGCTGCATCTAAAATCACATTTGTTCCTATAATCGTTCCGTCTTGGTTTTGAGTAATGCGGATAGTAGCATTAGGCGCAAGGATTGTTCCTTGAAAAGGAGCACTGATTGTCAAATCAGTCATCTCATTTCCAAAATTCCAAGAGATATTCGCATCCGAAAAATCTTCTGTTTCATGATTTGAACGATCATTGTATTTGATTGGTGACTGTACGTTCAATGCAGAAGAACTGTTGATGACATTAAATACAACTACTTGATCATTTGGATTAATGATTTGAAGTGGCGTATTCATCGTTAACACTTCTGCATCGATATTTACCAATAAAAACCCGGTATCTGATAAATCAGTTAAATCGATTGTCCGATTGTTCATGTCTGGAAAATCTGCAGCAGTATATGTTTTAGCTGGAGTGATCGTTGCAAGATCATTTGCTGCTACATTCAATTTAGCAAATTCCTGCTCGAAATCAATATATTCATGCCCAGCACGATCTTTATAAAAATCATCTGGAGTTAAGTGATCAAGCCTGGATCCATTGACTGTAGGATGACCATCTTGAAGTGCTACATCCACGTTACTGCCAACGACAAATTTATTCATTCTTGTGCTACCTGTAGGTATGCCTGAAGAATTAGCGAAAGAATCAGTTTTTTGTATATAATTTATTTCTTGGTTCAATAAACCTTCATGAAGCTCTGTACCAAAATTATTTTTTGCATCAAGTTCATGTGTTGCTATATTTCCGTCTGTATGTGCATTCACAGTTGTCTTATTTTTAGCAAATACGTGGAATTGACTAGCAATTCCTAACAAGCCATAGTTACCAGTTAGATCATTATAAATATTCCCAGGGTCTTTAGGAATGTATGTTTCCGCTGAAACGGCCACACCATACGAAAAGATATTGAACAACAAAGCAACTAGGACTAGTAAACTTGCCCTTTTTTTCATTTTTCCCCTTCCTTTCCTTTCAAACATTTTCCTATTATACTCTTTTTCTCCTAGTCTTAAACTGTTCGTTTGAAAAATCATTGTTTATTTAAAGAATATTAATGAAACGTTCATATTGTTGCTTCTTGTTCAATTGATAGTTCGACACTATCTTTTTCTTTCAATCTCCAAACTATTGATGATGGTGACTGTTAAAGTGTAAAAAATAAGGGTGTGTAGTAACATATAAGTAGGTATCCTAGAATTAGGAAAAAGTAAGTAGGATAAATAAAAAGGAGGAAAATAAATGGATTATTTAGATATGCTATGCGAGAGTGTGGATCGGGCATACGATCGGTTTGAACGTTTGTTTGAAGGCGTCTCTATTGAGGAGGCCAATCGTTTTCCAGTGGAAGATAGAGCCCCGCAGATCAAATCAATGACTTGGCTGGCTTGGCATACCGCTCGAGAATTAGATTTCCAGATTGCTGATTTAGCAGGAACTTCTCCAATTTGGCATAGTCAAGACTGGGAAAGCCGGTTTCCGATGACGATAGCAGATAACGAACAAGATTGGAAGCATAGTCTGGAACAAGCAAAGCAGATCCAAGCTAATCAAATAGAAGATCTGCTAGGATACTTGCGAGGAGCTGCTGATTTTGCTATTTCTTACTTAAGAAGGCTGGAACCTTCCGAGCTAGATGAAGTAATTGACGAGAACTGGACACCACCAGTCACACGAGGAATGCGTCTCGTTTCTATTATTGATGATGCTGCTATGCACTCTGGTCAGGTGATCTATGCGAGACGTTTGTTGGGATTAAGAGATTAAGGCACTAGCTAAAAAAGAACTTACGGCAAAATAAGTCGCAAGTTCTTTTTTGTTTTTATCGTTACCCATGGTCTATCTATAAGATTGAAAAAGGAAGCGGCCTGCTATCTCTTTTGATCGTGTAAACTGATGACTCTCTTGTTTTTTGCATTGATTCATTTAAAGAAAGTGTACCATGCTTTATAGATATTTTTAGAATACCTTTTTCTAGAGGATAGAGAAACTGTCAGCTGATAGAATAAGGAGAGTCTTTTGAAGAGAATTCAGAAAAAAGGACACTGTATGAGATCAGGTGTCCTTTTGTGAAATCTGATAATTATTGCGTACGGATAGATGTGAGACTGATTTCGCCAGAAGACAAACTCATCTTCTGTTCATTTGTTTGGACGATCAGTTCGCCATGATCACCGATTTCTTTTGCAAGACCGACATAAGTCGTTCCTTTTTGATTGAACGACACGGTTTTTCCCAATACGAATGATTTTTCTTTATAGAAGTCCAACGCTTTTTCTGGGTGAGAAAGATAAGTGAACAATTCTTGCCAGATTTTGCTGATTAGCTGATTCCTTGTGACACTAGCTTGTCCGTCGGGAAAGACAGAGATGGCTTTTTCTTGGAGATCAGCTGGAAAATGATTTTGAGGAACAGAAAAATTAAGCCCGATCCCAATGATGATATGACTGATCCTGCCGCTTTCCATATCACTGACTGCTTCAGATAAAATCCCACAGACTTTTTTTCCATCCATGTAGATATCATTGACCCATTTGATCGAAGCAGAACGACCGGTTACAGATTCAATGGCTTTCACACAGGCACTGGCTGCGATGATCGTATATTGAGGCAATTCATCAAACCGTTTGTCTGGATGGAGCAAGAGACTCATGTAGATTCCTCGTCCAGGTTCAGCGAAAAAAGGCCGTCCAAAACGTCCACGAGCTTGTTCTTGTGTATCAGCAACAAATAACTTCGAAACAGAATCTCCTTGAGCTGCTGCCAGTTTGGCATCTTTCATCGTAGATTCAGAAGTCAACATCGTTTGTACTTTCAAATCAGGAATAAACGACCGTAGCTCTTGCTGGATTTCTTTTGCATCTAGTACGTCAGAGGGCAGGTAACGATACCCTGTAGGCCCGTGCTCAAAACGATAGCCTGCCTTTTCCAATTCTTTGATGGCTTTCCAAATACTTGTCCGGGAAACTTCCAGTTGCTGTGCCAACTTTTCTCCGGAAAGAAAATCTGGTGTCTTTTTCAATAATTGAAGTACCTTGTCTTTCGTTGTCATGGCATCAAGCTCCTTTCCCATCCATTCTATCAGGAAGAAGGAGAGAACAAAATAGTTTTCGAAGAAACAACGGTTGATACATAAAGCAAAAACGAAAGAAGGAAAGAGAAAAAAGAAGAGGGTGGGCGTTCATTTTTTGTCCCATCCTCTTTCTGATTATGAAGATAAAAGTACTTGATCGTCTTTTAATGCCGTGCCGCTGTTTTGTTTGAACAACGCTAATAATTGGGGCACTGTGAGCTGCTGTTTTTCCTCTTGCTGGATATCTACGACGATCCTTCCTTGATGCAGCATGATCAGTCGACTCCCATAGCGGATCGCGTCTTCCATGTCATGAGTGACCATAAAAGCAGTGAGATTCTGCTCAGTGATCAGCTTTTCTGTCAATTCCATCACCGTTTTGGAAGTAGCAGGGTCAAGCGCTGCAGTGTGTTCATCTAATAAGATCAGTTCTGGACGCTGTAATGTGGCCATCAATAACGTAATAGCTTGACGTTGTCCTCCAGACAGCAAACCGATTTCTGAGGATAAACGATTTTCCAACCCCAAATTTAGCCGAACCAGCTGGTCTTTGAAAAATGTTCGGTCTTGTGGTTTGACACCACGGAAGAAGCCGCGTTTTTTTCCTCGTTTCATAGCAAGAGCAAGATTTTCTTCTACCGTTAAACGAACGGCTGTCCCTAGTTTAGGATCTTGGAATACGCGACTGATGGATTTCGAACGTTCGACAACAGATTTTTTCGTGATATTTTTTCCATTCAATAAAATTTGACCCTGATCGACAGAAAATGTACCGGCGATGCTGTTCAGCAAAGTAGATTTACCAGCCCCATTTCCACCGATGATCGTCACGAAGTCGCCGGGATCTAAGGAAAGATTAATGCCTTTCAGGACATGATTTTCGTTGATCGTTCCTTTTTCAAAGGTATGATGGAGATTTTCCAATGTTAAGACGTCATTCATTTGACACTACCGCCTTTCTTTTTTTGAGGTAAATGGAATTTTTGCTGGATCTGCGGGAAAGAAAGACAGATCACTAGCACGAAAGCAGAAGCAAGTTTCGAATCACTTGGTTCAACATTCAGTTCGAAGACTAACGCTAAAATAAAACGATAAATGACCGCACCTAAAACGACAGTCAAGAGACGGAGAAATAGTGGCTGGTTACGTAACAAAACTTCTGCGATGATAATAGAAGCAAGTCCAATTACGATCGTTCCAATACCAGAATTTAAATCAGCAAAGCCGTTGTTTTGCGCAAGTAAGGAGCCAGAAAGAGCAATGCATCCATTAGAAATCATATAACCGATGATCTTCATATTATCTGTGTTGATCCCGTTTGCTTCGCTCATTGCCAGATTATCGCCAGTTGCACGAATAGCAAGTCCTGTTTCTGTACGTAAGAACAAAACAAGTAAACATACAACGATCAAAGCAAAAAGCAGACCGACGATCAGTACAGCGTTGTCTTTTGTTATGCCGAATGACTCGACCCAATGAAAGATCGTTGGCTGACCCAATAAAGAGATGTTCGGCGCACCCATCACACGGGATGTGACAGAATATAAACCAGTCATGGTGATGATCCCTGCAAGAAGGGCGGGAATTTTCAATTTTGTGTGAAGCAGTCCGGAAACAAGCCCTGCTGCCGCACCCCCTAAAAAGCCTAGAAGACAAGCTGTCAATGGATGATAGCCATTTGTAATACTTACTGCCGCGATCCCTGCACCTAAAGGAAAGCTTCCTTCAGCAGTCAAGTCGGCAATGTCCAAGATACGGAAAGTGACGTATACACCAATCGCAAGTAGGGCCCATAAGACCCCTTGCGATGCAGATGATAAGAAAAGAGAGAGCAAATTTGTCATGAGAATCCTCCTGTGTTTTATTCAGCTTCTTTGATGCTGTCTGGATTGATGCCTAATGCTTTGGCCATGTCTTTATTGACATACAGTTCCAAATCATTCGCTGTTTCGACAGGAAGTTCACTTGGATTCTTGCCGTCTAAGATTTTTGCTGCCATGATCCCTGTTTGTTTGCCCAAGCTTTCGTAGTCGATTCCTACTGTTGCTAGACCGCCGTCTTTGACTTGATCAACTGCGCCAGCAACGACAGGTGTTTTTGTTTCTTTTGCGACTTCACCGACAACACTTGCCGCACTTGCGAACGTGTTATCAGTAGGAATATAGATTCCATCTACATCTTTAGCTAGACTTTTCGTCACTTGTTGGACATCATTTGTGGAATTTGCTGTCAGTACTTTGACTTTGACGCCCGCTTTTTTCAATTCTTTTTCTGCCAAATCAGCTTGGATCTTAGAGTTTGCTTCACCGTTGTTATACATGATGCCGATTGTTTTGGCGTCTGGCACGATATTTAACAGTAAGCCGATTTGTTTTTCGATTGGCACCATATCTGTCGTGCCAGTCACATTGCCGCCAGGTTTTTCATTGGATGTGACTAAATGGGCTTGTTCCAAGTCTGTGACCGCTGTGACAGTCATCGGGATAGTGGTTGTTTCATTTAATAAAGATTGTGCTGCTGGAGTGGCGATTCCAAGTAGCAAATCAGGATCTTCTTTGACGAGTTTCTCACTCATACTTTTCAGGTTGTCTTGATTGTTTTGGGCATTTTGATAATCGATTGTTAGATTATCGCCTTCTTTATACCCTTCTTCTGCTAATCCTTCTTTGAATCCTTTATAGGCAGCATCTAACGAGTTATGTTGTACAAGTTGCAATACGCCAATTGTTTTTTGTCCATCTGATGCCTCTGCGGAATTGTCTTTTTGTGCGCAACCTCCTAAAGCTAGTAGCAGGGCAGCGCCTAATCCGATGATTATATTTTTTTTCATTTCTTTTTCCTCCTTAATTTTGGGAAACAAAAAATCCATTCAGACAAAATGTCCAAATGGATTGAAAAGTCGGAAAATAAATTGAAAAAGTAGAATGCTTGATACTTTTACTTTGTATTTTCACTGCTCAGCCACTTAGCATTTTGTCTACGTGGCTTTTTGCTGCAATACAAAGTTCTTTAGCCATCATAGATACAAACTGTCGTTTAACGTTTGTATCCATCATGATGAATACAAACCTATCTAAAGTAGCTAAAGTAAAAGTTATTCAGTTGTGTTGGTGCGATTTGGTTGATGTTGGTTCGCATAGAAGTTCCTCCACAAAATGAATTTTCTAAAGTATAACCGAGATAAAAAGGTCTGTCAATTAAGAATTGTCAGATAATTGAAAACATAAAATTGAAAACATTAAGAAAATGTTGCGAAAAAGCAGAAGAAACGCCAGGAAGTGTTGACTTTTATAGAAAATAAGTGTAGTATATGAAGTTGCAAAAACTATCTGATGAAGAAAAGGCAGAAACGAAATATTGTCCGTTTCGGCTTTAATATAAGGAAACAAAAGTAGAAGCTCACGAAGTAAGGTTTCAAGAGAATGTTCTATTTTTGGTTTTTTTTTGCCTAAAAGCCGCAAAAAATGTCTGTTGTTACCTAAAAATAATATTTGAAATATTATTGTAACAATTGATCGGGTAGTCTTTTTGAATGACATTTTAGAGGGGTGAAGAGCTTGGCTGGACACGTAGTAAAATACGGAAAACATCGCGAACGTAGAAGTTTCGCAAGAATCAGTGAAGTGTTGGAATTACCAAATTTGATCGAAATTCAAACAGACTCTTACCAATGGTTCTTAGATGAGGGACTTAGAGAAATGTTTGAAGACATTTTGCCAATCGATGACTTCAATGGCAATCTATCTTTGGAATTTGTAGATTATGAATTGAAAGAACCAAAGTATACAGTAGCAGAAGCTCGTGCGCATGATGCAAACTACTCTGCACCATTACATGTAACATTGCGTTTGACAAACCGCGAGACTGGCGAAATCAAAGCACAAGAAGTATTCTTCGGTGATTTCCCATTAATGACAGAACAAGGAACATTCATCATCAACGGGGCAGAGCGAGTAATCGTTTCTCAGTTAGTCCGTTCACCAGGTGTCTATTTCCATGGAAAAGTCGACAAAAACGGAAAAGAAGGATTCGGTTCTACTGTTATCCCTAACCGTGGAGCTTGGCTAGAAATGGAAACTGATGCAAAAGACATCTCTTATGTACGTATCGACCGTACACGTAAGATTCCTTTAACCGTATTAGTTCGTGCGTTAGGATTTGGTTCCGATGATACGATCTTTGAAATCTTCGGCGACAGCGAAACATTACGCAATACAGTCGAAAAAGACTTGCATAAAAACGCAAGCGACTCAAGAACAGAAGAAGGTTTGAAAGACGTTTACGAACGTTTGCGTCCAGGCGAACCAAAAACAGCAGACAGCTCACGTAACTTGCTGAATGCTCGTTTCTTCGATCCAAAACGTTACGACTTAGCAAACGTTGGTCGTTACAAAGTAAACAAAAAATTAGATTTGAAAACACGTCTATTGAATCTGACATTAGCTGAAACATTAGTTGATCCAGAAACAGGCGAGATCATCGTTGAAAAAGGAACAGTTCTGACTCACCAAGTCATGGAAACACTAGCTCCTTTCATTGATAATGGCCTAAATTCAGTGACTTACTATCCATCAGAAGACGGTGTGGTCACAGATCCAATGACTGTCCAAGTCATCAAAGTATTTTCACCAAGAGACCCTGAACGTGAAGTAAACGTGATCGGAAACGGCTATCCAGAAGCAGCTGTAAAAACGGTTCGTCCAGCCGACATCATTGCTTCAATGAGCTATTTCTTGAACTTGATGGAAGGTATCGGCAATGTCGATGATATCGACCACTTAGGAAATCGTCGTATCCGTTCAGTCGGTGAACTTTTACAAAACCAATTCCGTATCGGGCTAGCACGTATGGAACGTGTGGTTCGTGAAAGAATGTCGATCCAAGATACTGAAACATTGACACCTCAACAATTGATCAATATCCGTCCAGTTGTGGCAAGTATCAAAGAATTCTTTGGTTCTTCTCAGTTGTCACAGTTCATGGATCAAACAAACCCTCTTGGCGAATTGACACACAAACGTCGTCTTTCAGCCTTAGGACCTGGCGGATTGACTCGTGACCGCGCCGGTTATGAAGTTCGTGACGTTCACTACTCCCACTATGGCCGTATGTGTCCGATCGAAACTCCTGAAGGCCCAAACATCGGGTTGATCAATAGTTTGTCCAGTTATGCGAAAGTAAATAAATTCGGATTTATCGAAACACCTTATCGTCGTGTAGACCGTGAAACAGGTCGTGTTACTGACCAAATCGACTACTTGACAGCTGATATCGAAGACCATTACATCGTAGCCCAAGCAAACAGCCCATTGAATGAAGATGGAACATTTGCTCAAGACGTTGTTATGGCTCGTGCTCAAAGTGAAAACTTAGAAGTATCTATTGATAAAGTAGACTACATGGACGTATCACCTAAACAAGTAGTTGCCGTTGCGACAGCATGTATTCCTTTCTTGGAAAACGATGACTCCAACCGTGCCTTGATGGGTGCCAACATGCAGCGTCAAGCAGTGCCGTTGATCAATCCTCAAGCACCATGGGTTGGTACTGGTATGGAATACAAATCAGCGCATGACTCAGGAGCTGCTTTGTTATGTAAACATGACGGTGTCGTTGAATACGTTGATGCTTCTGAAATCCGCGTACGCCGCGACAACGGTGCATTAGATAAATACGATGTAACAAAATTCCGTCGTTCAAACTCCGGAACAAGCTACAACCAACGTCCAATCGTTCATTTGGGTGAGAAAGTCGAAAAAGGGGATACTCTGGCAGACGGACCATCTATGGAACAAGGCGAAATGGCTCTAGGCCAAAACGTTTTAGTTGGTTTCATGACTTGGGAAGGGTACAACTATGAAGATGCGATCATCATGAGCCGTCGTTTGGTAAAAGATGACGTATACACTTCTATCCATATTGAAGAATATGAATCAGAAGCCCGCGATACAAAATTAGGACCTGAAGAAATCACACGCGAAATCCCTAATGTCGGGGAAGACGCATTAAAAGATTTAGACGAAATGGGTATCATCCGTATTGGTGCAGAAGTCCAAGATGGCGATTTGCTTGTAGGGAAAGTCACGCCAAAAGGGGTAACAGAATTATCTGCAGAAGAACGTCTATTGCATGCGATCTTTGGCGAAAAAGCTCGTGAAGTCCGCGATACATCATTACGTGTACCACATGGCGGCGGCGGTATCGTTCACGATGTGAAAATCTTTACTCGTGAAGCTGGAGATGAATTGTCACCAGGCGTAAACATGTTAGTTCGTGTTTATATCGTTCAAAAACGTAAAATCCATGAAGGGGATAAAATGGCCGGTCGTCACGGAAATAAAGGGGTTGTATCCCGTATTATGCCGGAAGAAGATATGCCATTCCTACCTGATGGAACACCAATCGATATCATGCTGAATCCTTTAGGGGTGCCTTCACGTATGAACATCGGGCAAGTATTGGAATTACACTTGGGTATGGCTGCACGTCAGTTAGGTATCCACGTAGCAACGCCAGTATTTGATGGTGCAAGTGATGAAGACGTATGGGAAACAGTTCGTGAAGCCGGTATGGCCAGCGATGCGAAAACTGTTCTGTACGACGGACGTACAGGTGAACCATTTGATGGACGTGTGTCTGTCGGTGTGATGTACATGATCAAACTTGCTCACATGGTCGATGACAAATTGCATGCACGTTCAATCGGACCTTACTCATTGGTTACACAACAACCATTGGGAGGTAAAGCTCAATTTGGTGGACAACGTTTTGGTGAAATGGAAGTATGGGCACTGGAAGCTTACGGTGCGGCTTATACTTTACAAGAAATCTTGACATACAAATCAGATGACGTAGTCGGACGTGTGAAAACATACGAAGCAATCGTCAAGGGTGAACCAATTCCAAAACCAGGTGTACCGGAATCATTCCGCGTATTGGTGAAAGAATTGCAATCACTAGGTCTGGACATGCGTGTCTTGGATATCGAAGAAACAGAGATCGAACTTCGCGACATGGACGATGAAGACGACGATTTGATCACTGTTGATGCTTTGACAAAATTTGCCGAACAGCAAACTGCCAAAGAATTAGAAAAGAAAGCTGCTGAACAAGTGGAAGATGAAAAAGACGATGTCATCCAAAACTTTGAAACCGCAGAAGATAATTTAGACTAATCCGGTCTATGAGCTGCAAGGCGGTCGAAGATCAGCCGTCTTGCGGTTTGCCATTAAATGAAATGGAGGGAACCCCTTTTGATCGATGTAAATAAATTCGAAAGTATGCAAATAGGTTTGGCTTCTCCCGAAAAAATCAGAAGCTGGTCTTACGGTGAAGTAAAAAAACCTGAGACGATTAACTATCGTACCTTAAAACCTGAACGCGAAGGGTTGTTCTGTGAGCGGATTTTTGGTCCTACAAAAGACTGGGAATGTGCCTGCGGAAAATACAAACGTATCCGTTATAAAGGAATCGTTTGTGATCGATGCGGAGTGGAAGTTACTCGTTCGAAAGTTCGCCGTGAACGCATGGGACATATTGAATTAGCAGCTCCTGTTTCACATATCTGGTACTTTAAAGGGATTCCTTCACGTATGGGTCTTGTATTAGACATGAGCCCACGCGCTTTGGAAGAAATCATTTATTTTGCTTCATATGTAGTCATCGAACCAGGAAATACGAATTTAGAGAAAAAACAATTGTTGACAGAACGCGAATATCGCGAAAAACGTGAACAATATGGACAAGAATTCCAAGCTGCTATGGGTGCAGAAGCGATTAAACAATTACTTGATAATGTTGATCTAGATGCAGAAGCAGCCGAATTGAAAGAAGAATTGAAATCTGCACAAGGACAAAAACGTACACGTGCAATCCGCCGTTTGGATATTTTAGAAGCATTCCGCGCTTCAGGAAATCAACCAAGCTGGATGGTTATGGACGTTATCCCTGTTATTCCACCAGATTTACGCCCAATGGTTCAATTAGAAGGTGGACGTTTTGCAACAAGTGACTTGAATGATCTTTACCGTCGTGTAATCAACCGTAATAACCGTTTGAAACGTTTGTTAGACTTGAATGCACCTGGAATCATCGTTCAAAATGAAAAACGTATGCTGCAAGAAGCAGTAGATGCATTGATCGATAACGGTCGTCGCGGACGTCCAGTTACTGGACCAGGTAACCGCCCATTGAAATCTCTTTCTCATATGTTGAAAGGGAAACAAGGTCGTTTCCGTCAAAACTTGCTAGGTAAACGTGTCGACTACTCAGGTCGTTCCGTTATCGTTGTTGGACCTTTCTTGAAGATGTACCAATGTGGACTTCCAAAAGAAATGGCCATTGAATTATTCAAACCATTCGTGATGCGTGAGCTTGTTCAACGCGAACTAGCTTCAAACATCAAAAATGCGAAACGTAAAATCGAACGTCAAGAAGACGAAGTATGGGATGTTTTAGAAGACGTAATCAAGGAACACCCAGTATTGCTGAACCGGGCACCTACGCTTCACCGACTTGGTATCCAAGCATTCGAACCAGTTTTAGTACAAGGACGCGCAATCCGTTTGCATCCACTTGTATGTGAAGCTTATAATGCCGATTTCGATGGAGACCAAATGGCTGTCCACGTTCCATTGAATGAAGAAGCACAAGCAGAAGCACGTATGTTGATGTTAGCTGCTCAAAACATCTTGAACCCTAAAGATGGTAAACCAGTTGTTACTCCTTCTCAAGATATGGTTCTAGGTAACTACTACTTGACAATGGAAGAAGAAGGACGCGAAGGCGAAGGAATGGTCTTCAGAGATCAAAACGAAGCCGTTATCGCATGGCGCAACGGATATGTTCATTTACATTCACGTATCGGTGTGAACCCTAACTCATTAGGTGAAAAACCATTTACTGAATGGCAAAAAGAACGTACGATGATCACAACAGTTGGTAAGATCATCTTCAACGAGATCATGCCTCCTGAATTCCCTTATCTGAATGAACCAACAGACTTCAACTTGACCGTCCAAACACCGGACAAATACTTTGTTGAAGCTGGTACTGATATTCCTGCACATATCAAAGAGCAAGAATTAGTATTACCGTTCAAGAAGAAAAACTTAGGAAACATCATCGCAGAAGTCTTCAAACGATTCAAAGTAACAGAAACTTCTAAGATGCTTGACCGTATGAAAGACTTAGGGTACAAACATTCGACACATGCCGGTATCACAGTAGGGATCGCTGACATCAGTGTACTGAATGAAAAACAAGAAATCATTGAAAATGCCCATAAACAAGTTGAAACTATTACAAAACAATTCCGTCGTGGTCTGATCACAGATGACGAACGTTATGAACGTGTCATTGCTGTTTGGAATGCTGCAAAAGACAGCATCCAACAAAAACTGATGGAAGGTTTGGAAGCGAAAAATCCAATCTTCATGATGTCTGATTCTGGAGCTCGTGGTAACATTTCCAACTTTACACAGCTTGCCGGAATGCGTGGTTTGATGGCCGCTCCTAATGGTCGAATCATGGAATTGCCAATCATTTCGAACTTCCGTGAAGGACTATCCGTCTTGGAAATGTTTATCTCAACTCACGGGGCTCGTAAAGGGATGACCGATACAGCCTTGAAGACTGCCGATTCAGGTTACTTGACTCGTCGTCTGGTTGACGTGGCCCAAGATGTAATCATCCGTGAAGAAGATTGCGGTACTGACCGAGGTCTTGAAATCCAAGCCATCCGCGAGGGAAATGAAATCATCGAATCATTAGAAGATCGTTTAGTGGGACGTTACACCCGTAAAGAAGTACGTCATCCTGAAACAAATGAATTGATCATTGCAGGAAACCAATTGATTTCCGAAGACATCGCAAAACAAATCGTTGATGCAGGTGTCGAAACAGTGACAATCCGTTCTGTCTTCACATGTAATACAAAACATGGTGTCTGCAAACATTGTTACGGACGCAACCTTGCAACTGGCTCTGACGTTGAAGTCGGAGAAGCAGTTGGTACGATCGCCGCTCAATCAATCGGTGAACCTGGTACTCAGTTGACGATGCGTACATTCCATACAGGTGGGGTTGCCGGAGACGATATCACTCAAGGTCTTCCTCGTGTCCAAGAAATCTTTGAAGCACGTAATCCGAAAGGGCAAGCAGTGATCACAGAAGTAACAGGGGATGTCATCGATATCTCAGAAGATCCTGCAACACGTACCAAAGAAGTAACAATCAAAGGAAAAACAGATACACGTACGTATACTGTTCCTTATACAGCACGTATGAAAGTAGCAGAAGGCGATATGATCCACCGTGGTGCACCATTGACAGAAGGATCAATCGATCCAAAACAATTGTTGCAAGTTCGCGATGTATTATCTGTTGAAAACTACTTGCTTCGTGAAGTACAACGTGTTTACCGTATGCAAGGGGTAGAAATCGGCGACAAGCATATCGAAGTAATGGTTCGTCAAATGCTGCGTAAAGTTCGTGTAATGGATCCAGGTGATACAGATATCTTACCAGGTACATTATTAGACATCGCAGACTTTAAAGATCAAAACTACAATACGCTAGTCTCAGGAGGCGTTCCTGCAACTTCTCGACCTGTCTTACTAGGTATCACAAAAGCATCATTAGAAACAAATAGTTTCTTATCTGCTGCATCATTCCAAGAAACAACTCGTGTCTTGACGGATGCTGCGATCCGCGGTAAGAAAGATCCTCTTCTTGGTTTGAAAGAAAATGTTATTATAGGTAAGATCATCCCAGCTGGTACTGGTATGCAACGTTATCGTGACATGGAACCAAAAGAAGTCGGTGTAGCAAGCGAAAATGTCTACAGTATTTCAGATATTGAAGCGCAAATGGCTGCAGAAGACGCAATGAACAATCAAACAAAATAGATATTTTAAAAAAGAGGTTGTGACAAATTATTGTCACAACCTCTTTTTTGGTTTGTCTAAAATAATTTGTCTAACTAGAAGAAAAGTGGGAAAGGATCTTAACAACATCGGTTCGTATCCAATTAAGGTATCGGAACGATCATCTTCCAAGAGAAGTCAATCAACAAAAGTAAAGATAGATCATTTTTTGAATGCAAAATAAATTGATGGGAAGATAGAGCGGTTATTTTTAATATTTTGCTAGCTATTATTGAATAATTCCTCGAATAAAACAAAACCAGTAGACATGTCTGTTATTCTATTTATGTTTTAGAGATAAGTATCCCCAAATAACATGGATTGAAATAAGGGTAAATGTGTTTAAAAAAACGAACTATAAAAACTTATACACAACGTGGTTAAAAATAGTTTTTTCTTCCCTGTGGAAAAAATAGTTTAACACAAACATTATAGTTATCCACAGCTATCTAAAACAGATGGAAAATAAGAAAAATTCGCTAAAATACCGGGAGGGGGTAACGAGGGATGAGTGATTGAAAAAAGAACAGAGTAACTGACTTATCCTCAGTGTTTCTGTTCTTTTATAATTCTGTTCTACATTTCTTGTTGTTGGATCGAATCTGTGAGAGTAATCTCGGTTGAAAGAATGATTCTTTTTTCTTCAGGGTATTGGTGGTGGATTAGTTGGAATAAAAGTTCTGTGGCTTTGATTCCTAACTGATTTGTCGGAATGTCTATCCGAGTCAACTGTGGCGAAAATAGGGAGGACAATAAGGGATCACTGAATCCTGCGATCGAAAGATCATCAGGTATCTGCTTTCCAGATTGTTCTGCCACTTTGTAAATACTCAATGATTTTAATGCATCGGTAGAAAAAATCGCAGTTGGTCTTTCTCGTAGCTTCATTAAATCATTCATTGCTGCCATGCTATCTTCTAAGCGAAAGCCGCCGTCTATAATCCATTCATTACGGATATCTAGGTGGTGATCAAATAAGCATTGACGGTAACCATTGAGACGATCATTGGATACATAAACTTCTGTCGGAGCATGGAGACAGCCGATATGACGGTGTCCATTCTTGATCAGTGTTTCCACCAAATCGTAACTATCCTGGAAATTATCCGTGTCCACTGAGTAGATGTTCGTGTAGTCGTTTCCGACTTTTCCGATTACCACAATAGGAATATTGTATTGATCCAATTCAAAAAGAAGTGTTTCATCCATCGTAGAGCTTAAAATAATAATTCCTCGGATCATTTTTTCTTGGATCTTTTTCGCGCATTTTTCTAGCTCTTCTTCTGGTGTTTTTGCCGTTTGTAGAATCAAGTCGAAGTTATTTTGTTCAGAAACGGCAGAAATGGATTGAATAACATCTGAAAAAAAAGGATTGCCATAGGTCGTATGAGAAGTACGATGAGATAATGCTAGAATCGCGTCAAAACCATTTCCTGACAGTCCTCTTGCAATTTTGCTCGGTTCATAATTCAATTCTTTGATTGCTTGAAGTACACTTGCTTTTGCTTTATCAGAGATATTTGGCTGGTTATTTAATACTCTGGAGACAGTTGATTTTGAGACATTAGCTTTTTTCGCAATGTCATAAATAGTAGGTTTCAATTTTATATGCACCTCCTTTTTGGGAGCGTTTTAGAATAATTCCATAGTACAATAGACATTCTTTTTTGTCTATGATTTTGAAAATTTAGGAATAGCTTGCATGATCATGAGAGACCATATTTTTTTAAGAAGCTATTAATTATTGATACATAAGCTTTCTTATTTGTATTTTTGTGTATATCAAAATTATTTAAAAAAATGCTATTGACAGTAAGCGTTTTCCATAATATGATCAAATCGTTGGGAACGCTCCCAAAAAAGAAAGGGGAATCCGATGTATACAAAACTTTTACAAGCGATTTATCGCGACTCAGATTTGTCTGAGAAAACCGCCTCTATGATTGAACAAAAAGTCAGTGTTTATCAGCAGAAGAAAGGCCAGGCAGGCAAACTGCATTGGGACGAAGAAGATATTTTCTTGATTACTTATGGGGATCAATTTTTTGAAGAGCAGCAACCAACTTTGCGTACATTTAAGAAATTTTATCAAAAGTATTTGGCAGATACATTTAGAGTTGTACATTTCTTGCCATTTTTCCCATATACATCTGATGATGGTTTCTCCGTTGTAAATTATCAGGCAATCAACGACCGTTTGGGCACATGGGAAGATATAGAAGAAATGAGAAGCGAAACACGGTTAATGTTCGACTTTGTCTGCAATCATATGTCTGCCGAAAGTACTTGGTTTCAGGAATATTTAAACTTGAATGATACGTACAAAGATTTTTTTATTGATTTGCCACTGGATACAGATACAAGCAGCGTGACTAGACCAAGGACCAGCCCGTTACTTACAACGTTCATTGACAAAAACGGGAAAGAAAAACACGTATGGACGACTTTTAGCGAAGATCAAGTAGACTTGAATTTTAAAAATCCAGAAGTTTTATTGAAAATGATCGATATTCTTTTGTTTTACTTAGAAAAAGGCGCTTCATTTATTCGCTTGGACGCTGTGGGATTTTTATGGAAAGAACTAGGAACTTCTTGTATACACCTGCCAGAAACGCATAAAATCATCCAATTATTCCGTGCAATCGCTGATGAAGCAGCTCCAGGAACGGTATTGATCACTGAGACAAATGTGCCACACAAAGATAATATCAGTTATTTTGGGAATGGCGAGAATGAAGCACAGATGGTCTATCAGTTTTCGCTACCACCTTTGACCCTTCAAGCGATTCGTTCGGGTAATACAAGTAAGTTGAAAGAATGGTTAAAAACCATCGATTTCGCATCGAAAAAAACAACTTTTTTTAATTTTTTAGCCTCCCATGACGGTATCGGATTGAATCCGGTACGAGGTATTCTGCCGGAAAAAACGATCCTTGAATTAGTGGAACAGCTGAAGAAAGAGGGTGCCCGAGTAAACTACAAGAAAAACCCAGATGGAACGACCAGTCCATATGAGATAAACGCTACGTATCTAGATGCGTTAAGTTCTCCAACAGATACGACGGAATGGAGAAGCAAACGCTTTTTAGCTGCTCATTCATTTTTGGTAACGTTACCAGGCGTGCCGGCAATTTATATTCAAAGTGTGCTGGGAAGTCGAAATGATTACAAAGGCGTAGAAAAAACAGGAGAGAATCGAAAAATCAATCGGCAAAAATTTTTGTTAGCAGATATTGAGAAAGAGTTGCAGACAGATCCATTAAGAACAGCAGTATATGGTGAATTGACCCAGATGCTATCTATTCGAAAAAAAGAAAAAGCCTTCCATCCGAATAGTTTGATTTACTTACTGGACTCAGCAGATTCTTTTATCAGTTTTATTCGCGAAGCGAAGGAAGAGAAAGTCTTAGTTATCCATAATTTTTCCAATCAATCAGCAGGTTATCTTTTACCAAAAGGAGATTACCTAGACCTGTTTTCTGGACAAATTATCCATTGCAGTCAAGAACGAAAGTTGATATTCCAGCCGTATGAATATATGTGGCTGAAAATAATAAAATAAGAGGTGGAAAAAAATGAAAAAAATTATTGTTACTACCTGTCTGCTAGCTACTGGATTTCTTCTTACTGCTTGTGGTGAAAGTCAAAGCTCTAACGAATCACAACAGACAACGATTCAATTCATGCACTCTTCTGTCGAACAGGAACGATTAAGTGTGATCAATGAACTGGTTGCTGATTTTGAAAAAGAAAATCCAGACATCAAAATCAAGCAAGTGCCGGTAGAAGAATCAGCGTTCAATACAAAAATCGTTACGTTAGCTCGTTCCGGTAAATTACCAGAAGTAATGGAAGTCAGTCAGGATTTTGCTAAAGTGATGGATAAAGATGAACTGATTGATCAGACGGCAGTCCAAAACGTTATCGAGGAAGCTGGAGAAGATAATTATTATGACGGAGCCAAAAACCTTGTTCGTTCAGAAGATGGAAAAAGCTATATTGCTGCACCAATTAGCGGCTGGGTTCAAGGTATTTGGTATGACAAAGAAAAATTATCAGAAGCTGGTTTTTCAGAACCAGAAAATTGGGATGATATTTTAAAAATTGCTCAACATTTCACAGATAAAGAGAATAAACAATATGGAATTGCTATGCCTACTGCTGAAGGAACAATGAGTGAGCAAGCGTTCTCTCAATTTGCTTTGTCAAATGGAGCAAATGTTTTGGATGATGAAGGCGAGGTAACGATCGATACGGAAAAGATGAGAGAAGCATTGTCGTTTTATCAAAACTTATCCCAATACACGATGCCAGGCTCTAATGATGTGACAGAAATCAAAGATGCTTTCATGAATGGAACAGCACCAATGGCAATCTATTCAACTTACATTTTGCCTTCTGTTTATGAAGCGGGGAACTCAGAAAATATCGGTTTTGCTATCCCAACACAAAAAGATCAAGCTGTCTATGGCACAGTATCTGGATTGACGATTTCTTCTGGTCTAGACGAGAAACAAAAAGAGGCTGCTGAAGCATTCACAGCTTTCTTATCTCAACCGAAAAACATGGAAAAGTGGGTCTTGATGTCTCCTGGTGGTGCTCAACCAGTGAATAAACAAGTAGTCGAACTGGATGGTTACAAAGAAAATGAAGTCATCAAGTCTTTTGGCGAGCTGCCATCTGAGATTGCTAGTGCTTTTGATGAAGTACAAGTCTTTGGACTAGTCGGGGAAAAGAATTTCACGAAAATGGGAGATATCACAAGCTCAGGTGTGATCGGAAAAGCAGTGAACCAAGTAACTGTCGGAAACGAAGATGTCGATCAAGCTTTAGCTGACGCACAAAAAAATACGAAATAACAAGAAGTTCTGCCAATGGTGTTCGAAAAAAGTAGATAGCTATTGGCAGATTATCAGGGGGAGGTTTCAATGAATCGTCCAAGGAAACATTCTGACTTAAAATTAGCCATGGGACTTTTAGCACCAAGCATGCTTTTATTAGCTGTTTTAGTGCTGATTCCAATGCTTTCCAATATTCAGATCAGTTTTTTCGATATGCCGCTGAATCCTAACTCAGACGCCGTTTTTATCGGATTAAGCAATTATCTTGAAATTTTAAGTGATAGTGAATTTTATCGTTCTTTAGGTTTAACAGTTGCTTACACATTCTTAGTTGTAGCAGGCAGTACAGCTTTAGGATTAGCCGTAGCTATTTTGCTTAACCGCAAGTTCAGATTTAGGAAAACGGTGCGTTCACTGATTTTATTAAGTTATGTTACGCCATCTATTTCTTTGATTTTTGCTTGGAAATATATGTTCAATAATAGTTATGGAATCGTCAATGATCTGTTAGTAGATAGGTTGCAGCTTTTCAACGAAGCACCGCTGTGGTTCGACCAGCCAGTTGCTAGCTTCTTTATGGTCGTTTTGTTTGCTATCTGGAGATACTATCCGTATGCGTTTATTTCATTTTTGGCTATTTTGCAAACAGTCGACAAAACGCTTTATGAAGCAGCTGAAATGGACGGTGCAAATGCTTGGCAGAAGTTCAAGATCGTGACACTGCCGGCAATCAAACCAGTACTAGCAACTGTGATTGTTTTACGATCTATCTGGATGTTCTATATGTTTACAGATGTCTATCTACTGACGAATAAAGTCAATATCTTAGGCGTTTATTTGTATCAGACAGCCTTTGCGTTCAATGATCTTGGAAAAGCAGCAGCTATATCGATTCTATTGTTCATCATTATTGCAGCGGTCGTCTTGCTCTCACGAAAGAAGGTGGACTTGAAATGAAAAATAAAAAGAGCAGGAAAATCTTATTTTACGCGACGATTTTGTTGCTATTAGCTGTCAATTTGTTTCCATTTTTGATCATGCTGATGACATCATTCAAGGATTCACAAGAAGCAATTGCAACGACACAAACTATTTTTCCGAAAGAATGGACTTTTGAACATTATCAGGATATTTTCAATGCTGAGATTTTTCCATTCATCATGTATTTCAAAAATAGTTTAGTGATCTCCTTGATAGCCTCCGTAACTGCAGTAGTGATTGGGATCAGCGGGGCATACGCTTTGTCAAAACTACGCTTCAAAGCTCGCTCGAAAATCAATGCTAGCTTTTACACCGTTTATATGTTTTCCGGTATTTTGATCGTTGTTCCATTATTTAAAATCATTTCCGGTCTAGGTTTGTATGATACCAATACAGCACTGATTATCACGATGGTCGTTCAAACACTTCCTACTGCGATATTCATGCTAAAAAGTTATTTTGACACGATTCCGACTGATATTGAAGAAGCAGCAATGATCGATGGTCTTAGCCGGATCCAGATCATTATTCGGATCATTATACCATTGGCTATTTCTGGAATCATTTCTGTCTTCGTTTATTGCTTTATGGTTTCGTGGAATGATTATTTATTTGCTTCGATTTTCCTGTCGACCTCCGAAAAATTTACTTTACCAATCGGTTTGAACACATTATTCAGTACACCAGACTACATTTGGGGACGAATGATGGCCGCTTCATTGGTGACCGCTTTACCAGTCATCATTATGTATGCGTTATCTGAACGATTTATTAAAGGTGATTTAGTCGAAGGCGGCGTAAAAGGATAAAAAGAAAAGAAAGAGGAAAGAAAAGATGAAAAAATTAGTTGCATTAGAACCAAGAATAGCCGGATTCAAAGATTACGAAGACCGTGAGATCGAAAAGAACGAAGTACGTATCCGAGTAATTTTCGCTACTCCAAAACCAGGAACAGAAATTGTCGACTTTAGAGGATTAAGTCCATTTATCGATGAAGAATTTTCAGAAGAATGGCGCCTATTCTTGCCAAGAGAAGAAGGAAGCCAACGCGGTGTGGTATTTGGCGAATTTCAATTAGGAAATATGATTGTCGGTACGATCGAAGAAACGGGCAGTTTGGTGACAGAGTATCAAAAAGGAGAGTTAGTCTGCACTTATGGACCCATTCGTGAAACGCTGATTACAAACGGTGTTGATAATTATAAACTACGTAAACTTGATCGGTTGGATCAATGGAAAAATGCAGTATGTTACGATCCTGCTCAATTCGCTTTAGGTGGTATCCGGGAAGCACATGTTCGAGCAGGTGATGCTGTAGCAATCTTCGGTTTAGGCGCTATCGGGCAAATTGCGATTCAATTAGCTAAAAAAGCAGGTGCTACTACCATCGTTGGGATCGATCCCATAGCGCAGCGTAGAGAATTAGCAGAAAAACACGGTGCCGATTACACGCTAGATCCTATGAAAGCAGATGTCGGTTTTCGTCTAAAGGAATTGACAGATAAACGTGGAGTAGATTCAGTTATTGAAACGAGTGGCAGTGCTGCCGCATTACAAGCTTCTTTAATAGGGATCGGCTATGGCGGGATCATTTCTTATGTTGCCTTTGCTAAACCTTTTCCAGCTGGGTTTAATCTTGGTCGCGAAGCACATTTCAATAATGCAAAAATCGTCTTTGCTCGAGCATCTAGTGAACCAAACCCAGATTACCCAAGATGGAACCGTAAACGAATCGAGGACACATGTTGGGAATTATTGATGAACGGTTACTTGGATTGTGAAGAAATCATTGATCCAGTTGTGCCATTTGCAGAAAGCGCAGAAGCTTACATGCGTTATGTAGACCAGCACCCAGAAGAAAGTATCAAAATGGGCGTTCAAGTCCGAGGAGGAGAACAATGAAATTCGGTACGCAAGATCAAGCATTTTTCCCAAGAGACATTTTAGAAAAATTTAGATTTATCAAAGACTGTGGATTTGAAGAATACGAAATCGACGGTAAGTTGTTAATAGAAAATATCGACACAGTCAAACAGGCAATCAAAGAAACAGGGATCCCAGTAGTGACAGCTTGTAACGGCTACGATGGGTGGATCGGTGACTTTATCGAAGAACGGCGTCTTAATGGTGTACGTCAAATTGCTGAGATTTTGCGTGCACTAAGCGAGGTTGGAGGCAAAGGAATCGTTATCCCAGCAGCTTGGGGAATGTTCACTTATCGATTACCGCCGATGGTTTCACCCCGAAGCAAAGAAGGAGACTATAAAGCAGTCAGCGAATCACTTCGTTATTTAGATAAAGTAGCCGAAGAAACAGGTACGGTTATTTATTTGGAGCCTTTGAACCGATACCAAGACCATATGATCAATTTGTTAGCGGATGCGCGTCATTACATTGACTCTAATCAATTGAAACATGTGCAGATCATCGCTGATTTTTATCATATGAATATTGAAGAAGATGATATTTCAAAAGCATTGACTACGCAAAAAGAGTATGTGGGTCATATCCATTTAGCAGATAATCATCGCTACCAACCAGGATCTGGCGCAATTGATTTTACTCGCCATTTTCAAACGCTACTTCAAAATGAGTATGAAGGTTATATGGTATATGAATGTCGTTTGCGAGGAGAAAATGAAGTGAAAATTTATCAGGAATCATTGCAATACTTGAAAAACTGTCTGGAAACAGCGCGTCATTTAAATGATTTAGAGAAAGAATAGAGAAAGAATAACAATAAGTAAATAAGCAAAGGAGAGAGAAATAAATGAAGAAAGTAGCAATCATAGGCGCTGGACAAGTAGCAGAAAAAGTACATGCTGCTTATTATCAAAAAAGATCAGATGTCTTAGAATTGGCCGCTGTGGTTGATCCAGTCAGCCAGCGAGCAGAAGACTTTTGCCGACGTACAGGATTTTCTCATGCGTATACATCAGTTACACAAATGCTGAATGAGATTTCTCCCGATATCGTGAGTGTCTGTACACCCAATCGCTTTCACTTCGAACATGTATTGGCTGCCCTCGAAGCTAATGCTTCAGTGATGTGCGAGAAACCACCAGCTATGACAGCTGATCAAGCAAGAAAGATGGCAGAGACAGCCGATAAAAACGGGCAGATTTTGGCTTATGGATTCCAGCATCGTTTTTCTGACGAAGCAACAATGATCAAGAATCATCTTGATGTTCTCGGGGATATTTATTACGTAGAAGCGAATGCGCTTCGTCGGTCTGGTGTTCCAGGCTGGGGAACGTTTATCGACAAAGAACTTCAAGGAGGCGGGCCTTTGATCGATTATGGCATTCACATGCTTGATACAGCGATGTATATTACTGGATTTCCTAAAGTAAAAAGCGTTCGGGCGTACAGCTTCCAAAAAATTGGTACGAAAAAAAATTCAGGGAAATTCGGGAAATGGGATCCAAGCAAATTCACAGTAGAAGATGCAATTTTTGGCACACTGGAATTAGAAAACGGCAAGATCATCCAACTGAATACTTCGTTTGCTTTGAATATCAGAGAAGACAAACTGAATGTGGCTTTTTGTGGCGATCAGGCAGGTGCTAATCTGTATCCAGGCGAACTATTCGAAGATGTAGATGGAAAGCTGGTTTCCTTACAAAAGACCACGCCAGTTAATGACCCACATGAACTAAGTATGGCTCATTTTGTGAATCGGGCGCTCGGTGACCAGACTCAGATGATTGCAGATGGCTGGCAAGGATATGTCATCCAGAATCTGGTGGAAAATTTATATCGTTCGGCAGAAACAGGAGAAGTTATTACCTTATGAAAGTAGAAGAAAAACAGTTTGATTTAGAGTATATCAATAAGTATGCGAGTCAGATGACCATTGGAAATGGATTTTTTGGTATCAGAGGAAGCCAGGAGGAAGACTATCGGAATCAAGTAAGGGGAATGTTTGCAGCTGGTGTATATAACCGACCTTTAGGAGCAGAATCAGCCGAGTTAGTGAATCTCCCAGATGTCATCAGATGGGAAATAAAAATCGACGGTGAACATTTTTCTCTTGAGACGATGAAAGTTCTTGCATACGAGCGGGCACTAGATTTAGAAATGGGAGAGCTTAAACGCTATGCGCTCATTGAAACTGCTCAAGGAAAAAAAGTGGAAGTCATTACTTGTCGTGTTGCTGATCAAAATAATCTCCATCAGGCAGCCCTGAAAGTGGTCATCAAGCCGTTGACCGAAGACTGCCAAGTAGATGTGAAAACGGGTATCGATGGACAGCAAACCAATTTTGGTACACAGCAGTTGGTTGAAAAAGAACTGCGAGTATTTGGTGACGATTTGATCAGTGCATCCTACCAGACAACAGAAAGTAAAATTGATATTGGGATTGCAGCTAAATTCAATAAAGCAGGTGTATTCCAAGCAAAAAATCGCCGGATCACCGCTTCCTTTTCAGAAAAGATCAGAAAAAATACGTCCTTTACGCTGGAGAAGATCATCGTGCTCTCTACCTCTCTTCAGCAAACAGACCCGTTTAAGAAAAGTATTGCCCAAGCCCAGAAAAGCGTTAGTTATACAGAAATTTTAGAGCAGTCGATGTCTTATTGGACAGATTTTTGGCATCAGCATCGGATAACGATCCAAGGCGATTCTTCTTTCGATCAGTTAGCGATGGACTTCGCTGCTTACCATTTACAGATTATGACTCCCCGCAATGATCCAAGTGTTAGTGTAGGGGCGAAGGGACTAACTGGCGAAGGTTATAAAGGGCATGTTTTCTGGGATACGGAAATTTTTATCCTGCCTTTCTTTTTATATCAGTTTCCTGAAGTAGCAAAGAATTTGCTGCTGTACCGTTATGATCGATTAGAAGGCGCACGGCAAAAAGCAAGAGATTATCACTATCAAGGTGCACTTTTCCCATGGGAAAGCGCACACACTGGTCAGGAAGAGACACCCAAATTTGCTGCATTGAATATCAAAACCGGAACAAGACAAGAAGTTGCTTCAGCTGCCGCAGAACATCATATCAGTGCAGACCTTGCTTATGCCGTTCAAGAGTATGTCCAAGCAACAGAGGATCAATCGTTTTTAGAAACAAAGGGAAAAACGCTCATTCATGAAACAGCAGCTTTTTGGCTGAGCAGAGCTGTAAAAGTCGATGATCATTTAGAGATACACAGAGTCATTGGTCCAGATGAATACACAGAATATATCGACAATAATGCATATACGAACTATCTGGCGCATTATAATGTGGCCTTAGCTGTTAAATATCAAGCTGGCGATCCGCTTTTTTTGAAAGAATGTCAAAATTTTTTAGATAAGTTATATTTGCCAGTGCCTAACAAAGAACAGCTGATTCCGCAAGATGACACGTATCTCAGTAAGCCAGTTATTGATTTGACCACTTACAAAGAACGTCCTGGCAGCCAGTCTATTTTACTTGATTATGCCCGTAGCGAAGTAAATGAACTCCAAGTCAGCAAGCAAGCAGATCTTGTCATGCTGTTATACTTATTACCTGAGTATTTTTCTCAACCAATCGTTTCTAAGAATTTGCATTACTATGAAAACAAAACAATCCACGACTCATCGTTGAGTAAAGCGATTCACGCCATAGAGGCTTGCCGTATCCAAGAAATGGAATGGGCGTATCATTTATTCCAAGAAGCGTGCCTGATTGATTTAGGACCAGATCCGCATTCATCAGATGACGGAATTCATGCTGCTTCATTAGGAGCACTATGGCTAGCAGTTATATTTGGTTTTTCAGGTATTACAGTAACGAATGGAACTCTTTCTATTTCTCCAAGACTTCCTTCAGCATGGGAAAAAATTTCTTTTCCTTTTATTTGGAAAAATCACAGGTTGCTATTTGTTTTGACAAAAAAACAAATAGTAATAAAAAAAGAGACGAAAGAAACATTACCTATTTTTGTCAATGGAGACCAATACCAGCTGGAAAAAGAACTGATCTTGGAACGGAGGGGAAAATAATGCGTATTCTGATTGCGCCAGATTCTTTCAAAGAAAGTCTGACAGCCTTAGAGGCAGCACAAGCCATTCAATCAGGTTTTCAAGAAGTTTTTGTTCAGGCTGAATATGATCTGCTACCTATAGGCGATGGAGGAGAAGGAACGGTTTCATCATTAGCAGACAGTTTAAGGTTGAAGCGGCAAACAGCAGTCGTTACTAATGCATTTGGCAAAAACAAAGAAATCCAGTACGCTTCAGACGGTCAAACTGCGATTTTTGAAATGGCAGAAATCGTCGGATTGAAAGATGTCCCACTAAACCAACAACAGCCACTTAGGTTATCCACGCGAGGAGTAGGAGAACTGATACGACAATTGTTGCAACAAGGTGTTCGACACATCATCATCGGCGTTGGCGGAAGTAGTACCAACGATGGCGGCATCGGCATGGCAGAAGGTCTAGGTTATGCTTTTTACGATCAAGATAATCAAAAAGTAGAAGCACTGGGAGAAAATCTAGGTAAAATTGCTACAGTTGATAAAACGAACGTGCCTATTGAGCTGATTAAAGCCAAAATCACTGTCATTACTGATGTTACTAATCTTTTATGCGGAAAAGAAGGCGCTTCTTTTGTTTTCGGACCACAAAAAGGCTTGAAAGAAAATGAATTAGCAGTGGCTGACCAAGCCATGCATGATTTTTATATGAGATTTGCCCCTCAAGTAATCGAGGCATCGGGCAGTAGTGCTGGTGGTGGAATGGGTGCAGGACTGTTAGCATTTGCTTCAGGGAAAATAGTCTCTGGCATCGACTACGTATTGGATTTACTGGAGTTCGATAAACGGGTACAGCAAGCAGACCTCGTAATCGTAGGCGAAGGACGTCTAGATGGACAAAGTCTAAAAGGAAAAGCGCCAGTTGGGATTGCTAGAAGAGTACCAGAGGGCGTTCCTGTGATAGCTATTTGCGGAAGTGTTGGTAAAGGAAGCGAAAAAGCAGCAGATGTTGGCATTTCGGCCGTTTTTCCGATCCTTCCTGCAGCTGTGCCTTTACAAGAAGCTTTACAGCAAGCCACTGATAATCTTCATCGCACAGCTAAAAACATCGCATCTTTACTTCAAGTCGTTCATTTTCAAGGAGGTAATCGATGAAAATCAAAGCAGCACTATTCGATTTAGATGGCGTTCTTGTAGACACAGCTCGTTATCATTACGAAGCGTGGCTGGTTTTAGCTAACCAGCTGTCCATTCCATTCACTGAGAAAGAAAACGAGCAACTGAAAGGAATATCCAGAACCGAGTCACTAGAGCGATTGCTGTCATTTGGAAAAATGGAACAGAAATTCTCAGAAAAAGAGAAATCAGCCTTTGCTGAGCAAAAAAACAATCTATATCTTCAAGCGATTCAAAAAATGGATGAAACATCCGTTTTGCCTGGTGCAATAGCTGTTCTTGAGTACTTGAAAAAAACAAACATCAAGATCGGATTGGGATCAGCAAGCAAAAATGCACGCCTCATTTTAGAAAAAACGAATTTGACAAGTTATTTTGATGTCCTTATTGACGGCACGCAAGTATCAAAAGCAAAACCTGATCCAGAAGTTTTTCTCAAAGGAGCACAGCAATTGAATGTACCGCCAAATGCATGCTTGGTCATTGAAGATTCAGAAGCTGGTTGTCAAGCAGCTTTGGCTGGTAACATGCATGTATTGGGAATAGGTGAAAACATAAATCTTCCTTCTGCTGAATATGTGATTCCTGATTTAACCGTTTTTGATCAAGTACGTTCGTTTTGGCATTTATCAGAAGCCGTATCACGTATATAATAGTTTCCGTTTTTTCTGTCACAAGCAAAACGTTATCCTCCTTTTGGAAATCAAGGTATGATGAGAAAAAAGGGGGATTTTATATGACAAAAAAAGCAGTTTTCGCAGGCGGATGCTTTTGGTGTATGGTCAAACCATTTGAAGAGCAGCCAGGGATCATTTCTGTGACATCCGGTTATACTGGCGGGCATGTACCAAATCCAACTTATGAACAAGTAACAACAGGCACAACAGGGCATACAGAAGCAGTAGAGATCGAATATGATCCAGAAGTTATTTCTTATGATCAGTTGGTGGAAATCTATTGGCAGCAAACCGATCCGACTGACGCATTAGGACAGTTCGCTGATCGCGGTGATTCTTATCGTCCAGTGATCTACTATAATGATGAAGAAGAACGAAATATTGCAGAGCGTTCAAAACAAGCATTGCAAGACAGCGGGCGATTCGATAAGCCAATCGTGACAAAAATCGAACCAAGAAGCGAATTTTATCCTGCAGAAGATTACCATCAGGATTATTACAAGAAAAACAAGCTCCATTACAATCTTTATCGAGAAGGTTCTGGACGTGCAGGTTTCCTTCGTCGACATTGGGGCGTCAAGAAATAAGAAGCCGAAAAAGCTACTTATGGAACACCGTATATCAGAGGTTGTAAAACCAGCATTTTGAGCTAATACTGAGGGTCAGCTGATTGAACACCATTTAGTGGAGAGGTTGTGAACCTGTCGCCTAGCTCCAAGTCACAAGGATTTGGTAAGAGAACACTATATATCAGAGGTTGTGACAAGTCGTTTGTCACAACCTTTTTTCAATACCTAAGATGAAGGACAATCAGCAACGCACTGCTCAAAAAAGGAATGAAAGGCAGCTTTTCCAACTTTTTTTTATGACAGATAAAGTAAACAGAAAAAACGGATATTCCAAACAGACTAGCAAGAAACAAGATCTGAAGCAACTCTTCTAGAGACAAGCCACCACTCCAAGAAAGCATCAACAGAGTATCGCCAGCTCCGAGATAGGATTGACCATAGCGAAGGCACACACCGCCTACGATAAACGTTAACAGCACACTTTGCCATTGGAAGACGCCGGCCTGCAACCAAAAAATCCATAAAATTGCCCAAGAACAGAATAGCGTGTGAGAATGGACCATGAAGTAAAATAAATCCATCAACGAAAATAGCAAAGCCGAAAGCATCCATATGAACGTCGAAAAATTTCTTGCGGAAGAAAAAGTAAAGAACCAGGCAAAAAGACCACCACATAAGGCTTCTGCCAACAAATAGTAGAAGGGCAACCGACACCTGCAATAGCGGCAGCGAAATCGTTGGACGATGATCGAGAGAATCGGAATCAATTCATACCAAGAAAGCGAACGACAGCATTTGACACAATGAGATCTAGGATAAATAATAGAGTGACCTAACGGAATCCGCTGGGCGGTTAAACATAAAAATGATCCGATACAGCAACCAATGATAAAATAAAGTAACACGCCATCTCCCCCTTTTCAAAACCAAGATACGCAAGCTTAAACTAAATTTTTGTACATACATAAAATTTGAGGTGAAAAAATGAACGTTTCAATCGGATTAGATATCGGAACCACACAAACCAAAGCAGTTGCTTTCACAGATGAAGCCCAAGAAGCAGCATCCGCTTATTTTCGCTACCCTTTGATCCAAGAAACACAAGGGATGGCAGAACAAGATCAGGAATTGATCTTTCAAGGTGTCTGCACCGTTATAAAAGAAGTAATTAAACAGTTGCCTTCAGACACAATCATTCAATTTGTCTCCTTCTCCTCTGCGATGCATGGCCTGATATTGTTGGATGAAGAGAAAACACCGTTATCTCGAATGATCACTTGGGCAGATAACCGAGCAGCGGACGAAGCAGAAAAACTGAAATATACCGTGCTTGGCAAAGAATTTTATCGGCAGACTGGGACGCCGATTCATCCAATGACACCATTGAACAAAATCAAGTGGCTGCAAAACAGCCAACCTGAATTATTCAAAAAAACTGCTTATTTTGTCGGTATCAAAGACTATATCTTTTATAGATTGTTTGGCGAACTGATCAGCGACTACGGAACAGCTTCAGGAACTGGATATTTTGATATCCATGAATTCCAATGGGCAGAAGAAGTGCTTGACTACTTGAACATTCGAATAGAGCAATTGCCGCAAGTCTTTCCTTCCACCTATCAAGTAACAGGTCTACCATCAAAAACAGCAGCAGAACTAGGTTTGCCAAATGATATATCATTTGTTTTGGGAGGGGCAGACGGGCCGCTTTCTAATCTAGGGTTAGGTGCTTTTGGTGATACGATCGCCGCTTTGACCGTAGGAACGAGCGGAGCACTTCGTTTTATTACTACTCAGCCTCAGTTCCATCCAGAAATGGAGACGTTTTGTTATGTTCTGGATCAGAAACATTGGGTAGTGGGAGGAGCGACTAGCAATGGTGCTGGCATCTTTGATTGGGCAGGGCATACATTTTTACAGGAAGTCGTTCAATCTGCTAAAGAAAAAGGAGAAAATCCATATGATGCACTGCTTTCGGCTATCGCTTTTGTGCCAGCGGGTGCCAATGGTCTGATTTTTCATCCCTATTTACTTGGTGAGCGAGCACCGCTTTGGGACGCAGATGCGTTTGGCAGTTTTATCGGTTTACAGCGGCAACATACAGAAAAAGAAATGATGAAGGCGATTCTAGAAGGGATCTGTCTCAACCTTTATCGGATTTTAAAAGGAGTTTGCCAGGAAAATCAGCTCACAGAGATCCGTGCTACAGGCGGGTTTGCTCAATCTCCGATTTTTCGTCAGATGATGGCTGATGTACTGGGTTACCCGCTTGTTTTCCCTACTGTCACAGAAGCATCCGCATTAGGAGCTGTGATTTTAGGCTGGAGAAGCATCGGAAAGATCCAAAGTATCAGTGAAGCACAGGAATTGATAGAATTGAAAGAGCAAGTTGGAGTACAAGAAACTGATCATAAAAAATATCAGAAAATCTATCCATTATTTGTTTCGACACAAAAGCATTTAGCACAGACTTATCAGCAATTTGCTCAACTGCGAGAAGAATTAGCTGATTCTGAAAAATGATTGGCTTTACGGATAAAAAAGCGAACTGAAAATCGTTCTCAGGTAAATGATTTTGTTGTACTTTTCATTGAAAGTCTACTATTATTTTAAGTGTAAGAAAATGTTAGGAGGCAAGAAAGATGAAATTCCAACAAACCAAAGAAGTATTAAATCAATTAGTTGCAGATCTAAGCCAAATGTCTGTTGTTGTTCACCAAACACATTGGTACATGAGAGGACCAGGTTTCCTTACATTGCACCCAATGATGGATGAGTTCATGGATGATTTGAACGCTCAGTTAGATGAAGTATCCGAACGCTTGATCACATTAGACGGTTCACCTTATTCTACATTGCGTGAATTTGCAGATAACACAAAAATCCCTGATGAAATTGGCCGCTGGGATCGTACTATTCCAGAACGTTTGGAAACACTTGTTGCAGGCTATCGTTATCTAGCAGATCTTTACCAAAAAGGAATCGAAGTTTCTGGAGAAGAAGGCGACGATCCAACACAAGATATCTTTATCGAATTCAAAACAGCCACAGAAAAACGTATCTGGATGATCCAAGCTCATTTGGGCAAAGCGCCAGAGATCGACGCGTAAAAACTGTTGTTGAACTTGACCGAAAAAGAGGTTGTGAAATCAGCGTTTTGACCTGAGTATTAGAGAAACAAACGTCAAAATAGTTCCTCATATTTTGCCGTTTTTTGAGCTAATACCGAGGGTCAGCTGATTGAACACCGTTTACCAAGAGGTTGTAAGCCTGCCGTTCAGCTCCGAGTCACAAGAAACAATTTTAAAAAACAGCTTCTTATGTTTTATGGATATTGTGACTTGTGACCGAGGAGTTGGCAGGAGAACACCGTTTATTCAAAATAAGGGGTTGTGACAAGACTTTTGTCACAGCCTCTTTTTGTTTTTCATTTTGACAGGAAACGACCCTTTTATATAAAAGAAAGAAAAGAAGTAAAGTTTCATATAAATTTTTCAATCAAGCAGAAAAACGTTGACATTGACTAGATTAGCGGGTAATATGTTAAATGGTATTGTTTGCCCCACAAAGAGCCCCGGAAACTCGAAGTGTATGTCAAACATCAGAACTTAAATTGGAGGAAAATAACGTGCGTACAACATATATGGCCAAACCAGGCGAAGTAGAACGTAAATGGTATGTAGTAGACGCAACTGATGTTCCATTGGGACGTCTTTCAACAGTTGTTGCATCTGTACTACGTGGTAAAAATAAACCAACTTTCACACCTCATTTGGATACTGGCGATTTCGTCATCGTCATCAATGCAGACAAAGTGAAATTAACAGGTAAAAAAGCGACTGACAAAATTTATTACCGTCACAGCAACTACCCAGGAGGATTGAAATCAATCACTGCTGGCGAATTGCGTGCTAAAAATTCTCGTCGTTTGATCGAAACTTCTGTAAAAGGTATGCTTCCTAAAAACACTTTAGGCCGCAAACAATTTACAAAATTGAACGTATACGGTGGAGCAGAACATCCACATGCAGCACAACAACCAGAAGTTTTAGACATCACAAACTTAATCTAATAGGAGGGAATTTCATTGGCACAAGTTCAATATATCGGCACAGGCCGTCGTAAAAACGCAGTTGCTCGCGTACGTCTAGTACCAGGAACTGGCAAAATTACTGTAAATAAAAAAGATGTTGAAGAATACATTCCACATGCTGACTTGCGTGAAGTAATCAATCAACCTTTCGCTGTTACTGAAACAAAAGGCGCATATGACGTATTTGTTAACGTAAACGGCGGAGGATACGCTGGACAATCAGGAGCTATCCGTCATGGTATCGCTCGTGCATTGCTAGAAGTTGATCCTGACTTCCGTTTAGCTCTTAAACGTGCTGGCTTACTTACTCGTGACGCACGTATGGTCGAACGTAAAAAACCAGGTCTTAAAAAAGCTCGTAAAGCTTCACAGTTTTCAAAACGTTAATATTCTTTGTATATCAATGTTTCAAGACACTTTTCAATTATTTGGAAAGTGTCTTTTTTTAGTTTAAGAACACATTCATCCTAGTTCTTTAATCCTTTTTGAAATGCTTCGAAAACAGTCTTATCAACTACATCTGGTGTGTTTACGTATATCTTTGTAGTAGAAATATCTGAGTGTGTTAAAGCATTAGATATTTGATTCATATTTGCTCCGCCTTGTCTAGCTATAGTTGCATAGGTATGACGAAGCTTATGTGGAGATAAATGAGCCAATTCAGGATGTCGTCTTTTAATTGAATTGATTCGATAGTTTAGGTAATCAGCGTGAACAGGGCAATTTACTTCTCCGGATGGTTTAGTATAGGTAAAGAGATACTGATCTGGTGTTTGATTAATTTTTAATCTCAACAATTGCTCAGCTTGCACTGATTTCCATTTGCTTAGTAATGCCATTACAATTTCGGGTACTTGAATTACGGTATCCTTTCGACCTTTTGTAAATTTCTTTTTTTGATATTTATCCAAAGCATGTTTAAGGCGAACCGTTTGTTTCTCAAAGTCGATATATTTCCATTGCAAAGCATACGTCTCACTTTTTCTATCACCAAGATATAGGGTAAGCATGAAAAGAGTATAGTCATGAAGAGTAAGCAAGTGATTATTCAAGTCAGTGTTTACTGCTTCTATCCAAGCAATAAGCTCTTCTGACGATAATGCTTGATTACCTTCCCGTATCCTTCTTTCTTCTAAAGCAATTTTTTTAGGTGCAGTGATACATTGAATAATTTTGGTAGTTCGGTTAAATTCAATATAATTTAGTATTTCTGCAATATCAAACATAGAACGGACATATCCTTTGATAATTTTTATATTTGCGTATTCTTTCGATTTTTTTGTTAATTCATCTGATATTATCTCAGTATTTGAATTTAGATAGTTCATTGCATACTCACCAAACATTGGAAGGATGTGCAATCGGAATATATCTTTAGTATTACTAATTGTTACGTAACTTGGAGCTCTTTTTGATCTAGTAGTCTGACCTAGTTCATATCTAGGAAGCCATTTTGATTCATAGAATTCCTTAAATTTTATTTTTCCTTTTAATTCTAGTGAATTTGCATTCTCCTCTCTTAAAACTGTTTCAATTTTCCTTTTCATTGCATTTTCGGCTTTAATAGCCAATTGCCTAGTTGGAAATACTTTTTGATACTTTTCTGATGTAATTCCAGTGATTTCTCTGAATTTTTTTGGATACCTCAGATTAGTTTTATATTTCCCATTTGAAAGTTTTGTAGGCAAAATTCCTCACTCCCTTAAAAAGTAAGGCAGTATATTTCGCTATTCTTAGTATATGCGGCGAGAAGAAATTTTCAAATTGTTTTAAATGTATTCATAAAATCTTTGATATCCTCTATGTCAAAGCGAACTATACCGTCAATTCTGATTACTGGAAAATTATATATACGAATCCACTTATCTAAAGTATTATTATCAATTCCTAGAAACTCACAGGTTTGTTTTTTATTCAAGTAGACTCTCAATTTTATAAAATCATCTCCTAAAAAAGATTAGAATTTTTGAATTGCTTTGGGTAAGCACATAGGAATTTCACCTCTCCCCAGTTTACGGCGAGCCTTACGGAAGTATCATTATTTGCTGCTATTGTCATGGCATTTTGTTTTCCCAGAACAAAAAGAAATCTCTAAGTATTTGTCGCTAATCAGGTCATGGCGTACTTGAGTTTCTAGCTCGAATAGCAGGGATCGTTATTCAAAAATTGTATTTAATTGTCAATGATCAAAAATAGGTTTTTTCCTATTCACTATTAATAACGATAAACATGTATAAAAAGACACACTACGAAAAAAGTTAAATGGAGTTTACTGATTTTCATATTTGTATATGGAACAGACATAGTCTTGAATAATTTTTATAAATGTTTTGATGCTTATCAACTTATTCAACCCGCTATCCACTTTAAGTATAATTTTTCCATACGCCAATAAAGTAGTTTTAGGAGCATGTTCTCATTTGAGAACGCTCCTTTTTTATATATTTTGAAAGCTACTTACTATACGCGTAGTTTCAAATAGTTTTGTCATTCTAATCTTCAGCAACAGAAAAAAATCTAAATTATAAAATTTAGGGTTGACTAAAATATAATTTTTGTATACCATATGATCGTGATAATCATTATCATTTAGAAGGAGAAAGTTATGTTAGAAGTGAAAAAGCTTAATGTTTGTTATAACGATTTTTTAGCATTGAACGAGATTTCTTTAAAAATACAAGAAGGTGCTTTAACAGGTATTATTGGTCCAAATGGTGCTGGAAAATCTACATTGCTTAAAGCAATGTTAAATATTATCCCTCATCAGGGAGAGGTCTCCATTAATAATGAAGATATCAATAAAAAACTGGTGAAGATTGCATATGTAGAGCAAAAAGCTGATATTGATTTTACTTTTCCAATAAAAGTAAAAGAATGTGTATCTATGGGAACATATGCCGGAATGAAAGTTTTTCAAAGAATTAAAAATGCAGAATGGCAAAGAGTTTCAAAGGCTTTGGAAAAGGTCGATATGGGAAAATATTCTAATCATCAAATAGGAGAATTATCTGGAGGACAATTTCAACGTGTACTTTTAGCAAGATGTCTTGCTCAAAATGCGGATTTCATATTTTTAGATGAACCATTTGTAGGGATAGACTTAGTTAGTGAACGAATAATTATGGATACGTTAAAAGAATTGAAACATCAGGGAAAAACAGTGCTAATTGTGCATCATGATTTAAGCAAGGTAAAGAAGTATTTTGATAATATTATTCTTTTGAATCGAAATCTAATTGCTCACGGAAGTGTAGAATCTGTATTTAATGAAGAGAATTTAAAAAAAGCCTATGGAGATACTATATTTATTGGAGAGACTAACTATATAGAGTCAAGTAAAAATTAGCCAAATCAAAAAATATTTTATAACAGATAATTCCGAAAAAAGGGTACAACAAATAAGCTTCTTACCATTAGTTTTTTTGAATGTTCAATAGCTAATCAGAAACAATTATATAAGGCTCGTTTTTAGTCAAAATAGCATGAATCACGTAACAAAGCTTACGAGAAACCGCACCTAAGGCAGTTAGATGATGTTTTCCTTCGGAAACTTTTTTCTGGTAAAACGCACTAAAAACAGGATCACATTGAGAAGCTACTAAAGCCGCCGAAAACAAGGCTTTTCGCAAATATGGAGACCCTCGTTTACTCATAACATTATGCGTTGCCTCATATTGCCCTGATTGTGTCACGGAAGCGTCTATCCCAGCGTAAGCAACGAGTTTTTTCGGGTTAGAAAATTTTTGAATATCTCCGATCTCACCAAGAATAGTCGCACCGTTTATAGGACCAATTCCAGGAATTGTGAGAATAACAGAATTTAAAGTGTCCATTATGTGCTTGATTTCTCTTTCCGTTTCCTTTATTTGGCTTTCAATGAATTTTAATTGTTCAATCATTGAACGTAGTTGGAAGGTGAACGCTTCTTGAGCAAATTTTACTCCAAAGGAGTTAGAAGCTGCTTGCTTCAATTGGTCCGCTTTTTCTGCCTTGATTCGGTTCCTGCTTAACTCAGCTAAGTATTGGGCCAAAGTTTCTGAGGAAATATTTTCTAAGTCGATCGGGGCACTAAACGCCAGCAATAACTCTTTAGAAGCTTTTCCGAAAACGCCCTGCTTGGTAAAAATCGTCGCGTATTCTGGAAAGACTTGATCCAATACGGCTATAATTTTTCTTTTGAAGTCGCTCGCTGTACCTACTAAATAAGTTCGGTAACGAGAAAGTTGTTTCAAAGAAAAAACATTTTCATCGGATAAGACCGTTTCGACAAATGAGCCATAGCGCATTAAGTCAGCAATCAAAACAGAATCAATAATATCGTTTTTTCGTTTCCGTATTTCTGTACCTTTACGCCATCCGTCTGTTTGAAGGGGATTCACAACGTGAATCAAATAATCTGATTCGTGAAGGTATGAAAAGATGGACAGCCAATAGTGCCCCGTGGCTTCCATCCCTATAACAAAGTCACTGGGTGCTCCGGAATAGTCGACCATTCGCTCAATTAATGACTCTGCTCCTTCAGTGGTGTTAGGAAATGAAAAACCTTTTAGTAATACCTTTCCTTCCTCGTTCATGATAGAAGCAACGTGAGTGCGTTTACCGATATCAATGCCTAAAAAGTACATGTATATCTGACCTTTCAAAAAAAGAATTTTGGATTGAAATCCACTCAACTGAAAAGCGTCACTACCTTGTACGAGATACGGAGTAAAGTAAGGACTTTCAACATCTAACTCATACGCAATCCACTTATCAGAGAGAGGAGCCAGTCTCTCGAGTGCGGGTTCAATGACCCAAGGGGGGAACGGCTTAGCCTCTCAATCCAATAAATATATTATCTCAAAAGAAATGAGTTAATACCAAATTAAAATAACGATGGTTCATAGGGTTATCCAATCAAAACCGGAAGGTTAAAACCCTAACTCTAATATACAAGGGGGAATAATATGCTTCAAAATTTTATTAATGGTCTGTATGACTTTCACTTTTTACAGAATGCTCTAATTACATCTGTAGTTATAGGGATTGTTTCTGGAACAGTAGGTTGTTTTATTATTTTAAGAGGAATGTCTCTTATGGGTGATGCTATTTCTCATGCTGTTTTGCCAGGAGTAGCAATTTCTTATATTTTAGGTATTAATTTTTTTATTGGTGCGATTGTATTTGGTCTATTAGCTTCTATCATTATTACTTTTATAAAAAGCAATAGTGTAATAAAAGGAGATACAGCAATTGGTATTACTTTCAGTTCTTTTTTAGCATTAGGAGTTATCCTTATAGGAGTTGCAAATAGCTCAACGGATTTATTTCATATCTTATTTGGAAATATTTTAGCTGTACAAGATATTGATAAGTGGATTACAATTGGCGTTTCTGTTTTAGTGTTGGTTACAGTTGTTCTATTTTTTAAAGAATTATTAATCACTTCTTTTGATCCATTAATGGCAAAAGCAATGGGGATGAATGTCAGTTTTTATCATTATCTATTAATGATTCTATTAACTTTAGTAGCAGTAACAGCTATGCAAAGTGTGGGAACTATATTAATTGTTGCAATGTTAATTACACCAGCTGCTACAGCATATTTATATGCAAACAGCTTAAAAACTATGATATTTATTTCGGCGACAGTCGGAGCGTGCTCATCATTGCTAGGTTTGTTCATTGGTTATAGTTTTAACATAGCAGCAGGATCAAGTATTGTTTTAACAGCGGCATTCTTATTTGTAATTAGTTTTCTAATCTCACCAAAACAAAAATTTTTAAGAAAGAAGGAGAGAAAGTTATGATGAGAAAATGGAAAGCAGTACTGGGAAGTCTGGGGATTTTGATTGCTCTTTTTATATTCGGGGCATGTTCAACAAATAGTAAAGACAAAGATACAGTGGCTTCGAACGAAAAATTAAAGGTAGTAGTTACTAATTCGATTTTAGCAGATATTACTGAAAATATAGCAAAAGATAAAATTGATTTACACAGTATCGTACCTATTGGGAAAGATCCCCACGAATATGAACCTTTGCCTGAAGATGTTCAAAAAACTTCAAAAGCAGATTTGATTTTTTATAACGGTGTTAACTTGGAAACTGGAGGAAATGCTTGGTTTACAAAATTAGTAAAAAATGCGAACAAAGAGGAAAACAAAGACTATTTTGCAGCAAGTGATGGCATAGATGTTATTTACTTAGAGGGTCAGAGTGAGAAAGGGAAGGAAGATCCCCATGCTTGGTTAAATTTAGAAAACGGTATTATTTACGCTAAAAATATTGAAAAACAGTTAGCGGAAAAAGATCCTGATAATAAAAAATTCTATAAAGAAAATCTAGATAAGTATATTGAAAAATTGGATTCTCTAGACAAAGAAGCTAAATCTAAATTTGCTTCAATTCCGAATGATAAAAAAATGATTGTTACAAGTGAAGGATGCTTTAAATATTTCTCGAAAGCGTATAATGTGCCTTCTGCTTACATTTGGGAAATCAACACTGAAGAAGAAGGAACACCAGATCAAATAAAACACTTAGTTGAAAAATTACGCACAACAAAAGTTCCCTCCTTATTCGTAGAAAGCAGTGTGGACGATAGACCAATGAAAACAGTATCAAAAGATACCAATATTCCTATCTATTCAACGATTTTTACTGATTCAATTGCAGAAAAAGGACAAGATGGTGATAGTTACTATGCGATGATGAAATGGAACCTGGATAAAATTGCTGAAGGCCTTTCGAAATAATTTGGAGGGTAGGTATGGTACAAATTAAAACGACTACTATACTAATTTATTTACTAGCAATTCAGGAATTATCAAAAAGAAAAAAGAAATTAAAAAATAATGATTTAGCAAAAGTTCTAAGTGTTAGTCCAGCATCTGTAAGTGAGATGCTGGCTAAACTTAGATATGAGGACTATTTAGATATAGGATTTCAATTAACTGATAAAGGGAAAAAATTTATTGACGATTACAAAAAAGGTTTTAAGTAAAAGACTTTATTTTTAGGGAGGATAAGAAAATGGCTATTGGAGTGATTATGATAGGACTTACCCTAATAGCTGGATATAATTTTTTTAAATCTTTCTCGGATTATTTTAGAAAAGGTGAATGATTTAGATGAGTCTATTAATTCTTGTAGGATTGCTTTTTGTATCAGTTATTTTGCTCTTTCTCATTAGTTTAGCTCTAAGGAATGAGTTCAGTAATAGACGTTAACGATTGAAACTTCAAGTCCTGTGTAAGATAATATAGTTAATTCATCTTATTAGGAGGAAGTACCCATAGAAACCAGAGATTATATTACAACTCACCAAAAATTAATAGAAAGTGGACTAAGCCATTTTGAAAAAGAAGGATTTCAGCAAACTAAGATAAGGCAACTGTGCTTGACCGCAGGCGTAACTACGGGTGCTTTTTATAAACATTTTACTTCTAAGGAAGCGTTATTTGAAGAAATTATTCAGCCGCATATTAATGCGCTTATTAATATGTATAATGAAGAGTTTACCAAATACCTCTTAAACTTAGAAAATATAGATATAGAGAAAAGTTGGAGAGAGAACTTCAATGAATTAGATCCATTTATTAATTATATTTTTGAGAATAAACGTATATTCGATTTGGTTTTATTCCAATCAGCTGGAACCAAATATCAAGATATTGTTGAAAAAATTACATCATTTGTGACAAAAAAGACAGTCTGTTGTCTAGATAAGTTAAAGACTATCGGAATGATCAATCAAAATTTAGTCTTTAATGAAGAAGAAATCCACTTCTACATTTACTCATTCTACGCTACATTCTATGATATATTGAAGCATAGCTATTCAAAAGAAAAGACTATGCTATTAACCAGAAGATTGTATCAATTTTCTGTTCCTGGGTGGATTGAATTACTGAGTTAATTAAAAAAAAGCTTGCATTGAGAATTGTTCTCAGTTATGCTTTTTGATAAGATCGCACTGTTATCTGAATAACGGTGCATTTTTGTCAGCTTAAGATAACAGTGCGATCTTATTTTTTGGAGGTGAAAGAGTGTCAAAAATCAATCCGTTAACCTTGATTACTTTAAATATTTTTTTTCCGGTCATTATTTTTTTAGGAAAGGGAAATATATTTCAAGTGGGGTGTTTCATTATTGCTACAGTTTTAGTATTGATGTTTCGTAAAATAAAGACATGTATTTATTTCATCTTGATTTATTCAGTTCTGTTTTTAGTAATGAAAATTATTGATGCTATCAAGATAGAGTTTTTTACTATATTTTTTGGGACATCCTTATATATTGTATTTCGAATGTTGCCGGTCGTAATGATCTCATGGTTGTTGGTTAGTGTCTATACTAGCAATGAATTATTATCCTCTTTAGAAAAAATACATTTACCGAAAAAAATAATGTTAAGTATTACAGTAGTGATCAGATTCTTTCCGACTTATCGTTCTGAAATAAGAATGATTAAAGAATCTTTAAAAATGAGAAACATTCGCTTGTCTTTTTTTCAGCCTCTGCAATATTTGGAATTTCTGTTAGTTCCCGTTCTTATACGTGCAACTATGATTGCTGAAGAAATGACCGCTAATGCAATAACAAAGGGGATAGAATCTCCTGTGAAAAGAAGTTCTTACTATAAAACAAACATGAGCTTATTAGACTATATCATCCTGTTTTCCGTTACTATTTTTTTCTTAAGTATTTTGATTTGAGGTGAAAGAATTGTTTGAATTTAACAATGTTTCTTTTTCATATAAGGATGTTAAGGAACAAGCGCTTGTTGACCTTAATTTTTCAATAAAAAAAGGCAGTCTTACATTGATTACTGGTTCTTCTGGGAGTGGGAAATCCACACTATTAAAGTTAATGAATGGACTTATTCCAAGACTTTATGACGGAAAATTGGTTGGGGAAATTTTATTTGAAAATAACTCGCTACAATCCTTAACACAAGAAAGTATATCAAAAAATATTGGCTACGTAAGTCAAGATCCTAGAGGACAATTCTTTACAACAAATACAACGAGTGAGTTAGTATTTTCGATGGAAAACTTTGGATTTACAAAAGAGCATATGGATAAAAGAATCAATGAATTAGCTGAATTATTAGATCTTTCAAATATATTAGATAAAAACATTTTTTCGCTATCAAGTGGTGAACGGCAGAAAATTTCTATTGGATGTAGTTTATCGCTAAACTCTAAATTAATTATATTGGATGAACCGTCTTCAAATTTGGACTTCAAAGCGACTAAGAAACTTGCTGACTTACTTTGTGATTTAAAAAATAAAGGATTTACTATTGTTATAGCTGAACATCGTTTTTACTATTTGAAAGAATTAATTGATCAAGTTCTATTTGTTAAAAATAGAACTGTAAAAACTACAACTATTCAGTTGTTAAAAACTGAAAACAATAACGCATTAAGGAAATTTGACATTTTTAATAGTTCGATTGAAGTTCCCTATATCGAAAAGGTAAGTGCAGATGTATTAAAAGTTGAAGAAATTACTTATGAAAATATTCTAAAAGACATAAATTTTGATGTCAAAGTTGGAGATGTTATTGGTTTGGTAGGGAAAAACGGTGTGGGGAAAACAACCTTACTAAGAATACTCATGAAGATTATTCGCCCTACCAAAGGAAAGATAATCGAAAATAAAAAAAATTTGTCATCGCCGTTTTTAGTAATGCAAGAAATGGATTACCAATTTTTCACAGAATCAGTGAGGAGCGAGTTAGCCCTGGGGAATGAAATAGTTAGTAAAGATCAGCAAGAAAAAATTTTAAAAAAAATGGAACTTTATAAAATGAAAGATCAATTACCGTTTGATTTATCCGGTGGAGAAAAACAAAGATTATTGGTTTCTATAGCTTCATTGTCAAAAACTAATTTATTTCTATTTGATGAACCTACAAGTGGGTTGGATTATATCAATATGGAAAGGATTGCTGACCTTATTAAAGACTTAAAAGAAAAGGGTGCAGTAGTTATAGCCACTCATGATCCGGAATTTCTTTATAAAACATGCAATAGAATTATTTATTTAAAAAATGGTGGAATAAAAAAAGATATAAAACTTAGAGTAGAAGATTCAACTTTGATAGAACAGATTTTTAATGACATAACGAAATAGAATTGAGGAGAATATATATGAAAACAAAAGATTATATTTTTATTGGTTTAGCTACAGTTATTTCCCTAGTAATTTACTTTTTTTCAATAATGGTTAGTAGTATTGGTGGGGCGTTTGGTCACAGCATATCCCCAGGGATTTTTGGATTATTATCTGGAATCATATTTGTTTATATTAGCTATAACTACCCTAGAAAAGGAATTTTTACTATTTACACAATTGTTTTATTGTTATTTTTTACGTTAATGGGCGGGGCGTACTTACCTTGGTTTATCAGTTCGATTAGTATGGCGATCTTAGCTGATATTATTCTATCTGTATTTGGATATGATCGAGCAATTCCTCAAGTTGTGTCTTGGGTTCTAATGCAACTAGGCAGTGCTGCCGGACAGTGGATTCCCATATGGTTCTTTACAGATCGTTTTCGTCAAGACTGGATAGATAGAGGACAATCTGCTGCAACAATGGATGCAATGATCCACTACGCGGTGGGTATATGGGGAATTATTTCAGTGTTAGTTGTAGCAAGTTTATCTATGATTGGTGTATTGATTGGAAGAAAAGTCTTAAAAAAATACAAAAATAGAACGTAGTTTACCTTCTATCTGTTTGTACATCTCTAATTTACGCTATTACGGAAAGCATTAACAGTTGTAAACGAATAAGAGAAGAAATTGAATGCGGGGGAGGAAAAAATGAAAGTATACAAAAAATTATTTAGTTATGTCCCTAAAATGAAATACTACGGATGGTTAGCCACTTTATTTTCTGATTTTTCTGTCGTATTAACAGTCTATGGATATTACAGTATTTACAAATTTCTTCAGTCTCTAATTATTGTAGGAGATGAATATTTAGCTAAGAGTTATGCGGTTCAAACTGTTGCTTGGTTAACTTTAGGAGCTTTATTTTATATTTTTTCTGGCTTATTTTCTCATATCCTTGGGTTTCGCTTAGAGACTAATTTGAGAAAAAAGGGAATTAGCGGTTTAACAGAAGCAAGTTTTCGTTTTTTTGATTTAAATTCTTCGGGATATATTCGAAAGACAATTGATGACAACGCGGCTAAAACACATATGGCAATTGCTCACTTGATTCCAGATAGTGCTCAAGCCATAGTAACACCTGTTTTATCAGTTGCCTTAGGCTTTTTCATTAACTTTAAAATTGGATTGGTTCTAATCGCCATGTTAGTAATTGGTGTATTCTTGTTAAAGAAAATGACAGAGAATACAAATTTTATTCAAAAATATCAAGAATCGTTAGATGTGTTAAGCTCTGAAACGGTAGAATATATCCGCGGAATTCAAGTTATAAAGATATTTGGTGCTAAAGTAACATCATTTAAAGCCTTGAATAAAGCAATTAACGATTATGCTAAGTTTGCATATAAGTATTCTTTGAGTGGGAAAACACCTTTTGTTCTTTTTCAATGGCTATTTTTTGGCATAGTTTGCATTTTGATAGTTCCTATAACCTTTTTTATAACTTCTCTTACCACTCCCAAGATATTAGCTGTTGACTTGTTGATGTTGTTTTTTTTAAGTGGAATTATTTTTGTTTCTTTCATGAGAATAATGTATGTAAGTATGCACTTGTTTGAAGCAAGATATGCAGTCGAAACACTAGACTCCCTTTATTTAGAAATGAAGCAAGACCAACTAAAATATGGGAACGAGACACAGATTAAAAATTGTGACATTGCATTTGAAAATGTCAGCTTTTCATACAAAGAAGAGTGTGTTTTAGAAAATTTCAACTTAGTTTTAGAACAAAAAAGAATTTATGCATTAGTAGGAAAATCAGGAAGCGGAAAGAGTACGATAGCTAAACTAATTTCAGGTTTCTACAATGTGGATAAGGGACAGATTAAAATTGGTGGTAAGCCTTTAAATCACTATTCAAAAGACACAATTATTAACACAATTGCTTTTGTCTTTCAAGATACGAAACTATTCAATCAGAGTATTTACGATAACGTTTCTATAGCAAATCCTCAAGCGCCAGCAAGTAAAGTATTTGACGCGCTAAGATTAGCCGGTTGCGAATCGATTTTAGAAAAATTTCCCGAAAGAGAGCATACCTTAATTGGTAGTAAAGGAGTTTATCTGTCAGGAGGAGAAAAACAACGTATAGCTATTGCCAGAGCAATTTTAAAAGATGCAAAGATTGTTATTATGGATGAAGCCAGTGCATCTATTGATCCAGATAATGAGTATGAACTACAAAAGGCTTTTCAATATTTGATGAAAGAAAAAACAGTTATTATGATAGCTCATCGATTATCCAGCATTAAATCTGTAGATGAAATTCTTGTCTTGTCAGAAGGAAAAATAGTAGAACGTGGAAATCATAATGAATTAATGGCTAAACATCGAGTGTATAAACAATTGGTCACTAATTATGAGAATGCAAATGATTGGAGGCTTGACAATGAAAAATTTTTATAAAAAAAAATTTGCTTTAACTGATCAGGGCGCAGAAGCTTTAACTAAAGCTTCTATTTCTAGTTTTTTTGTATACTGCATTAATATGGTACCAGCATTCATTATAATGATGCTGATAGACGAATTAGTTTTAGAAAATGCAAAGCCCCGTTGGCTTTATTTTGCAGTATCGTTTGTTACTTTGCTTTTCATGTATTGGTTGTTAGATAGGGAGTATGAAAACTTATATAATAGTACTTATAAAGAAAGTGCGCATTTAAGAGTGCAAATTGCAGACGATTTGTCAAATTTACCATTATCCTATTTTTCAAAACATAATTTATCAGATTTATCTCAAACTATCATGTCTGACGTTGAAGGTATTGAGCATGCGATGAGTCATGCAATACCTAAAGCCGGCGGTATGGCTCTGTTTTTCCCTTTTATTTCAGTGATGCTTTTGGTTGGTAATGTCACAATGGGATTAGCTGTTATTTTGCCAACGTTATTTAGTTTTGTCTTAATCTTGTTATCAAAGAAATCCCAAACGAAAGCCAATACTAAATATTACGATACTTTGAGAGAAAACTCGGAAGAATTTCAAGAAACTATTGAATTGCAGCAAGAGATTAATAGCTTTAATCTATCTAAAAAAGTTCAAGACAGACTTTTCAAAAAAATGGAAGAGAGTGAAAGGATTCATTTAAAGGTAGAATTAAGTACTTTTTCAGTCATGGCCTTATCCTCTATTTTCTCATATGTTAGTTTAGCAGTAGTCATTCTAGTAGGTGTTCACTTACTGTTAACGGGTGAAGTGACTATACTCTACGTCGTTGGTTACTTACTAGCCGCAATAAAAATAAAGGATTCCTTCGATTCTATGAAAGAAGCAGTGCTTGAAATATTTTATTTAGCTCCTAAAATACAGCGAATTAGAGCTATGAAGGAAACCAGTATCCAAGAGGGATCAGATAGTCCTCTGAAATCTTTTGACATTGAGTTGCGAGATGTCTCTTTCTCATATGATAACAATACCCCAATTTTAGATCATATCTCTTTTACGGCTAAACAAGGAGAAGTGACTGCGTTAGTAGGTGCTAGTGGTTCCGGGAAAACTAGTATCTTGAAATTAGTGTCTAGACTGTATGATTATGATGAAGGCTGTATTTTAATTGATGGGTATGATATTAAACGTGTATCTCCAGCTTCTTTGTTTAGCAAAATCGCTATTGTTTTTCAAGAGGTAACTTTGTTTAATACAAGTATTTTGGAAAATATACGTATTGGAAATAGTCAAGCGTCAGATGAGGAAGTGAAAAAAGCAGCTCGTTTAGCTAACTGCGAAGACTTTATTGAAAAACTACCTGACGGTTATCATACATTGGTCGGAGAAAACGGAAGTTCACTTTCTGGAGGAGAGCGACAACGCCTATCCATAGCACGGGCTTTTTTGAAAAATGCGCCAATTTTAATTTTAGATGAAATTACTGCCAGTTTAGATGCGGAAAATGAAAAACGTATTCAGGAAAGTTTAAATCGTTTAATACAAGATAAGACAGTACTAATTATATCGCATCGCTTGAAGTCTATTGAAAAGGTAAATAAAATTGTAGTGATGGATCAAGGAAAACTAGTTGATCAAGGTACTCATAATGAGTTGTATCGAAGGTCAGAAATATACAAAAATCTCATAAAGAAAACTAAACTATCTGAGAAATTCGTCTATGAAAAAGAAGCTCAATCACGATGATGAAATAGGCTTTAAATTAACCTACAATTTTTGGGATATAGTTATAATTCTTTTTCAAAAAGAATAATTTTATTAAACAGCATCTAATTTTGAATACACGAAAGAATCAGTATGATTGAATTAGTTCACTTAATGTCTATTCTTATAATATAAGGAATAATCAAAGTTTTAAAAAATTGGCGATAAACCAGTTAAACATAAAAGATTGAATAAAAAGTTATAGTTTCTTTCATATTGCCGTTTTAAGTAGAGGAAAAGCTACTTAAAACGGTATTTGTGTTTGATTGGACTAATAAAAGTGAATTCTTATTTTTCAGAGCCTAAACTGCATATTCTTTTAAATGATTTGATTATCTCTATGTACCGATAAATTCGTTTTCAAATAGTTATCTATTCATATGAGTTTTATTTCATGTTATTTATTGTTGACAAGAGCAACTCTTGTTGGTAAAGTATCAGTGTCAAAACGTAACGATTACGATTTGAGGTGTCTAAATCAAAATAAAAGGAGTATAAAGGTATATGGCAAAAAAGTCGAAAATTGCTAAAGCAAAGAAACAAATGGCGATGATTGAAAAGTATGCAGATAAACGTCAGGAATTAAAAGCCGCAGGAGATCGCACCGCTCTCGCTAAATTGCCAAGAGATTCAAATCCGAATCGTCTGAGGCTTCGTGATCAGACGGATGGTCGTCCAAGAGGGTATATGCGAAAGTTCGGTATGTCCCGTATTAAGTTTAGAGAACTTGCCCATCAAGGGTTGATTCCTGGAGTAAAAAAAGCAAGTTGGTAAAAGGAGGAAATATCATGGCAGTACCAGCAAGAAAAACATCTAAGGCGAAGAAACGGTTAAGAAGAACTCATCAAACTGTAGTAAAACCAGAAATTTCATTTGACGAAGCGAATGGTGATTATAGACGTAGCCATCATGTATCTTTAAAAGGGTACTATAATGGAAAGAAAGTAATTAAAGGAGCTTCAAAATAGTTTAATATATAACTTTTAGGAGGGAATCAAAATGGAAATTATTTACCCACCTTTAGTTGAAGAAGGATTAAAGTATTATCTTGAAACGACCCAGCAATCGCTAGATAAATGCACTTTTTATCGTTCGATGGTAGAGAGAGGAATTATTACTGAAACGGGTTTACCGACCCAACAGGCAATTGAAAATGGATTAGTCAAAGATTACTATGAGGACCAAGGCTTATCATTTGATGATTTTTTAAGAATCTATCCAATTTTTGAAGAGTATGACGAGGAGTTATTTCAATGTATCGATGGTTATTGGGAGATACCTGTTGATATGAAAGAAAATTTAGTTTCACAATTGGAATCTGGCGAGTTAACTTTTGAAGATGCACAACAAATTCAAGCATATCTTGAAGATCGATAAGTATTGAAGGAGGAAGATTTATGCGTCAAAATATTATTTTGGAATGTGTCGAAACTGGAGAACGTCTGTATCTCACCAGCAAAAATAAACGGAATAACCCTGAACGGTTAGAATTAAAAAAGTATTCGCCAAAATTGCGCAGACGGGCAATTTTTAAAGAAGTGAAATAGCTAAGTGGTAAAAAGGTGACAAAATGGGCATACCAGTTACAATCGTTTCTGGGTTTTTAGGGGCTGGAAAAACAACGCTAATCAATCAAGCCTTGCAAGTCTCACCCTACCCCAGGGAAGAAATTATTATAATTGAAAATGAGTTTGGTGAAGTTGGGATTGATCACAAATTATTAGTTCATAGCGAGGAACGGGTGTTACAACTAAATAATGGATGTATGTGTTGCAGTCTTCGCAGTGATTTATTAGCAATATTGATTTCTTTACTGGAAACAATAGAAGAACATCAACAACCAATTTCACAAATCATCATTGAAACTACAGGTATAGCAGATCCCCAACCAATCATTCAAACACTTTTAACAGCGCCTCAACTAAGAGGAAGAGTATATATCGATAGTTTATTGACTGTTATTGATAGTGACAGTTTTGAACTTATTGAAAGAGAACCACAAGCCCTTAAGCAACTTGTCATGGCAGATCGCATTTTTGTGTCTAGAAAACAAAACTTGAATTTATCTGCACTAAAAAAATTACAGAGAGAAATCAAAAGTATTAACCCTTTATCCGATATTCGAATGTTCACACATAGTGAAACGATTCAAAAAAAGGATTTTTATAATTTGAAAAAATTTAATCATCCCTTAGTTTTTGAAAGTGATTCATCAGAAAATCACTATAATGGCAAATACTATCATCAACACCATCAAGTACATGAGTTTAAATCAATTCTCTTAACTTCAGATCAAGACATAAAAAAAGATTTTTTACTCCAATGGATTGACTGGCTGATTTTAACCAACCAAGGGAGCCTGTATCGTTTTAAAGGATTGATTGCTTTACAAGAGCAGGATTTTATAGTTGCCATGCAAGAGGTAAACGAACAGGTTAATTTTCAATACACCACTCGACAAAAAGACCAAACCACTATTATTCTAATCGGAAAAATGTTGGATGAAGAAAGGATCAAACAGAGTTTTGATAAATTACTGGCGGAAAGCAAATAATGATAAGTAGTGATTGGGGGTAATTTCTAATGGAGAAAACGGATATATCTAGTGCATATCGACGACTTAAAAGCCCGAATATTAAAACTAGAAAAAGGGCATTAAAAATTATCAAAGAACATAAACGAAATAAAATGAAGAAATTAGCATAATTAAGGAAGGAAAAAGAATGAAGAAAATCAGTGTAGGACTTATTGGGATAGCAGCTCTAGGATTATTGGGAGCTTGCTCCAGCACTAATGATGCAAAAGTATCGAATGATAAAGATGGAAAATTAGAAATTGTAACAACATTCTATCCAATGTATGATTTCACCAAAAACATCATCGGCGATGAAGCGAACGTGGATTTAATGGTTCCAGCGGGATCAGAACCTCATGACTATGAGCCCTCAGCTAAGGATATGGCAAAAGCTCATGATGCTGATGTTTTTGTATATCATAACGAAAACATGGAATCATGGGTACCAAAAGCTAAAGAAAGTTGGAAGAAAGCTGGGCCTAATGTAGTAGAAGGAACAAAAGACATGATTTTATTGCCAGGTAGTGAAGAAGAAGATCATGATCACGGAGAAGAAGATCACCATCATGAACTAGATCCTCATACGTGGGTTTCACCCAAAATGGCAATTAAGGAAGTTTCAAATATCAAGGATCAGTTAGTTAAATTGTATCCGAAAAAAGCAAAAGTATTTGAGACAAATGCTGAAAAGTATTTGACTAAACTGAAACGGTTGGATGCTGACTATACCACTAGTCTTAAAGAAGCGAAACAAAAAAGTTTTGTGACGCAACACGCAGCCTTTGGATATTTAGCTTTGGATTATGGATTGAAACAAGTTCCTATTGCTGGACTAAGTCCTGAAGAAGAGCCATCTTCTGGTCGATTAGCTGAATTAAAAGAGTATGTTAAAAAAAATAAGATCAATTATATTTACTTTGAAAAGAATGCTAATGATAAAATTGCAAAAACTTTGGCCAACGAAGCTGGGATAAAATTGGAAGTACTGAATCCTCTTGAAAGTCTTACAAAAGAACAAATGGATAATGGTGAAGATTATGTTTCAGTAATGGAAGACAATCTAAAAGCGTTAGAAAAAACAACTATGGTTGCTGGTGAAGAGGTAGTTCCAGAAAAAGAAGCGAAGGATGAAAAGACAGTTGCTAATGGGTACTTTAAAGATGCCGATGTGAAGGATCGCGAATTGAGTGATTATACAGGCGAATGGCAATCTGTTTATCCGTTGTTAAAAGATGGAATTTTGGATGAAGTTTTCGATTACAAAGCAAAAATCAATAAAGACATGACAGCTGCCGAGTACAAAGATTATTATACTACTGGCTATAAGACAGATATTGATACTATCAACATTAAAGACAACACCATTGATTTTGTAGTCAACGGTGAACATCATCAATACACATACAAATATGTTGGATACAAAATTTTGAATTATGAAAAAGGAAACCGTGGTGTTCGTTTTAATTTTGAAACTGATGATGCAGGTGCTGGTCGTTTTAAATATATTCAATTTAGTGATCATGGAATTGCACCAAGTAAGGCAGAGCATTTCCATATTTTCTTTGGTGGAGAAAGTCAAGAAAAACTCTATAATGAAATGCATAATTGGCCTACTTTCTATCCAGCTTCATTGTCTAAACATGAAATTGCTCAAGAAATGATGGCTCATTAAAATCCAATTTTTGGAGGAAATACATGGTAAGAAAAGTATTATTGTCTATGGATTCCAAGAATATTGATGCTTATCGGCGTTATCGATTTGCAAAGCAAATGAGATTAAATGGGAGTACATTAGCTGATATTGCTGCAACTTTACATGTTAGTATTGACACAGTTCATAGAGTATTAAAACGGGATCCTGATTGTTGTTTTATCAAGGTCAATACTGGAAGAAGTAGACGTTTAGCAAAACGGCATAATAGCTTGGCCAATTAATTGATAATACCAGAGTAGATCATTTTTCCCTTATTTGGATTTGATCTGCTTTTTATTATGTCTTGAATTGTCAAATCAAGCGCAACACTTTATCAAAGAAGACTTCATAAGGTGTTCTCCAATCTAAACACTTTCTAGGTCTGTTATTCAGTTTTTCAATCATCTGATTTATCGTTGAGTTATCTACCGTAGCTATCTCTTTCGATTTTGGCAAGTATTCTCGAATGAGTCTATTCGTATTTTAATTTGTTCATTGTTGCCAAGGGCATGAGGATCTGGAAAATAAAAGGGCATATTATTCAATGCTTCTGTAACTGCGAAATGATTGGAGAATTCTTTTCCTCTATCTGGAGTGATCGTTTTGACCGCCTCATTTGGAATACTGCTTAAAAGTTCAATCATTTTCTCGCTCACATAAGCGGCTTTCTTTCTGGGGACCTTCTTTCCTGCTAAAAGGAAGCATGATTTTCTGTCTGTCAAAGTCACTAAACAAGTACCACCAGTTTTGCCAGCTACAATATCGGCTTTCCAATGACCAAAATCACTTCTATCATCTGCGGATTTTGGACGGCCATGGATCGAATGAGTAAGGCAAATCTTTCCACGAGACTCGACATGATTTTTTGTATGTCTTGTTTTTCCTCGATGGTGCAATGAACGGATCAGGCCTTTATTGCCGTGTGAGAGGGGTTCTGTATCGAAAAGATCATTGCAAATTGCACGTTAGATCGTGATAAAACTAATTGAAAAGTCCATATGTTCATGCTTCAAACGATTCGAGATTTCCTCTGGCGACCACTGAAAATCGACAAATAAATGACGAACAATTGACCAAACTCACGGATCATTTAGAATGTGATAACGTCCGCATTTTTTTCTTCGATAAGCATAATTTTTTTCCGCTTTGGAAGGTGAATAGTTTTTTTCTTGTTTCTTCTCAGTTCATGTAAAATAGTAAACGGGCTATGCTGAATGTCGTTGCCAATTATACTAATAGAAAATCCTTCTTCGTGAAGCAGAAAGATTCTTTCTCGTTCGAGTATAGTAAGATGACGATACTGGCTCATAATTATTTTCCTTCTAGGAGTGTTCTCGACAAACTTATACTAGTTGGATATCGATTATGACTCATTTTTATGTGTTGCACTTAAAGTGTAAATTCAAGGTATAGAAAGAGGTTCCCTATGAAAAAAATACCTATTACAATCTTAACTGGCTATCTTGGTTCAGGAAAAACGATACTTCTAAATCATATTCTGTACGGTGATCACGGAAAGGAAATTGCTGTCATTGTAAATGACATAGGGGAAGTAAATGTTGATGGGGTATTAGTCGACAAGAAAGGTTTTAAAAGAACTGGAGAAAAACTTGTTTCGATGCCGAATGGATGCATTTGTTGTACATTACGCGAAGATTTGATTGTTGAACTAGATCAATTAGTGCAATTTTCTGACTTGAATCAAATTGTTATTGAAGCTTCAGGAATCAGCAAACCAATTCCAATTATTCAAGCAATTATATTAGCTAAAAACCCTTTAGACATTGATTTGACCCAACGATTAGAGATTGGTGCCATTATTATAGTAGTGGATGTAAAACGTTTTTGGGATAATTTCGAAACGGGTGAAAAGATTCAGGAAAGAAAAGCTGAAGGTAATGTAGTTGAAGAAGAACAGGATATTCGTGGCTTGTTAATTGATCAATTCGAGTGTTGTAACATATTACTTTTAAATAATAGTGACTTAGTGTCAACCAAGACGATTTACAAAATTAACGGTCTAATTGCTAAGTTACAGTCCAATGCCAAAATAATTAGGACAATTAAAGGTGAAGTAGACTTATCGAAAATTCTAAATACAAATCTTTTTAATATAGATGAGACTTCCTATTCAGTGGGCTGGTTCAAAGAGTTAGAGCTTGGCTATCAAAATCATATTCCTGAAACAGAAGAATATGGTATCTCAAGTTTTATCTATCGAAATCGGTTACTCCTTGACGCACAAAAATTTGCCCATCTTACGGATAAAAATTTTCCTGGCAATATTACAAGAGCAAAAGGGTTTCTTTGGTTTGCCCAACATAGTGATTTTTCGACGATCTTTGAAACATCGGGTAGCTATAAAAGTATTGAATCATTAAATTATTGGGTAGCTAGTTTACCTAAAATTGAGTGTCAAATGATTATACAAAAAAATCCCGAATTGAAGGAAGCCTGGCATCCGTTGTTTGGTGAACGCATTAATAAACTAGTTTTTATTGGTATGAAGATGGATCAACAATGTATTAAGGAACAACTTGAGGGTTGTTTAACTGATTCTCTTAATGCAGATAATTTCCGAAAAATTTCACCATTTCCATGGAAAAAGTCTAATATGTTTAGCCAGATATCGTTAATGAAATTTTTAAGAAAAGCTGGTGTCAAGATAGGCGATGTCATAATTATTGGCATTTTGATTATTACCTCTTTTATTCCCTTATTTGTATTCTCTATAGAAAAGGAGAATGAAACAACTGAAGATGCTATCAAATATGCCATCGTTCGAATTGATGGCAAGGAAATGGATCGCTTCGATTTGGATAAGATCAATCATAAACTCGTGAATTATCATCCTGCGAAGGGACAATATAATATTGTTGAGATTAAAGATGGAAGAATTCGAGTTAAAGAAGATAATAGTCCTGATCAAATCGCGGTTAGAACTGGATGGATCTCAAAACCCGGTCAAACGAGTATTTGTTTACCCCATAAGTTAGTTATTAGTATTGAGAAAAAAGAAAGCACAGATTACTACATTTACTAATCTGGAAATAGATGAGGAGGTTTTTAATAAGAAAAAGATATTATTATTAATAATAGCAGGGGCTTTATTAAGTGTGTTAAGCGCTTGTGGACAAGAAAAAGAAGCGGTGACAACAGGCACAAGTATCTTTAACGGGACCTGCAATGGTTTAGTTAACAGTCGGTTAGATTACTTATTTTGGCTCTTCGTCAATGAGTGTTGGTGAAGAAATTCAATAGAATAATCGAGATACTCACACGGCTAGACAGCTATCTTGTCTAGCCGTGTTGTTGTTCTGGCTTTAGTCAGTTGGGTAGTATTCTTAGTTTTCTTAAAATATTTTCCTCGATATAAAAAGATTCGTTCTCGGTAGTTTTGAAAGTTTCTAAAGCCATAGGCAATTCGTTTTAGTACTTTGATATGGTTATTCAAACATTCTATAGGGCCGTTGGAATAGGGAACGCGCAACGCTCGTTTGATTTCTGTTTGGTATTTCTTGAAGGTCGTGAACACTGGTTGGTAGTGCTCTGGCAACTCCTTGTAGTCTTCTTTTAGGAGCGCGACGAATTTTGGAACAGCTTGTCTTCTAATAGCGGAAAGAAAATCCTGGTAGACTTCGTAGCCTCGCTTTAAGGAGTCATCATAAGATAATAGCCGATCGACTATCTCCGCTTCTGTCAGATGATCTCGAAATGACGGACGCCAGTAGCGATGCTGGCCCTTCAATTCCCACGCATTCTTTTGAAGTAGTCTCCAGTATTTCTTTAAGTGCTTCGACCGACGATCCCTTTTTTTAAAGGTCTTCATTACTTGAATTCGGTGATTGGTAAAGGCCCGATCGATGTGTTGGCTAATATGAAAGCGATCGGCGACGATTCGGGCATTCGGAAAACGCTCTTTCACCAATGTGCGATAGGGTGTATAGAAATCTGAAACCACTAGACGTACTTGTTCACGGACTTTTCTAGGGTAGCGCAAGAAATAGCCGCGTAAAGGATTGAGTTGCCGATTTTCCACAATATCAATCAGTTGATAGGTCTTGCCGTCCATCATGACAAAGCTCATGGCTCCCGAGACATTTTTCACTGATTTGAATTCATCGAAACACACCACTTCTGGTAACAGCTGGTTCAAAGAAATGGTTTTAGGCCGAAGGCTGCGAAGTATTCGAATGACAGTGGTCGGAGAAATGTGCTTCATACGTGCGATCAAAGACATAGAAAGAGGTTCGCTTAATAGCTCAAGAATGGCTTGTTTGACTCTGCGAGCAATGGAGCAGCGACGATCACTAACTGAATCTTCTGCTAAAAAAGTCTTTCCACAGTGTTTACATTTGAAGCGCTGTTTGTTAATCCGCAGAATGGTCTTGTAGTTACTGACATCATTCAATAAGATGGATACTTTTTTCCAGCCCTATTTAATGATCGTTTGTTCATTTTGATAGTGGCGATGAAAGCATTCCTCCGGTTGATAGGTCAATGTGCCATCAAAAGCAAAACATGTTTCGTCATTGATGCGCTCTTTGCGAAAGGCATCTTCATGAAAGGTAAGATTTAGGTCTAGAATATCTAGTAACTCTTTGGTAAACTCTGAATAGGACATCTTGAAACACTACTTTGAATGGTTTTTGTCGACTTTATTCTAAAGGATTTTAAGGTGTCTGTTTGCGTTTATTAGAAAAAAGAAAAAGTATTGGCAACAGAAGGCGTCACCAACACTAGATATTATAGATCCCTTATTTTCTTCGCTTCAAATTGTCAAGGAGTCATCATAAATTTTGTATGGATTCTTTTGTTTGGGTAGTAGTCTTCTAAATAATTTTGGATTAACACCTTCATCTCTATTTTACTTTTATATTTGTTGGAGTCGATTAATTCTCATTTGATTGATCGATGAAACGCTTCAATTACTGCATTGTCAACAGGAGTCCCAGTTTGGCTCACTGAATGTGTGATGTGGTGGTCGTTCAACAGCTCTTGATAAATAAAAGACCGATGCTGGCTACCTCTATCGGAATGAATTACCGTAGGCAATTCTCCTTAATAAATTTGTAATGGACGGACGACAATCTCTTTTTTCATGTGTGAATCTACCATATAGTAACGTAGAATACGAGTTGCTAAGTCAATATAGGTGGACAAATAGAGGCGACCGTCATTACATGGAATGTAAGTAATATCCATCACCCAAACAGCATCAATTTGGTTCTGTTCAAATTATCGATTCAACATTTTTTTACCATTTCTTTGATTGTTTTTTCTCTACCATGAGAAGATTTGCGTCGATGAAATCCTCTTGTGCATAAATTCATTTCACGCATAAGAACAGCTACAACACGTTTATTGATTTCGATTCCTTCATCGTAAAGTTTTTGAGTGATCCCTGGAGATCCGTATCGATCTTTGTGTTCGTAGAACACTCGTCTTCCTCTTTTAGTCGTTTATTTTCCTGTTCAAGAATGTAGAAATCTGCTTTATCAGGTAATCTTTTTCCTTGTCCAGCAAAAGCATTTTTCCCGTATCGACGATATTCTGAAACCCATCGGGAAATTGCTAGACGAGAGATATTGTATTCTTCAGCAATTTTCTTGGTAGTTACTTTTTTCTCAAGGATATCCTGTGAAATCTTTAGTTTAAATTTACGATCATATGTTTTTCTCAATAGAGTTCATTCCTTCCGGTAACGTAACTGATAGTCAAGAAAAGTGTATCATAGCCCAACTTAGTATCAGGGTTTGTCAACTAAACTGTGGAAGTTGATAGATAAGAGTTTTTAACAACCAAAATTCTCTTGACTATTTTTGAAATCAGACAAATTTTGATTGGACACATAGTTGAATAAATCTACCGTCGTTACGGAAGGTAAATCGCATGCTTTTCAATTCTAGAGGAGAAGTCCTCGTTGAAGTACCATAGCCCAGTTCTGGATTCGACCTCCTGCCCACTTCATACGTAAATAAAGTAATTTTAGGAGTGAGACTGTGACAAAAGTTATTTTTAAGCTAAAAACGAATTAAAAAACGTTGATAATTAAAATCATTCGTTTTAGATTCTATGAATCATTATAGAACGCTGTAAAATCGATACTTTATAATTATAAAGAAGATAGTTTCAAATTTATTGTTCGAAATTTGAAACTATCTTTTTACTTATGTCACAGACTCCCTTAGTTGAGTTATTCTTTAATTTCGAATTTCGAGATAGCTAGATATATTGCAAGCATACATTCTTGATAACAATCTTGATCATATTTTCCAGTTCTCCAGGATTGCTTATGAATCAAAGAGCTAAATCTTTTGAGAATTGCCTCAACAGCTTCTTCATTTCCAGCCTTTGCTAAAATGAAATCTTCTTTTAAAGAATTCATAAATCTACCTTCTTCCCATGGACTTATAATCTATTTCTTTGGGAAGGAGGAGAACGAGCAAAGAAGCATACAAAATTAGTTATTATGCAGATATTAAACCAGCATTTTTTGAATTTTTTTGTAAAGTCGATGTTTTAAATTTGTCGCACCCTGTCTTGTAATCCCCAGAACCTTTCCAATTTCTTTATCAGTTTTATCAAAGATAAATTTTTCGATAAGAAAAATTTGTTCAGGTTCTTTCAACAAAGGAAGGATTTTTGCTAATTTTATATCTTCAACAAGGAGAGTCACATTTAAAACATTAATCGGTTGTTTAAATTTTATAGTATCTTTAGTAAACAAATATGGTGGGAGTTGATCAAGTTGTTCATGTTTTTGAATTTCTTCTTGTTTTTTATAATAAGTATTAGCGGTGTTCAAAATGACCTTTTCAAAGAATCGAATCAACTGGGCATTTACGCGTTCGTCGTTATCTGACATATTGCACACCTCCTCCATTAAGATTTAAAGGGAAAAGAGGCAAAAAACACGAAAAGAAGCTAATGCAATTATGCTGCGCTGCGAATAACTTCTATAAGCTCACATGCATTGATAGGACTGCTGATGTTTATTTTCAAAAATGTTTTTTTAGTTGATAATGGATAGTTATCTTTATACTTAGAAAAGAAAATTCATATATCTTCTTAAATATCAAACATGTCCTTATGGCTAAGAAAATGTCTTGAGCTTTTTACGTATAATAAATCTTTTCTAAAACCTCCTTTTGGATAATATTCTTATTCGTGTATAGATTGTATTTTTTATTTCTTCCCCCTTCATAATTAACAACTAGAAAAGAGTTCGAATAGACACGTAATTGAACGAAAATTTTTATTGGATTCCCAAATTGGAATATTTAGAAACGAAAAATTCCTATTATCTGTATAGTGCTTAGATAATAACGGATCATAATAATTATTGTCTTTGAACTAGATATATGTAAATAGTATTCATCATGATGAAAAATGATGAGTTCTCGGTGATAAAATGTACTTTTTACGGTGGAATATACATGAAAGCGATAAGTGGATATTTTATAATGAAGTAAGTTAGCTTATTTTGAGAGAGTATAAAATATTTTGTGTAAATGAAAAAATCCATACAAAAAAGGAAGGCGCTTCTGTAGAATAAAGTTAACGACAACCAATTCACAGAAAAGAGGAC
>SKEQ01000161.1_pt1 | contig 75572 bp, 89 predicted proteins | sample 4826751 | NCBI WGS metagenome assembly SKEQ01 (sample SAMN11008805, study PRJNA524170) | human gut metagenome | biome: Human fecal sample; material: Feces; isolation source: fecal sample from pouch patient p44 | host: Homo sapiens | place: Israel: Tel-Aviv | collected 2013-07-11
CGACTTCTTGCCAGGGTATCCAATATTCTCAAAAGGTATGAAGGCCGTACCAATCTCATAGAGGGACCAGATTTCCTGTTAGACCAGCAGACCTACACGCTTTATATTCATAATACCTCTGTCGTGCTTCCAAAAAATCAGGGAAAACTGTTGGTTGCTCTTTTGTCCGGCGGCGATGCTCTGGTCACGACGGAGCAACTTTGCATAGCACTATGGGGAACCACGGAATACATAGACGAAAATGCCTTGCAGGTTAATCTGACCAGGCTGAAAAAGACGATGTCCGGTCTTGAGATGAAGCAGCGAATCGTTGCGGTTCGTGGGATGGGCTATCGTCTGGAAACGGGGGTGGCTCCATGAAGCGGCTTTGGCGCATGATAGAACGGTACTACCCCTGGCTGCTGTTGCTGTTGGGCGTGGATTGCTTTTGTGCTATCATTCTTTGGATTTCTGACATTCAGGCATTTCAAACCTTGAGTGGGTTAGTAGTTCTGACAAGCCTCCTTTTGTTTTCAGCAATTCTGTTTGTACTAAACAAGCGGGAGACCACCCGCCGAGAGCTGTTCCGGGATTTCCTCAGTGATCCTACCATCTGCAACGAGGAACGGCTGCTCAGTGCCATCAGCCGGGAAGAAGGAGAATCTATCCGGCTTCTGGCATCAGTTTTACAGGAACACAAAACTGAGAGTAACAGTATGGCAGATGCCCTACAGGACTATGAAGAATATGTGGAGGGCTGGGCACATGAAGCGAAAACGCCCCTATCGTTGTTGACCATGCTCCTGGATAATCGGAGCAACGAAATGTCTCCTCCCGTGCAAGCAAAACTGGATTATGTCCGCAGTCAGCTTCAGGAGGATGTCACTCAGATGTTATACTATGCCCGGTTAAAGAGCAGTACAAAGGATTATCAGTTTAAGGATATCAATTTGAATGACTGCTTGGGGGAAGTTCTGGAGGACTATGCCCCACTTCTGGAAGAAAAGCAGTTTGTAATTATCAATAAACTGCAATCTGAAACAGTCTATACAGACCGTAGAGGGCTTCAGTTTATGTTGGGACAGATCGTGAGCAATGCCATAAAATATAGCAGCGATAGTCCCATGCTAACAATCTCTATGATACATTCGGAGATCGCAGATGTCCTTTCAGTTGAGGATAATGGCATCGGTGTAAAAAAATATGATCTGCCGTATATTTTTCAAAAGGGCTTTACCGGGGATTCTACTGACAGCAGAAAGAAAGCTACCGGTATAGGGCTTTACCTGGTTAAGAAGATGGCTGACGATCTAAACCTTCGTCTGGAAGCTGCTTCCCCGTGGGAAAAGGGCTTTAAGATAGTCATCTTCTTTCCAAAATTGAAATCCAACGGAGGAAAATAATATAAGCAAAAAACGGGGCTGTAAAATAAGTCTCTGCTAAAGAAACGCTAGTTCCGACAAATGCTGGTTCTGGCGTTTCTTTACATTAATATATGTTTTTTGAAAATCGTCACTGTTTTATGTAAAAAGGGTACACTTAATAAGCTTGGATAGATTTCTTCTGTACGTCCATATTTTTTATATCTTACATGTTGTTTTCGTTTGAAAAGAAATTTACGTCCATTAGGGCATATAGGATTTCCGTTCTCATCTCTTATATAGTTTACAGCACGATAAGGATTCGTGTGATGTTTTTTTATCTGCCGTTTCTTTTTTGTACATGGTAAATATCATTAAATTTTTCCATTAAAGGTACAAAGCATTCCATGCCTTGTCTTCCATAAAATCAATTCTACGTTAAAAACATACCGTCTAGACAGCTATTTTTTAAGCTATCATTTGAAAGACATATATAATATATAGGCTCAAATGGTGAAAGTGCCCATTTGGGCCTATTATTGTATGAATTCATACGTTACAACCAGAGCAAGATCCACCTGTGTATTACAGTATTGTCATTTTGACAATATTGTATTACTTACGAGTGGCAGACTTGATGGGGATTACGTCCCCATACCCACGTGAAAATATAATTGCTGGCAATTACATTTTAGCAGATATGCAGGCATATCTGAATAAGCGTCATAGACAACAAAATAAGGAAATTTTGATAAGGCATTCACCTGGAATAGGTGAGTGTTTTTTTGTTTTCAAATATTCAATTAATCAAAAAAATTAAAAAAATTTCATTAGGGGGCTGTAAAAATGCCTCTCAGCGTTTCGTTTTATGTAAGGGTATTTTGGACAGGAAAAATTTAAAAAATTTTTATCAAGAACCTGTATTTATGCCCTTCATCTTTTGAATATGTGTAAGGACATTTTTGAGCCGGTATAAAAATGATTTTTACAACAATTAGAAACAGAAACGAGGCGAGAAAAGAATGAAATATGAATACATGAAGGAGTCAGAGCAGATGCTTCTGTACTTCCAGTTTCCGAAGTTTTTGCTCAAACTGCGCATTTCCCAAACTGCAAAATTTCTTTATATGATTTTGTATGACCGGGCACGGATATCGAGAAAGAATAGCTGGATAGACAAGTATGGAAATGTTTATCTGATTTTTCCGATAGAGGAATTGTCTGCTCAAATCGGCAAATGTAAATCTTCTGTAAAAACAGCATTGAAGGAATTAGATGATGTGGGACTATTGGTTCGCAGATCTGGTGGTTTTTCAAAACCCAATCATTTATATGTAAAAATTCCATCTGATGAGATTGGTTTACAGCTGGTTGAGAATAAGGCGGTTGAAAAGATGGTTGCAACAGAGTCGAAAAAGCAACCTTCATCTGGTCGTAAAAATGGCTGTGCAGGAGTCGGAAATGTGGCACCTAGTAAAGTAACTGAGAAATATAAAAGTAATAAATATCATGAAGTAAATTATTGCTATGGGGAAGGAGAGAGTTTGTGATGAGAGAAGAAGATACTGTATGTGTAGGCAGTGATGGCTTGAAATACTGCAAAGTCTGTGGGGAAGCGAAAGAAGCATTTTTCCCCAAGGGTGGATTTATGGGAATGAAGAAACATTCCAGGCAATGTGCCTGTGACAGAAAAGCATATGAAGAAGAACAAAAATATTTTAAAGACAAAGAGCACCGGGAATTAGTCAGCAGAAATACGAGCATCTGTTTTGACGAGAGCAGAATGGAAGAGTGGACATTTGAGAATGCAGATATGTCAGATACGGTAATGCATAGAGCAAAAAAATATGTTGATAACTGGGAGGAAATGAAAAGAAATCATATAGGCTGTTTGTTCTGGGGACCGGTTGGTACCGGGAAAAGTTTTATTGCGGGGTGCATTGCCAATGAACTTCTTAAGCAAGAAGTAATGGTAAAGATGACAAATTTCAATACCATTATTGATGATATATTTCCACTGGCAGACAAAACGGAATATATCAATGCATTGGCGTCTTATCAGCTTTTGATTATTGATGATCTTGGAGTGGAACGAAATTCAGAATATGCGTTAGGAATTATTTTTAGCGTCATAGATCGAAGAATCCGTTCAGGACGACCTTTGATCATTACGACCAATCTTCCGCTGAAAGAAATAAAAAACGAGACTATGTTAGATAAAAGACGTATCTATGACCGTATTTTAGAAATGTGTACGCCTATGTATGTTGGAGGCACAAGTAAGAGAGAAGTGATTGCAAGTATGAAAATGGAGAAAGCGAAAACGTTGTTGAATACGAACAGAGGGGAGGAGGACTGCGAATGAATCATACAGAAAAAACAATACCTGTTTGGGAGAAATATTCTTTAAATATATCCGAAGCAGCAGAATATTACGGAATTGGAGAAAAGAGATTGAGACAAATCGCAGGTGAAAATGAGGGAGCGGATTTCATTTTGGAAGTAGGTTCTCATATTCGATTCAAAAGGAAATTGTTTGAAGATTATCTGGATACAGCCAGCACAGTTTAAGTGACAGAATAGAAGAAATAGTAATGAAAATAATGTTCATTTTATCTTAGCGAAGGAAAGGTCTTGTGGTATAATGAATAAACCGAGACGGTCTTCCAAGTTAAATGAACATTTGATGAAGGAGACTAAAATATTATGAGTGAAAAAAGGAGAGATCATAAAGGACGTATATTACACAATGGAGAAATACAGTTATCTGATGGCAGATATCGATTTAAGTATGTCGATGAGATGGGAAAGGAGCGCTGCGTATATAGCTGGCGCTTAGACCATAACGATGCAACTCCGAAAGGAAAGCACCGTACTTTGTCGCTTCGGGAGATGGAGAAGAAAATCCAGGCGGACCATTTTGAGCAGATTGCAACAAATGGCGGAAATATGACGGTACTGGAACTGGTTGAAAAATATACATCAACAAAAACCGGTGTCAGACCTACTACAGTTGCAGGATACGGAACAGTTATCAATTTATTGAAGAAAGATCCATTTGGAAAAAGAAGGATTGATACGGTTCGGATTTCGGATGCAAAATGTTGGCTGATACATCTTCAGCAGGTAGAAAAGAAAAGTTATAGTTCCATCCATTCAATCCGAGGAGTTCTTCGTCCGGCATTTCAGTTGGCAGTGGATGATGACCTGATCAGGAAAAATTCATTTCAGTTTCAGCTAATGGAAGTGGTTGTGAATGACAGTGTGACAAGAGAGGCAATCAGCAGAGCAGGGGAACGTAAGTTTCTACGATTTGTGAAGGAAGATCCTCATTTTTGCAGGTATTATGAGGGAATTTACATATTGTTTAAAACAGGTCTTCGCATTTCGGAATTTTGTGGTTTGACGATTTCTGATATTGATTTCAAGGAGCATACGATCAACATCGATCATCAATTGCAGAAAAAATCAAAAATCGGATATTATATTCAAGAGACTAAAACAACCAGTGGAACGAGAAAGATACCTATGACTGCGGATGTAGAGGAATGCTTTCGGAAAATAATAGAAAAACGGAACTCGCCCAAATCAGAACCTATGGTAGATGGAAAAAGTGGATTCTTATACTTTGATAAAAACGGAAGTATTTGTTATTCTCTGCACTGGGAGCATTACTTTCAACATATTATTCAGAAGTATAATGACACATACAAAGTGCAGATGCCTGTTATCACACCGCATGTATGTCGGCACACCTATTGCTCAAACATGGCAAAATCCGGAATGAATCCAAAAGCATTGCAATATTTGATGGGCCACGCAGAGATCTGCGTAACGCTGAATACATATACGCATGTAAATCTTGAGGATGCCAGGGAAGAAGTTGCCCGGATTCAGGTTGTGTAATTACGATTTTTAATTGAAAATAGCAAGGTGTAAAATGGAAAAACATACACCTTATTTTACACCTTTTGCGGACGATATTATGCGAAAATAAACCAGGTTATGCCAGAAAACAAAAATTTACAAAGGCTTACAAAGCCCGAAATACCAAGAAAAACTAAGAAATGCGAGGATATGCAACAATGATAAAAGTACTTTTCATCTGTCACGGCAATATTTGCCGCTCGACTCTTGCTGAGAGCGTATTCACCCACAAAGTAAATTCCCTCGGCCTTGCCCACAATTTTGAAATCGACAGCTTCGCCACCAGCCGTGAGGAGATCGGCAATCCGCCGCACTATGGGACAGTCAATAAACTGCGCGAGGAGCACATTCCGCTCGTGCCGCATCACGCGAAGCAGATTACGTGGAAGGATTACGAGCGCGCCGACTACATCATCGGCATGGATACCGCGAATATCCGCAATCTGAACCGGATGCTGAAAAATGATCCGGATGGAAAGGTTTACAAATTTCTTTCCTTCACCGGTTCCGGCCGCGATATTGCGGATCCGTGGTATACGGGAGATTTTGAGGCGACGTACCGCGATGTCGTGGAGGGATGCAACGGTTTTCTGGCGTATCTGCGCCGGGAAGGAAAAATCTGAAAAACAAAAAGCGCCGAAAACAAGGCCAGTGCCCATTTGCAGAGAATGCGGCACTGGCCTTTTACTATAAGAAAATCCTATAGCCACTCCAAAGAATTAGCAATTAGACGTAACCAGACAGATATGGTATGATAACTGCATAGAAAACATAGCGAAATAATAGGAAAACAAAAGCTTTCCTATTTGAAAATTCATTCGATAGAACACGCGAAAGAGAGGCAGAAAATCAATGGCGAATTATGATTATGAGATTGTAAATGGAAGAAAAATCCGCGTAAGACCAAAAGAAACCGTATCGGAGATCGACAAAAACGGCTATTTCCGCAGACAGCCGAATCACTTCACGACTCCGTTCGGCGACGGTGAAAACGATCTGAAGGCAGAAGGTAATAAGAGATACCGTCTCGTCTGGGCAAAGCTGTGCCACTGGTCCAACCGCGCGGCGATCGTAAGAGAGCTGGAGGGCCTGGAAGATCAGATTTCCGTCAATATGGTAGAACATGCCCCGCATGAGAAAAACCTTGGCTGGGAATACGTTTACAATGAAAACAACATCGACCCGGTGCTCGGAGATCAGTTCCTCTCTGAGGCGTATTACCGTGCTGATGATGATTACCAGGGAAGAACGACCGTTCCGGCGCTGATCGACACAACGACGGGAAAGGTAGTCAACAACGATTACAACTGGCTGGCCACTTATTTCGAGGTCAACTTCCGCCCATGGCACAAAAAAGGCGCGCCGGAGCTGTATCCGGTGGAGCTGCGGGAAGAGATTGATAAGATGAATCTCTGGCTCTTCGATAATATCAACAACGCGGTATACCGCAGTTCCTTCTCCAGAAGCAACGAAGGCCATTTCGACGGTGTGAACACCTTCTTTGCAGATTTTGCCGTGCCGCCGGCAGACGCCAAGGGAAGAATTGAGGGAGAGGAAGACGGCTTCCGCGCCAGCACACACTACGATCTGGCACTTCCGAAGATTGACTGGGATGCACAGTGGAAGGTTTCGACCGAGCGCGCCTACCTGTCCTCAGACCCGACCCATCCGATCTATCTTGGAAACAACCGCAGATTCGACATCGACCCGACCTGGTACGATCTGGGCGCAGAATCTCCGAAAAAAGAGGAGAAAGAAACGCCGCCGTCCTGCGGATGCTGCTGCGGCTGATCAAATCATAGATAAAAAATAGAAAACACCGTTTCAGAGGCAGATTTCCAAAAGAAAATAAACTTCTGAAACGGTGCTTTTTTCCGACGCACAAACTGCAAAAGGAAAGGCATGAAATCCGCTTATCGTCCGAAATGGAAAAATCCCTTTTTCTCATACGGCTCACTCGTATATGAAACCAGCTCATATCCGATGTCCTTGATCTGCTGTTTCAGATACGGAATATCGAGCGGCGCTTCGCTGATGACAACGGTCTCGCCGCTTTTTGCAGAAGAGTTTACTTTCTTTGGAGAGCAGATCTTGCGGACTACATCATTCATATGGGATTCGCACATGCCGCACATCATACCATCAATTTTTAAGACTGTTTTAATCATACAATACCTGCTTTCTTCCGGGAATACAGCGAAACGAAAGCGTGCCGGACTGTATTCCTGGAGTTTGATGAAAAATTTGAAATCACATACCCTATCGGGGTATCTAAAATATAGCGCGGATGAAAAGAAATGTCAATAAGCTGATAAAATATGATAATTATTATCATTTAAGAAGGAAAAATACGGTCATGGAAGGGCGATTCGCCGGCAGAACATGGAAACTTGCCGGAATCGCAAAGTTCGTGTTACAATTGGGACAGCAGAGCAAAACAAGAGAGGAGACAAAAATATGCTCTCACAGATGAATTACCGAAAAGAAACACAGCCCCACGGTGATGAGCTTTTTCCGCTGAGCATTCACGTTTTCGAGACAGACCTGCAGAGTACCGTGCGGGTGTACTGCCACTGGCATGAGGAAGTGGAGCTCTTTTATGCAGTAAAGGGCGAAGCTGTTTTTCATATGGATACCGAGACCTTTCTCCTGCGGGAAGGGGAGACCGTCTTTGTCAATGCAAACCGTCTGCATGAGGTAGAGGGAATCGACGGACAGGAATTTACGTTTCTTGCCGTTGTATTCCAGCCGCGTTTTCTGTCCGGCACATCGCTTGACCGGATCCAGCAGCAGTATATCGAACCAGTGCTGTCCTCCGAGATCCGTTTTCCATCCAAGACAGAGCGGGGGACACGCCTTGCAGAAAAAACGGCACAGGCCATGCAGGAGATCCGAAATCTGCAGGAAAGAAAAGAACCAGGCTGGGAGCTGCTGTTAAAAGCGGAACTTCTGAAAATCTGGCAGGGATATTACAGTGCGGCAGAAAAGAACGGCGGAAAAACGGATGCCTCAACGAATTACCGTGTCAGCAGAATGAAAGAGATCCTCACATACATGAATGCTCATTTCTGTGAGGATCTCGAAATCGCGGAACTGGCGAGCCAGTTTCATATGAGTGAGAGCGCTTTTTGCCGCTTCTTTAAGTCGATTATGCATATTTCCGCCGTGACGTATGCCAATAACCTGCGGATTGCCGAGAGCTGCCGGTTGCTGCTTTCCACCGAGGAGGCGATCAGCAAGATTGCGAGCGACTGCGGATTCCGAAATATCAGCTATTTTAACCGAGTCTTCCAGGAACGCATGCACCAGACGCCGGGGCAGTTCCGCAGTTTATCCGCAGAAAACCGTACTGCGATATAAGATTCGGAACTTATGCAGGCTTCTGCGATCGGAATGCACGCCGCAGGAAGAAAAGTCCGGTCATATCAGCCAGTGCCCAGCCGATCGGAATGGCGATCCAGATTCCGGCAACGCCAAGCGCCGTGGCGGAGAAAAGGTATGCCAGCGCCACACGCATGCCAAGCGAAATGACGGTCAGAACAACCGACATCTCGGCGCGTTTGACAGCGCGGTAATACCCGTACAGCAGAAACAGCCATCCGATGCCGAGATAGAACGAGCCTTCCAGCCGCAGGTACTGTACGCCGATCGCGATGACCTCCATTTCTGATGCTTTCACGAAAATCTGCATCAGCGGATGCGCGAACAGATTGACAAGCAGAGAAATGACGATGGAAAAAGCAGCGCTCAGTGCAAAAGCATCTTTCGTGCCGCGCCGGATCCGCTCGTGATTTCCAGCCCCGTAATTCTGTGCGGTGAAAGTGGAGTAGGCATTTCCGAAATCCTGCACCGGCAGATAGGCAAAGGTATCAATTTTCACCGCGGCCGCAAATGCCGCCATGACCGCCGGACCGAAGCTGTTGACGAGCCCCTGTACCATCAGAATGCCGAAATTCATGACCGACTGCTGAATGCAGGTCATCGAAGAAAGATTCAGAATCTCTTTTAAAATGGAATGGCTGAAACGCCATTCTTTTTTTGACGGCAGCCACATGCGGCAGCGGAGCAGCACATAGAGCAGAATACCGACGGCGGACACATACTGCGCAAGAACCGTAGCGAGCGCCGCGCCTGCGATGCCGAACGGCAGTACAGCGACAAAGAGCAGATCCAGTGCAATGTTCAGCACAGCAGAGACAGCGAGAAAAATCAGCGGCACAGAAGAGTTTCCGAGCGCGCGCAGCATACAGGAAAAGAAATTGTATACGGATGTTGCAATAAGGCCGGCAAAGATAATCAGAAGATACGTCCGCATGCCGGGACGGACTTCATCCGGGACGCGAAGAAACGTAAGGATCGGCTCGATGCCTGCATAAACAGCGAGATTCAGCACGAGCGTAACGGCAAGGATCAGCAGAAACGCGTGGAGAATTGAAAGTTTTAAAGAAGAAAGATCTTTTCGTCCCTGATAAATCGAAAAGAGCGCACCGGCGCCCATCGACAGGCCGAGAAAAATGGAAGTCAGAAACGTCATCAGCGTATAGGAGGAGCCGACGGCGGCGAGCGCATTGCTTCCGAGAACGCGTCCGACGATCAGGGTGTCGGCAATGTTGTAAAACTGCTGCAACAGATTTCCTGCGATCATCGGCAGGGCAAACAGGATAAGAGAGCGGGAGATTTTCCCGCGGGTCAGATCGTAATACATAAAGAAACTTCTTTCCGAATATAATTATTAATATTATAACATAAAAAATCAAAAAATGTCAATTTGCAGGATGAAGTGTACAAAAGTGCAATTGTCAGAAAATTTTGAAAAATCGAAGTTTATAAAATTTTTACAGATTTTGGGACATGTTCTGTAAAAAAACGGAAGATTTTCAGTTGATTTTTTTGGCCTTTTATGTATAATTAGAGTAGAAGAGGCCGGCTGGTCCGGTTTCTTAAAAAGGATACCTTCAAATTTCTGCATTTTGCAGAATGAAGCAGTATTACTATCAAAGGAAAGAGGTTAATTACAAGATGGCACAGATCGATTTAACAAAGTATGGCATCACCGGTACCACAGAAATTGTGTACAACCCTTCTTATGAGCAGTTATTTGAGGAAGAGACAAAACCAGAGCTGGAAGGCTATGAAAAAGGCCGGGAGACAGAGCTTGGTGCAGTTAACGTTATGACCGGTATCTATACAGGCCGTTCACCGAAAGACAAATACATCGTTGTGGACGAGAATTCGAAAGATACTGTATGGTGGACTTCTGATGAGTACAAAAACGATAACCATCCGGCAACCCAGGAAGCATGGGCAGCAGTAAAAGAGATCGCAAAAAAAGAGCTCTCCAACAAAAGACTGTTCGTTGTAGATGCATTCTGCGGTGCAAATAAAGATACCCGTATGGCTATCCGCTTCATTGTTGAGGTAGCTTGGCAGGCACATTTCGTAACTAACATGTTCATCAAACCTACCGCAGAAGAGCTTGAGAACTTCGAGCCGGATTTCGTTGTATACAACGCATCCAAAGCAAAAGTTGAGAACTATAAAGAGCTGGGTCTGAACTCTGAGACAGCAGTAGTATTCAACATCACAAGCCGTGAGCAGGTTATCATCAACACATGGTACGGCGGAGAGATGAAGAAAGGTATGTTCTCCATGATGAACTACTATCTGCCGCTGAAGGGTATCGCTTCCATGCACTGCTCTGCAAACACAGATCTGAACGGTGAGAACACCGCAATCTTCTTTGGCCTTTCCGGAACAGGAAAAACAACACTTTCCACAGACCCGAAACGTCTTCTGATCGGTGATGACGAGCACGGCTGGGACGACAACGGAGTATTCAACTTCGAGGGCGGCTGCTATGCAAAAGTTATCAACCTGGACAAAGAGTCTGAGCCGGATATTTACAATGCAATCAGACGTGATGCTCTGCTTGAGAACGTTACTGTTGATGCGGAAGGCAAAATTGATTTCAATGATAAGAGCGTAACCGAGAATACTCGTGTATCTTATCCGATCAACCACATTGAGAACATCGTTCGCCCGATTTCTTCTGCACCGGCAGCTAAGAATGTTATTTTCCTGTCCGCAGATGCATTCGGCGTACTTCCGCCAGTATCTATTCTGACACCAGAGCAGACTCAGTACTACTTCCTGTCCGGATTTACTGCAAAACTTGCAGGAACCGAGCGCGGAATTACCGAGCCGACTCCTACCTTCTCTGCATGCTTCGGCCAGGCATTCCTGGAGCTGCACCCAACCAAATATGCAGAAGAGCTTGTTAAGAAAATGGAGAAGAGCGGAGCAAAAGCATACCTGGTTAACACAGGCTGGAACGGAACCGGAAAACGTATCTCCATCCGTGATACCCGTGGAATCATCGATGCTATCTTAAGCGGTGCTATCAACGAAGCTCCGACGAAGACTATTCCGTACTTCAACTTCGAAGTTCCGACTGAACTTCCGGGTGTTGATCCGGCTATCCTGGATCCTCGCGATACCTATGCTGATGCTTCCGAGTGGGAGACCAAAGCACTGGATCTGGCTGAAAGATTCATCAAGAACTTTGCAAAATATGAAGGAAACGCTGCTGGTAAAGCACTTGTTTCCGCCGGCCCGCAGAAATAAATTTTCTGAATTGATCGAAAGGAAGCCCCTGACATGAAAGTGTCAGGGGCTTTCTTTTGTGAAAATATCTGGAGAAATAAAATAGTTCCCTGCCCGAAAGTACAGACTGATGGGACAGGAAACTATTTTACAGCACACTCTAAAATAATGCAAAAAATTTCAGCACCACAGAGCGTGAATTGTTGCGTCACTGGTTTTCGCCGTACCCTGATACGCCTTCAAAATAGAAAATAAGGCAGATCAGCAGGACAAGAGCAGTTCACGTACCATTTCTGCATCAAAGGTAACAGAGGAAACATGGTTGACTTCTATCTGATATAACGCATTTGCTGCGATATGCTCAGCAGCCTGCTCAAGATCACGAATACCGCTTGTGTTTTCGTGACAGGAGATTACGGCGTCGAGTCCTTCCGGCGTCAGAATGCATTCCTTTTCTTTCATACCGATACGTTTTAACACCTTTGGAAGTGCATAGCGGGAGAAAATGATTTTCTTTTCTTCCGGTGTGTAATCCGGAATTTCAATCACAGCGAAGCGGGACATCAGTGGAGCACTGATCTGGTTCTTGTCGTTTGCGGTTGCAATCGGGTATACACCGACGGTCGGGATCATACATTCGATATAGTTATCGGTAAAACCAAGATTATCAAGAAGGGTCAGCAGAACATCTGCCGGGTTTCCGTTTCCCTTGCCGGAGGCAGCCTTGTCGAGCTCATTGATGATAAAGACGAGATTGGATTCACCAGCCATGGAAAAAGCATCCATGATGATTCCCGGTTTTGCGTTTGCATAGATTCGGGAACTTCCAGTCAGCTGTTCCGGGTCATTAATCGAACTCATATCGAGTGTTGTCCACGGTAGTTTTAAGATACGCGCAACGGCATAAGCAATCTGCGATTTTCCGGTTCCGGCAGGACCGATCAGTAACAGACCATAGGCCGGCAGCGTATGAGTCCGGTTAATCTGAATGATGGTTTCGATAATTCTCTGCTTCACGCGTTCCATGCCATACAGTTCTTCATCGAGGATCCGGCGTGCTTCCACTGGATCAATGGCTTCAAAATAGTTGCTTTTCCATTGAATATTCATCATCATGGAGAGGGCGCGCTGTGCGTGACGACGTTCTTCGGGAGAGACTTCGTGGGAACGGGCAACAGCGAGGTTTCGACGAGCCCAAAGGCGGATATTGTCCGGCAGCGTTCTTCCGGCACAGTTCATAAAATCAGTGATGGATTGGATGCTGGTGAGTTTCATGCTGTCACCGGTTTCCTCCTGATCCTCATCCTCAACTTCTTCTTCCGGTGCATTGCTGGCGAGGAGACGCTCAATCATAAACTGTAAAAATCCATCCTCAGCCGAAAGCTTTGCGCCGCCACCGAAAGCGATCTCGCGGATTTTGTAAACTGCATAACCGTCGGATGTTTGTGTGCCGGAAAGGCGGACGTTGATATGGTTTTCACCGAGCCATTTTAAAAGGCTGACAAAACGGGCATCAATCTGGAGAATATCGGCGATGAAGGTTTCTTCTTCATTTTTAAATTCAAACGAGGTCCGTTTGGATGGGTTTGTGAAAATACCACAGGGATGATGCGGGAAAGCCTTCTCTTTTGTATCCAGAATTAGGATCGGCTGATCCGGAGAAGTAAACGGTGCGTTTGTGCGGAAAACAGTATACGTACATTCGGAAACTTTTGCTTTTTCCGGGGAATTGCTGAAATCAAAAACGGGCATGACAGAACCTCCTAATAAAATAAGTGCTTATTGGTACAATAAAAACAGTGTAGCACGAATTAAAAAATCCTGCAATCAATATGCAGGATTTTGTATTTTTATGCTATGAAAATATTGGGCAAGTGGATATTCGAAATGGAAGCAGGGGACTTACTAGATTCGGTTAAATTTTCGGAAGGCATAAAAAAGCCCTCCGGGCAGGATCACACTGCGGCGGAGGGAAATTATGTCATCAAAGCAAGCTGTCGTAAGAAAGAAGCTCGCAAAACAGGAATCTTTCTTACACTGAAACAGGAATGGCATCAGGAAACAGCGTTGGTTTTGGAAAATCCCGGAAGCTGTACCAGCACGATCGCTGCAAACATCAGAATACAGCCGGAGAGCTCGCGACCGGAGAGAGCCTGATGCAGGAGAATCCAACCGGCAAGAACAGAAAAAACGGATTCCAGGCTCATCAGCAGAGAAGCCATGGTGGGATTTAATCCTTTCTGCCCGATAATCTGCAGGGTATAGCCGACACCAGAAGAGAGAATTCCGGCATAGAGAATCGGTATCCAGGCGTGCAGAAGGTTGGAAACGTTTACGGTTTCAAAGAGGGCCATACAGACAGCTGACAGGATCGAACAGGTAAAAAACTGAATGCAGGACATTTTGATGCCGTCGACAAGCGGAGAAAAATGATCAATAACCAGAATATGTATGGTAAATCCGAGCGCACAGGCAAGCACAAGAAGATCGCCCTTCTGCAAAGAGAAGGATCCGTCTGTCATGCAGAGCAGATAGAGACCGACAACGGCAATGAGAACTGCGAGCCAGACCTTCGGTTGTACTCGTTTTCGGAGGAACAGGCCGCAGACCGGAACAAGGACGATGTAAAGTGCGGTGATAAAACCGGCCTTTCCGACGGTTGTGTACTGGATGCCGATCTGCTGCAGGGTTGAGGCGGCAAACAGTGCGACGCCGCAGAGAATACCGCCCGCCCAGAGCGTTTTTGGCTGTGTGCCATTTTCTGACGAAGCATCTGGCGGTAGGGTTCGCTTTTTACGCGAGGCGAAAAAGACAATCAGCGGAAGAAGCGTAAGTCCGCCGAGCAGGTTTCGTGCCGCGTTGAACGTAAAAGGTCCGACATAATCCATACCGGTCTGCTGTGCGACAAAGGCAGAACCCCAGATCACAGCGGTCAGAAGCAGAAGCGCTGACTGTCGGTACTTATGAGAAACAGTATTCATAATAGAAAAAACCTCCTGAAATTGATACGATATTCATCATAGCACAAACAGATGGAAAAAGCGAACGGAAAAATGTCGGAAAAGACGGAAAAATGGTACAAATAATCATAATGACGAAATAGTGCAGATGTTGCGAAAATGAATATGTGAAAAGTGATCAGAACAAAGAAAATTATAAAGGAAAAAATAAGCAACTCAACCAACGCAAAACAAAAAAAGAACACCAAAAACAAAAAATAGACACTGTTTTTCTAACAGCCTTTGTGTATAATGAACTCATCAAGCAAGAACGAAAACCTTAAGGAGGTAAAAAGTATGAAAAAGCGTAACATGAAAGTCCTTGCACTGTTAATGACAGTGACAATGGCAGGAACGATGCTTGCTGGATGTGGAGACAGCGGAAGTACAAGCACCGGTTCATCCGGAGGAACAACAGCATCCTCCAGCGGAACAGCAGATGCATCAAGCGATGCCACAGCAGCATCTTCCAGCACAGCAGATGCTTCCAGCGAAGATACCACAGGTTCAGATGATGTGGTAGGAGAGCTTCCAAGAAATGAAACTCTTTACTTCGCAGGACAGCAGTGGGGTACCGTCAACGATTACAACCCAATGTCCGCAAACTCAAACAATGCAATGGTTATAGCACAGGGCGATGCTTCACGTGTACTTGTTTATGAAACTCTTTATATGTGGAATCCGCTGGATGCAAAAATGTATCCGTTGCTTGCAGATGGAGATCCGGTTTGGAACGATGCCCGTACCGAAATTACCGTTAAGATCAAAGCTGACGCAAAATGGAATGACGGCACACCGGTTACTGCAAAAGATGTAGCAGCTACCTATCATGCACATGTAGATTACAATTCTTCTACCGGCGCTGAAATGAAGAGCTACATTGCAGATGTTGTTGCACAGGATGACAGTACCGTAGTCTTCAAACTGACAACCGATGACTCCGGCGAAGCAGTTAACCCGGTTCTTGCGGAAAGATATCTGCCGATGCTCTACATCATGCAGGAAAATTATTTAAAGACCGTAGCTGACAGAAACAACAACGATGCTGAAGCAATTAAAATGGATAAGATGGACGATCTGGTAACTTCCGGACCGTACAAAAAATACTTTGACAATGACCAGAACGTAGTTCTGATCCGCGATGATAATTATTGGGGACAGGCAGATTCCATGTGGGGTAAGCTTCCAGTTCCGAAATATATTTCTCACCCGATCTTTAAAGATAACGCAGCAGCTACCACCGCATTCCAGAATGGTGATATTGATGTGGCACAGATATTCATCACAGACCTTCAGAAATTGTGGTTAGAGCAGGATCTTCCGATTTCTACCTATGTTGATGAAGCACCGTATCAGCTGTGTATGACAATGCCTACCCTGTTCTTTAATACAGAAGTAGAAGGACTGGATCAGGTAGCTGTTCGTAAGGCAATCGCTATGGCAGTTGACTACGACCAGGTTATTTCTTCAGCAATGTCCGGACAGTCTCCTACCTTCGCAGATGTTCCGCGTTCTGTCATGAACCCGACCGATAGTGAGCAGGCTATGGTGGATCAGGATGCCTTAAAAGAGTATCAGTGGTCCAATGCCGATGTAGAAGGTGCTAAGAAGCTTCTGGACGATGCCGGAATCGTAGACACCGACGGAGACGGAATCCGTGAGTACAACGGAAAGAACCTTTCCTATAAGGCTGAGTGCCCGACAGGATGGTCTGACTGGAATGCAACCCTTGAAATCGTAGCAGCAGCAGGAAAGAATATTGGTATCAACATTGAGACCTACTTCCCGGAAGCAGCAAACTACAGCACGGATTACAGTACCGGAAACTTCGAAATCACCATGCAGTCCGGCCCTGGTACATCGGTTGCCAACCCGTACATGAGATGCCGTTTCTTCATGAGCTCTGATTACAACGATCTTGAGGTTAACTTCAGTGGTAACTTCGGTCATTATCAGAACGACCGTGTAGATGAAATCCTTGCAGCAATTCCTCATGAGACCGATGATGCAAAACTGAAAGATTACTATACAGAACTTTCCAAGATTATGCTGGAAGATTGCCCGTGTGTACCGCTGATGTACAGACCGCAGGTATTCCACGAAGTAAACGAGTCCGTATGGACCAACTATCCGCAGAAAGACGATGGAACCAATGTTCCTCCGATGGACTGCACCGATGGTTATGGCGTAGCAGCACTGTACAATCTGGAACTGATTGACGGCTGATTTGCCAAACAGAAAGAAAGCACACACTGAATTGTAACAGAGGCGGCCGGAGCCGGGGTGCTCCGGCCGCTTTTACAAAATCAGAAGGAGGGTTCCTCTATGAAAGGAATGAAAAAGTATTATACGCAGAAGATCATGTGGTATCTTTTGACGTTAGTCTTTGCAGTGCTGCTGAACTTCATTCTTCCGCGTCTGATGCCGGGCGATCCGGTTTCAACTATTGCGTCCAAATCGGTAGAAGGTATGACCGATGCGACTGCAATTCAGAAAGTATATGAAGACTATGCAGCGAAATTTGGTATTAACAAACCAATGTATGTCCAGTTTTTTACCTGGGTAAAAAATGCACTTCGCGGTGATTTCGGCATTTCTTTCAGCCAGTATCCGCGTACCGTATCCGATATTATTTCCAGTTCGGTTCTGTGGACCATATGTTTACAGCTTCCGGCCATTATTGTTGGATGGATTCTTGGTAACCTGCTTGGTGCAATTGCAGCTTACATGAAAGGTGTTTTCGACAAGGCAATCCTTCCGGCATTCCTGTTTATCAGTAACGTACCTGCCTTTGGTATGGCAACCGTACTTTTATTTGTTTTCTCACTGAAATTACATATTGCACCTGCAGCAGGCGGCTATGCGAGCAGTATGATTCCGCATATGAGCCTTGCTTTTATGAAATCTGTGCTTTCACATTACCAGTTGCCGTTCTGGTCTATCGTAATCATCACGATCGGCGGCCAGGCTATTGGTATGCGTTCAATGTCAATTTATGAATTGAATGCCGACTATGTAAAATACAGTCGTTTCCTTGGAATCAAGGATCATACGATTGTGAAATATGTGTTCCGTAACGCAATGCTTCCGCAGATCACCGGTCTTGCAATGTCCCTTGGTACCATGATAGGCGGTAACCTGGTAGCTGAGATGGTATTCAGTTATCCGGGACTTGGAACAACGATGCTCTCAGCAGTTACCGGCCAGGATTATCCGCTGCTTTCTGCCTGTACGTTAATCATTACTATCATGGTTCTGCTGGCCAACCTGCTTGTTGAACTTCTGTATGCAGTCATTGACCCACGTGTCAAAGCATCCCAGCAGGATTAGAAAGGAGAATACGCTATGAAAAATACAATCAAACAGATTTTTCATTCAGGAAAATTCGTGACAGGATTTGTAATCTTCTTGGCAATTCTCCTGACTATTATCATCTATCCGCTTGTTGTGGCAAAAGATCCGCTGGCAATGATCGGAAACGGAAACTTTTTCAAACCGGGTACCTATCTTTCGATTCAGGACACCGTAAATTCCGGCAAAACGTATAAGATGAATGTTGATGCAACCGCATCCATCGTTGAAAGCAAACTGACAATGGACAACCGTTCTATGATGGCAGAATGGCTGGAAAAATACGGCGGTGTAGATGCCAGTGAAATCGATGTTACCGATGCAGAAGGTCTGATTGCTCTCTGGGAGGAAAAATATGACCCAAATGCAGAACAGAAAGGCCTTATCGCAGCAAAAAAGAAAAAATATCAGCGTCTTGACAAAGAGATCGATGGTATTTTAGAAGATGTTCCAACTATTATTGCCGAGAAAAATGAAGAGACCGGTGAGCTGGAAGAGGTTCAGAGCATCGACAGCAAGCAGTACATCAATGAAAAAGATGTCATTAACCGTCAGAACTTTGTTCTTGGTACAGATAACTTTGGTCGTGATGTTTTGACTGAGCTGATCTCTGCAACAGGTTCATCCCTGAAAATTGGTCTGGTTGCGGGAATCATTGCAACCGTGATCGGACTGTTCCTCGGACTTCTTGCAGGTTACCTTGGAGGTTTTGTGGACAACCTGATTCTGTTCTTTACCAACTTGTTCACTGTTATCCCATCCTTCGTTCTCTTGATCCTCATCTCCTACAGCGTAGGTGAGTCTCAGAGGGGAATCATGATGGTGGCACTCCTGATCGGAATTACCGCATGGCCGTGGACAACACGTTCCGTACGTTCCCAGGTTATTTCTCTTCGAAACCGTGACCATGTAAACCTTTCCAAACTGTCCGGCCACAGCATGCTGCGGATTGTCCTTACCGACATCCTTCCGTACGTTGCATCCTACGTTGTTATGGCCTTCATTCTCCAGATTTCCTCCGGAATTCTGGCAGAGGCACAGCTTTCTATGATCGGACTTGGACCGGCAACCACAAAGACTGCAACACTTGGTCTTATGATGCAATGGGCAACCCAGTACAATGCACACTTAAACGGTGCATGGTGGGCATATTTCCCGGTCATTCTTGTAATCGCACTTATTTCATTCTCTCTTAACCTGATGAACACCGGTCTTGACCAGGTATTCAACCCGCAGTTAAGAGACTAAGGAGGCAGCTATGGGAAAAGTAATGCTGGAAGTAAACAATCTGAAAACGAAATATGTAACTCGTTTTCATGAAGATGTATACGCCGTAGACGGAGTCTCCCTGAAGATTGAGGAGGGAAAATCCCTCGGTGTAGCAGGTGAGTCCGGCTGTGGTAAATCGACGCTGGCACTGTCCCTGATGGGCTATTATTTCGCACCGCTTCACTACATCAGCGGCGATATTATCGTAGATGGAAGAAAAATTTCCGGAATGAAACCAGACGATGTCCGGAAAAATATTCTGGGCAATGAGATCGCCTACATTCCGCAGGCAGCAATGAATGCTCTGAACCCGACACAGAAAATCATCCGATTTGTAGAAGACGTTATTCATGCGCATGATCCGAAAATGCCGAGAAAGGATATTTATGATCTGGCAAAAGAACGTTTTCAGATCTTAGGCCTGCCGGAGGAGGTACTGCAGAAGCATGCGGTTGAGCTTTCCGGAGGTATGAAACAGAGAACCGTTATCGCAATTTCGACCATTCTTTCTCCGAAGGTACTGATCGCCGATGAGCCATCGTCCGCGCTGGATGTAACTTCCCAGAAAATGGTTATTAAAATGATGCGTGATCTGATGGAAAAAGGATTTATCAAATCCATGATCTTCATCACACACGAGCTGCCGCTTCTTTACAACGTAACCGATGATATTATGGTTATGTATGCTGGACAGATTGTAGAAAAAGGTACCGCAAAAGAAATGGTATTCGATCCGTTGCATCCATATTCCAAAGGTCTGATGGGATCGATCATCGTTCCGGAGGAAGGTGTAAGAGAACAGAAGCTGACTGCAATTCCGGGAACTCCGCCAAACCTGAAGCATCCGCCGGAGGGCTGCCGTTTCGCAGACCGCTGTCCTTATGCACAGCCAACCTGCCGCGGTATGAAACCAGAGGTCATCGAACTGCCGAACGGAAGAGAGTACCGCTGCCTGATGTCTGAGAGAAAGGTTCGGGAGGTGTATGCAAATGCGTGATGGTAAAGAATTAAAACCATGCCTCTCCGGAAGAGGCGTAACGAAAGTGTTTGGCTTTGGCGATGCAAAAACGGTCGCTGTAGACCATGTTGATTTCGATTTTCATGAAGGTGAATTTGTTTCTATCGTAGGAGAATCCGGATCCGGAAAAACAACCCTTTCGAAGATGTTGCTCGGGCTGATCAGCGTAACGGAAGGTGAAATTGATTTCCAGGGTAAACCAAGAGACATCTCGAACGGAAAGAAGAAAAAAGAGTACTGGAAGGGAATTCAGGCGATTTTCCAGGATCCGTTTGCTTCCTACAATATGTTTAAACGTGTAGATTCTGTTCTGCTGGATTGCATTAATATGCGCGGTGACAAGAATCTGCCGAAAGAAGAAAAAGAACGTCTGATGACAGAGGCCTGCAGCTTTGTAAACTTAAAATACGCAGAACTGACAAACAAATATCCATTTGAGCTGTCAGGAGGCCAGATGCAGCGACTGATGATTGCACGTATTTTCCTTCTGAAACCAAAGATTCTGCTTGCCGATGAGCCGACGTCTATGATTGATGCCTGCTCACGTGCAACGATCCTGGATATGCTGCTGAAGTTGCGTGATGAGATTAATATGACGATTATCTTCATCACCCACGATATTGGTCTTGCTTACTATGTATCCGATAATGTTTATATTATGGAGCATGGAAAATTTGTAGAGTCCGGTCCGGCAGAAGAAGTAATTCTTCACCCGACAGCAGCGTATACCAAACGTCTGATCAGCGATGTTCCAAAGATTTATGAACCGTGGGATCTGACAACAGTATAACAATGGTACGAAAGCTGTTTCCCCGGAATCATGCTTTGCGTCATATATGAGTCTTGCGAAAAGAGAGACGGTGCACGGAAAAAAAGTGTACCGTCTTCTCTTTTTGTCAATAATTTTTCTGAAAAAATTGCTTTTTAAAGAAAAAACTGGTAAAATTAGTAAGGTTACAGAACCGAAAAGAAAACTGGGGGATGAAAAATGCGAAACTGGTTTCGCGGACTGAAACTGAACCAAAAATTTACCGCAACAACGTTGATCTTTATTTTTATTCCGCTTTTTGGCATGATGTGCTTTGGGTTTAGGAGTATCAAAAAGAATGCCATAGATCATGGGGTAAATGAAGCAGTAACGGCAATAGATCTTACCTGTGCGGAGGTGAATGCAAAAGCGAATGCCTGCTCAATGGTTGTAGATACGCTGCAGGAGTATGAACCGTTGGAAAAATATCTTCTTCATCTCAGGAGGGGAGAGGAGATCTCGGAGAGCTATTATCAGCAATTTCGAAACAACAGCATCAGCATAATCGATAAAATGCAGGAGGCAATGCCAGATCTGTACCAGATCCATATTTTTGCCATGGCAGATGGTTTTCTGGAGCAGCAGCCGATCCTGTACCAGAAGGAAAAGATGAAAAATTGCGCCTGGTACCGAAGCTATCAGGGCGGAGGACAGTGGTTTTTTGACATACAGGAAAAAAATATTATCTCCGGTACAAAAAAAGAAGGTTCCCATTTGATGACTTATGTACGGGAACTGCGGGATCAAAGCGGAGGAAGGCTTGGCGTGATCGAGGTATCCATGCGTATGGCAGACATATTTCCCGAAATTTATCGATCCGGTGACAGCAGCTGGGCCTGCTTTGTTGATGAAAATTGGAATTTATATGACTGCGGAAAAACAGCGGCAGCCTGCAAATGGCAGTCCTATCGGGGGCTGATTCTGTTCCGGGCAGGAATCCGTGACAGAAAAGAGAGTCAGCAGAGCGCGGTGATTGACCGGAAAAACGTTGCAATTGTGCTTCGGAAAGTCGATAAACTCAATGGAATGTTTGTAACACTGACCAATTTGGATGATGCAACCGGAAACATGATCAAACAGCAGCAGAGAATGCTGCTTGAATTTGCCGGCTTCGGGCTGCTTCTGATTGTGGTGGTCAATCTGATTGTGCGTGGCCTGCTGAAGGAGTTTTATGACGTCCTGTGTGAGATGCGTCAGATTGACAATGGAACAACAAAGATAAAGGTTTGTTACAGCGCAGAAGAGATGCGGGAAATGAGCTATGGTATCAACGGAATGCTGGAGAGAATTCAGAAACAGAACGAGGAAAGCATCAAAAGGGAGGCAGCGCTGAAAGATACGGCAATCCGGGCAATGCAGAACCAGATTAACGCTCATTTTATTTATAATGTTCTGGAATCCATTAAGATGATGGCTGAGATTGATGAAGAGTATACGATTTCCGATGCGGTAACAGCACTTGGTGAAATGCTGCACTACAATATGCGCTGGAATAAATTTCTGGTAACCGTTCAGGATGAGATGAATTATATTCAGAACTATGTGGAACTGATGAATCTGCGGTATGATTTCACAATTACATTATCTGTTCAGATACCGGAAAATTTGTATCGGCAGGATATCCCCAAGATGTCTCTTCAGCCGATTGTGGAAAATGCAATCACACATGGAATTGAGGAGCTGGATGCAGACGCCGTCATTGAAATCAAAGGAATAGAGCATGAAAAGAGCTTTGAGATTGAAATCACAGATTCCGGAATAGGCATGTCAGAAAAGCAGCTTGCAATTCTGAGACGTAAACTAAGAATGCGCCTGAATTCAGATACACAGCCGAAACATGGAATCGGGCTTCGGAATGTACAGGACAGAATCCACATTCAATTTGGAACAGAGTATGGACTGTCAGTTTATACAAAAGAGCATTGCTATACGAAGGTGAGCATTCATCTTCCCATCACGAGGGGGAAATATTCTCCGATGGATCAAGAGGGTGACGAGAAAGAGGAAGAAAAAGAAAATGAATACACTGCTGGTTGTAGAAGATGAAAAATTGATTCGACAGGGAATCGTGGCGATGATCCGGCGAAGCAGCGTGCCGGTGGAGGAGATTCTGGAGTGTCGAAACGGAGAAGAGGCATTGGAGATTTTGAGAAAACAGAGGGTGGACGTCATGTTCACTGATATCCGTATGCCCAAAATGGACGGTCTGACACTGGTCAACAAAATGGAGGAGCTGTCACAGAAACCTGTTGTTATTGTTTTAAGTGGCTATGATGAATTTTCCTATGCGGTTGAAATGATGAAACATGGAGTTCGGGACTATATTTTAAAACCGATCAAGCGGGAGACGATAGAACAGCTTCTGGAAAATCTGGAACGAGAGCTTTCGGAGACCCGGGAAACGGAAGAAGAGGAAGAACGGTGCTTTTTAAATCAGCTCCGTTATCTGATGATGAATGCAGAAATGGCCGAAGAAAAAGAATGGATGGATATGGAAAGCAGGATCCGGCGCCACATCGGAAACGACAGCTTCCGGATCCTGCTGACCAGCAAGGCAAATGGGGAACGGTTTTCGAAATGCAGCGGAATTCTGCTGGAAGGCGTAGAAGGAGGAGTTCTGTATCTTCTGCCGGAACCGGAGGCAGAGCGGATCATGAAAGAAAAAGATGAGAGATTTTGTCTCGGAGTGGGAAAAGAACATCGTTCTGTGATGGAAATTCCAGAGGCATACCAGGAAGCACTGCTGGCCCGGGAAATGGCATTTATACAGAAAAATCCTGTGGAAGAATATCAGAAAAAATGTTTTGAGGAAAAGCCGGAACTGGCACAGTTTCAGGAAAAATTTATTCTGCAGGTGCCAACGGACCGGGCAGATACTGTGCTGCGAAAAATGCGGAACTGGTATTTTGAGGCAGCACATCAGAGGGTTTCCCCCTATCAGCTTCTGGCAGTAACAGAAGCAATCTGTAAAGAGCTGGATCTTTTTCATCGAGTGGCGGAAAAACAGGAAAAATGTCCGCGCCCTCTGCAGTACCGTGATGCAGATCTGTTTCTGGATGCGTTTGAAAAATGGATACACGTTTACAGGGAAAGCCTGAAAAGTCAGACAGCCGGAAAAGAAAAAATGGAAGAGGCAATTTCATATATTCGGGAAAATTATGCAAAAGATCTGAATATGGCAATGGTATCTAACCATATTTGTATGAATTATTCGCTGTTTTCAGCAGCGTTTAAAGAACATACCGGTGTGAATTTTGTGAACTATCTGAAGGAGATCCGCATTGCGGAGGCAAAGCGTCTGTTGATTCAAACAGAAGATAAAATTACGGAAATTGCCAAACAGGTTGGATTTGAAAATGATAAGCATTTCATGAAATCATTTAAAACGGCATGCGGCGTATCACCGTCTGAGTTCCGAAAAGATTACAAAATGGTTTCCAACGGAAAGGGAGGACAGGATGAGTAAAGAAAAAGAAACCGGAAAAGAGAAGAGAAGAATCCGCCAGCTGGCGCGGTATTACATTCCATATAAGGGATTGTTTTTTACCGACATGTTTTTTGCAATGCTTGGAGCAGCCATTACACTGGTGATTCCACTGATTGTACGGTATATTACGAGTACGGTTGTGGAAAAGCCGCTGGAGCAGGCAACGGGTGAGATTATCCGCCTCGGTATTCTGATGATTGCTATGGTTCTGGTTGAAATGTACTGTAACTTTTATATTGCCTATTACGGCCATGTGATGGGGGCGCGGATTGAGCATGATATGCGGAACGAGATCTTCGGCCATTATCAGAAGCTTTCGTTTGCTTTTTTCGATAACCAGAAGGTCGGCCATCTGCTGTCGCGCATCACAAGCGATCTGTTCGATATCAGTGAGCTTTTACATCATGGGCCGGAGGATATTGTCATTTCGTTTATCAAACTGATCGGCGCGATGATTATTCTGTTTGTGGTAAATCCGATGCTGGCATGTGTGCCGCTTGTGGTTATTGTGGTGATGCTGCTGTTTGCGTTAGTGATGAACAGCCGCATGAAGAGTGCATTCAAGGAAAACCGCCGCAGAATTGCGGATATCAACAGTCAGATTGAGGACAGTCTTTCGGGGATCCGTGTTGTCAAATCGTTTGGAAATGAGACAGAAGAGATGCGTAAGTTCAATGCGGGAAATGACCGTTTTGTCGATTCGAAGAAGGTCAGCTACCGCTATATGGGAATTTACAATTCGGGAATGGGAGCCTTTTCGACGCTGATTACCGTTATTTCGCTGATTGTCGGCGCATTGCTGATGACAGGTGGGAAACTTGGGGCAGCGGATCTGGTTACCTTTCTTCTGTACATCAACAACTGCACAGATCCGGTGAAAAAGCTGGTGAACTTTACGGAGCAGTTCCAGAATGGTTATTCCGGTTATGAACGTTTCCTGGAAATTATGAGCATCGCACCGGACATCCAGGACAAGCAGGATGCGTTGCCACTGAAGAATGTGCAGGGTGAAGTAACATTTGAAAACGTTTCGTTTCATTATGAGGAGTCGAAGGAAAATGTGTTAAGCAATGTGAATCTGCATGTCCCGGCAGGAGACTATGTAGCGCTGGTGGGAAGCTCTGGCGCCGGAAAGACGACGCTCTGTTCTCTGATTCCGCGTTTTTACGATGTGACAGAAGGAAGGATTCTACTGGATGGAAAGGATATCCGCGATGTGAAATTGAAGGATCTGCGCGATGAAATCGGTATTGTGCAGCAGGATGTGTACCTGTTTGCAGGAACGATCATCGACAACATCCGCTATGGCAGACCGGATGCGACCGACGAGGAGGTCATCCGCGCAGCGAAAGCGGCCAATGCACATGAATTTATCATGGAGCTGGCGGACGGCTACGACACCGATATCGGCCAGCGCGGCGTAAAACTTTCCGGTGGCCAGAAACAACGGCTTTCCATCGCCCGCGTATTCCTCAAAAACCCGCCGATTCTGATTTTCGACGAGGCAACCTCAGCGCTCGACAACGAAAGCGAAAAAGTCGTCCAGAAATCTTTGGAACTTCTGGCGAAAGACAGGACAACCTTCGTGATTGCGCACCGGCTGTCCACAATCCGGAATGCAAAGCGGATTCTGGTGCTGACGGAGAATGGAATTGCGGAGGAAGGCACACATAAGGAACTGCTCGCGAAAGGCGGGATTTATGCGCATTTGTATGAGATGCAGTTTTGATGAAAATTTCATTAGTATGACAGAAAGGCAGCGGAAGAGAAACCGCTGCCTTTTTTGACACTTTCTTATTTTCTTCATACTCTATAAAGAACAGAAAATGAAAGAGGAACATGGTATGGATTCATCCCGTATGAATCGCGGCTGCTGCGGTGCGAACAATATGCAGAACCGCCGCGCCGCTTCAAACAATATGGAACTGAAGATGGAACCAAGGAATTTCCCGCGGAAAATGCAGCATGTAGATCATATGATACCTGCAATGGCGTACGTTCCGATGCAGCGGTTTGAACAGATCTATGATCTTTCCGCTGCATTAAAAAATGGAACCTTATTCCCGGAACTCTGTAAACCATTCTGTGGAAAGGGAGGAGGACAGTGCCTATGATGCCGCAGATGCCATCCCGCGAAAAGCTGCTCGCCTGGATTGATCAGGTCAGCTTTGCTGTTGTTGAAATGAACCTTTACCTCGACACCCACCCGGAGGATGAAGATGCACTTGCCTTTTTCCGGGAAAAAGTGGAGCTTCGAAAAGAAGCACTGAAACAGTACGCCGAACAGTACGGCCCGCTCACGATCGATACCGCCAACGACCGCATGAGCCGTTCTTTCGAATGGGTTATGCAGCCATGGCCGTGGGAAGTCAACCGGAAAGGAGGGTGCTGACGGATGTGGAATTATGAAAAACGCCTCGAGTATCCTGTAAACATCACGACACCAAACCCTAAAATCGCCCAAATTATCATGAGTCAGTATGGTGGCCCGGAGTTCCATACCAGATGATAAGGGAAAAAACCAGTGTTTATGCGGGTTTGCGGGATTTCGGAACAAAAATCAGGAAACGAAAAAGTCGAAATACATCGTCCCGGAAGCCTTTTCATAGACGATACGATCCACGATTGAGCGGAGCAGAAGTCCTTTTTTCTCGGCTGGTTCCTCTGGATTTTTCAGAATATCATTGATGTTTTTTATCTCTTTCCGGAAATCTTCTTTTGAGATTGTTTCCGGCGGGGCGGCGGGCGTAAGCACGCGGTCCAGTTCTTCCTGCAGGCTCTGCCGTTCTTCGGCGAGCCTTTTTTTGTTGGCACCGTATTCTTCCAGCGTATCAATTCCATTTTCATAAGCCATCTTCACGCGAGCTTCGCGGGCAGCCAGATGCTCCAGGGCCTGTTGCAGCCGCTGGATGGTCTCATCGTCTTCCTGCTCCTGCTTTCGATCGCGGACTGCGAAGGAGAAGTCCGCGCCGGCAAGGATATCATCGAAGTAATGGTAGACGGTCCGCTCTGCTTTGGCAACTGTGATCGAGTTGGAGCCTTTATGGAAGCCTTTTGCATATTTCCAGCATTGAAAGTACGGACAAGATGTGCTCCCGGCCGTTACCGTCATCGTAGCGCCGCAAATTGGACACTTTAAGAGACCGGAGAGCCAGTGGCGGCAGGTTGATGGGTTGCGGCTCTTAGGAGAGCGTCTGCGGGCATCCATGCGCTTGATACGCTCCTGATAGCGTGCCGGATCCAGCCGCGTCTCGTGTGTGCCGTCGAAAGAGATCCCGTTCCAGACCACGGCACCAGCGTAGAAAGGATTACGCAGTACACGTTCGATCGAGCGGCGCTCCATGAGATTTCCGCGTCTGGTGCGGTATCCGAGGTCATTGCATCTGCGGGCAATTGCTGTCGGGTCAAGATGCTCGAAGTCATACTGATCCATGATGTATTTGACAATCTGGTATTCCGCTTCATCGATCACAAACGGTTTGCCGCCGCCTGCCGCCTGGTATCCAAGACATGGCGTTGCCTGGTAGCCATGCTGCAGGGCTTTTTCCTTCATACCGCGCAGGACTTCACCGGATAGACGGATCGAGTAGTATTCGTCCATCCATTCGATAATACGCTCGATCAACGTACCGAACGGGCCGTCAATCAGCGGCTCGGAGATGCTGATTACATCAATATTATTCTTTTTGAGGAGCGACTTGTAGACAATGGATTCCTCCTGGTTGCGCGCGAAACGGCTGTATTTCCAGACCAGAATCACGTCGATCGGGTGAGAATCCTGCTTTGCGAGAGCGATCATCTCCTGAAATTTTGGCCGCCGGTCGGCATGCCGGCCCGAAACAGACTCCTCAAAGATAAACTCTTTTGCGATGACAATCCCGTTCTTCTTCGCGTAGTCCAGGAGCAGACGCTGCTGCGCATCCGGAGAGAGTTCGGTCTGATCCGCGGTGCTGACGCGGATGTAGAGAGCACCATTTTTAAGTGCTGACATAATATCACCTTCTTTAAGTTTTCAATTTTGAATATAAGAAAAAACGCCAAAACAAACGTTCTGCTTGTCTGACGTATCCGAAGATGATACAATATGTTTTGTCGAACTGGTATCATTCTTCGGAATGTTACTGAGCCGTCCTGGTGTTGGCGCACCGGGGCGGTTTTTTAGTTTACTGAATCTGTTCTACAACACCTGTGGCAATGTCAATGTGATACTCCGCAAGCAAAGTACCGCCGCAAGCAGCCTTTGCGCTATGCTCTTCTTTATCTACATAGTCAAGCACACGAAGGTCAAGGAAACTGCCAAAGCAATTTATGCAGTTTACGGTTTTATTCGAGAAATTGTATAAGACATGAACTTCGTCGTCAGACTCGAAATATGTATCGTAATAGCATAAAGTGTAATATTGAAACTCTACTTCGCCCTTGGCAAAAGTAACTTTGCGCCACTTTCCAGTTGCGTCGTCAGGGAACTCTAATGGACCGTTTAAGTCGAAATCGATTGCAAGACTATCGCCGATCGGCGTGAATGCAACGGAATTTTCGGAAGATTCACTACTTGCTGAAACAGATTCTTCAGAGATATTTTCTGTAGCGGTAGAATCCGAAATAGCCGAAACGTCAGCAATAACAGAACTGCTTGTGGTTTCGGTAGAAGAGTCTGAGAATTCAACGGATGCAGAAGAGGCGCTGGCAGAGAAAGAAGCAGATGAATCACTTGATGATCCGCACGCGGTCAGCGCAGAAGCAGTAAGCACCGTGGCCAGCATAAGGGTTACAATTTTCTTTTTCATATGTGTTCTCCTTTTTGAAATGTATTTAATGTGTAGGATATAATATCCCATTTATATACGTGAGGAATACTGAAAAATTACATGTCATTTTGAGTATTACAAATTATATAATCGTGTTGAGGAGTTTTAATTCCTCGGCGGTAGGCGTCCGCCCAGCCTTTTTTATCATGCGCATCATACGTTTTCTTTCGTCGATGCCATAAGTGAAGGCTTTTTTACACGTTTCAATAGATTTTTCGTACTCATCTTGGCGTTCATATAATAGAGCCAGTCTTTTGAAAAGGTTTGTCTTTAAGGGAACCTCACCATATTTTAGGTCTACCTTGCAGAGCTGGTCGTAAAAGGCAAGTGCTTTATAACAGTTTTTTTCAATTTCCTTCGCAAGTAAACCATGATAATTCTTAGAATTATATAATTCAGACCATAGATGTTCAATGTTTTCCGATATAGAATAATATTTCTTAAATATAGGCCGCATTTCTTTTTCATAATTTAAATGCGTATCTATTGGATCATATTTAAAATGCCAATTGTGTTCTCTCTTTAACCTAGCCCATTCGTTATCATTCCCGCCTAAATGAAGATATTCAAGCCAATTTTCGTATTCGGTCAATGTAAAATTAGGTTCAAATGAAATTTGTTTTGAAAAAAGTTTTGAGAAAAGCCCCATACGTTTACCTCGATTCTTTGTATTGATAATTCTCGAATTACATCAGCTGCAAAGATAGAACAAATCGAATTATATAGTTTTGGCTGTTTTCGGAATAATTTTTTTCAACATACAGATACTGTCTGCATGAAGATATTAATTGCAGAAATCATCTATAAGAAAAACCTCTCACTCCGGCAGGTGTCAATTCTGACCGGAATCCCGAAGTCCACGCTCAATGATCTGTGCAAGGGAAGCATACCGCGATTGGATACATTGGAGCAGATCGCCAAGGGCTTGCAAGTGCGGATGCACGATTTATATGACAGCCCTTATAAGTGATTTTTAAAAAGTGTCCGAGATTTCGGACGATTTCCAAAATTTACTAATTTTCGCCCTTTTGATCCGTAATATTAATATAGAGAACAAAGTGTTCGAGAAAAGATATTGAAATCGAACGAATGTTCGTATATAATAAAACCAGATCGGAGGGTACATATTATGGATGATTACAAGAAACTTATAATTGAAATGCTCGATCATGCCGATGATAGGAGATTATTCCTGATCTATACGTATGTTAAAGCGATCTTGGGGCTGAAGTAATCAGCCCTTTTTTTCTTGCAATAATTCAACCATCTTCTGTAGAACTTCCCAGTCTGATTCATCCAATGCAGCCAGCATGGATATAAACTTTTTCTGAAAGGTATCTTCTTCGTCTTTTAGAATGCCGCCGACAAAAGCGGCGATCTGTTCGTCACGGGACGCTTCGATAAACATTTCCCCTTCACCAGTGCGTAGCCAGGTCTCATTGACTCTTCCTTTTGGGAAGTCTGTCTTACATATAAGAGAGATAACAGCATCACTGGGTGCATTTTTTCCTACTTCATAAGCACTGATATTTCCTCGCGCGGTTCCTAATACATCAGCAAATTCTTGCTGAGTCATTTCCAATTCGTTTCTTAATTTTTTGAGACGTTTATACATTTATGTGTTCACCTCTTTTCTTGATTTTGATTATAACGCATGAATAAAAGAAAATCAATATAAAAAGTTGGTAAATTGCAAAAAGTTGGTAAATGTCAAAAATACTATTGACAAATGAGATTAACCAGCATATAATCGCAATATACCAACAAAGAAAGGAAGTGAAACGAGATGTCAGAAAGAGAAAAACAGATTCTGGAAACAATCGCAACGGCAATCCCCAAAATGTCTGATTTTGACAAGGGTTATCTCTTGGGTATGGGAGAAGCCATGGTAAGCCAGAAACAGGATGACAGAAAAAAGAAAGAAGGTGAGTTACATGAACACGTTCAAGAATTACGGATGCCCTAAGGGAGCACCGGGAGCTATGGGCGTTGACTATGCACAGCTTGAAAAAACAATTTCTTTTGCTATGCATCAGTTCATGGCGAAAAGAGAAGAGATCTTGCTTGGCGGGAAACCAGAGCCACCAGAGGTAACAGGATATAAAGTTTATATCTATTACAACGGTGGCGCGGCTGAGTTTTGGTTATGGCGTGAGAATCAGTGGGTAAATTGGTCTTATATGGAACAATGAAGAGTTTCAGCGAGTTCTACAAAAGGCTGCCGGAATGATTCTCCAGAAAGGATGCTCCAATAACTTAAATACCGAGTAAGTGAGCGTTCATCTTCTGGTAACCTGCTTAAAAGGGGAACAGTTTCCCATAATGCAGGGTATTTGCGAAAAATTGGTAGAAGTAATTTGGCAATTTGCAAATTGAAATTTCTGTCATAGCATTCGGAAACAGCATGAACCCAAATATTAGAAGATGGATCGGAGACATCCAAAAGATTTTGAAGGTTAGATACGGAATTCATGCGATTATCGCAGTAGGAGATAAAAGATCCCGCGTATTCGGGATGACCGAGGATTCCACTTTTCGCCCAAACAATGGCCAGCTGTTCCATGAAAAACAAAGAGGAAAGTTCGCAAATGCTTTCTTCAAACCATCGCATCTTTTGTGGAACTGGATTTCCAATTAAAAGGTGACAGAATTCATGGGAAAATTGATAGGCTATTTGAGACCAAGAAGTGTCCATACAGCAGATATGAATTTTATCGTAAGTAGAAGCGGTTTCTGGGTGTTCAAAGCGAATATCATTTATAAGTCGGAATGTAGGGGCTTGTTTGTGAAAATACGGTTCCATCAATTTGATCAGCTCGTCAATGATAACTACGATGTTCGAAGTGTTTGGCACATATGCTTTTTCGGTGTAGTGAAAGCGAGATTGGATAATGGTTACATCACTATTCATGGCAATTCTCCTTTTCAAAATATTTTGAAAGAAGTATAACACAAAATCAAAAATAAAGATAGAAAGAAGGAATTAGATGAACGAGTTGTTAAAAATTAACTACGAGGCAGAACAGCCGACCGTATCAGCAAGAGATTTACATGAAGCACTGGAAATTAGAGAGAGATTCAGCTTGTGGTTTTCAAGGTATGTGGATGTTTTTGAAAAAGGCACGGATTATCAAAGCGTAGGCAAACCTACGGTTGTAAACAATGGTGCAAAAAGAGTTCTGGATGATTTTTTATTGTCAACGGATATGGCGAAACACATTTCCATGATGACAAAAACCGAAAAAGGAAAAATCATGCGTCAGTACTTCATCGATCTGGAGAAAGCCTGGAACACTCCGGAGCAGGTGATGGCAAGGGCGCTGAAGCTCGCAGACAGAACCATCGACACTCTGAAAGAAGATAACAAGAAACTGATTGATGAGAACGAGCGCATGAAGCCGAAGGAAATCTTCGCGGACGCGGTGAGCGCAAGCACCAGCTCCATCCTGATCGGCGACCTTGCGAAGCTCCTGCGTCAGAATGGCGTAGATACCGGACAGAAAAGACTGTTTGAACAGCTCCGAAACGAAGGTTACCTTATGAAGACTGGATCCAGTCGGAACATGCCGACGCAGCGATATGTAGCAGACGGCCTGTTCCAGATCAAAGAAACCGTGATTTCCAATCCGGACGGCAGCGTGCGGATGACTAAAACCACAAAGGTAACCGGAAAAGGCCAGCAGTATTTCCTGAATAAGTATTTGAAGAATAAGGAGGCAGTATGAGCCAAAAAAAATTGAGTGAGTACATCGAAGCTCTGGACGGGATCACGTATCCGCAGTGGGTAAAGCTGAGAACTGGGATTGATATGCAGTTTGATTTCTCCAGAAGAGAGCTGGAAAAAAAATATGCAGATCTCTTCCGGAGAAACAGCACGACTTATCCGTTTGGATTTTGGAGATGCAAGCTTTAGGTGATGCTGATGTTCGACATAGCAGTAGTAATTACTGTACTTGGAATGAATGCACTTTCCGCATTGTGCTATTCAAGAGAAAAGAAACGTACAGGCCTTATTTTAAAGGCACTGGCAGATGGCATTTCTTTAATATTTGTCTGTACTCGATGAAGATTGTTTTTGACAGGTCCTCAAAAATCTCGTCCATTTTTTGAGCACATTCTTCATATGGATATTCTGGATTGCCATTTTCAGCTTCCGCCAAGTTTAGGAATGCTAAATAGAAATCAGAATACATTGCCTGAGATAGTGGTTCCATGAGATGGATGTTTTGAGTCATTATATCCAAAAATGTGGAACGTACTTCAATAGACATAGTGCTCAACTGATTTTGAGGGAAGAATCCCATGCGATATCTCTGATAAAACGGGACATAAAATTTTAAAAGCTGTTCTTTTCTGACGTTGTATTTTCTGTCGGATGAGTCTTTTATCGAGTTTAGATAAACAAGGGTAAACGACCCAATTACAGTGATTACAGAAACAATAACAGAGCTATTCACGATGATCTCCTTTCAAAAAACTCGGGCATGGCAGTGCCCTGTATAACCAGAATAGGAGTGGAACAGTAAAAAGTCAATGAAAAAAGTCCCACAGGAAGGACCAGTTCCCATGGGACGAATACAAAAAACAATTTGCAACTACATAATAGCTCAAAAATGGTTATGAATCAATAGAAAATCATTACGGAGCCGGGTTGCATACGATAAGGAGATAAGGAAGAGGTGGTGCCTTATGAAAGAAATTATGGTTGTTACTCGGATCACAATCGGAGGACAGCAGTATACGGCAGAGGAACTCGGAGAAGAGAAAGCAAAAGAGATCGTCCGCCAGCGTGTGGAAGCCGCGGTGGAGTCGATCGGGTATGAAAGGAGTAAGAAATGAAAGCATCAGATAAAACAGCACTGGTAATCGGCGCGGTTGGTACATGGATTTACATCGGCGGCGTGGATTCGGATCTGTGGGGCCGCGCCGCCCTGGGAGCTGGAATGTTCCTTCTGGCGCTCGTGGCAAAGAAGATCGGCGAATACGTCGAAGAGTGCCGCGAGGAGCAGGAAGAGCGGGAAGAAGAGCGCCGGGACGCAGTGTTTGCGGCGTGGATCCGCTCAGGGTCGTTGAAAGAAGGGTGAGAATGATGCAGATTGTTGAATATACGGAGGCAGTGGATCTGACGATGCACGGAATGCATGATGATATCTACGTCATGCATCCGGTTGCCATCAGCAGTATGACCATGCAGGATGTGCGGGCGGCCGCAGAGGCTGGTGCAGTGTTTGCGGTAATGCAGACGCAGGCCAAGGCGGAAGAGCGGCCGAAGAAAGAGCCGGAGCCAAAAGCAGAGGCAAAACCAACGCCCCCCCGAAGAGCCCTGCAGGACAGGGCCGTAAGAGGAAACTGGATACCGGCAAGATGAGGGCGCTTCGGGAGGCCGGATGGTCCTATGAGAAGATTGCAGACGAAATGGGCTGCAGTGCGGGGACCGTATGGAATTACTTTAACAAAGACAAGGAGGCAGAAGAATGAAAAAGTATGAATATGCTGGTATTGACGTAAGCACAGAGAAAAGCGCGGCAGATGCGGCAACCTGCTACATCGAAGCGGTACGCCGTTACATGGAAGCTGAAAACGTTCCAGACGCTGATACAATCGCGGCAATCTTGGGATTGCAGCGGGTAGAAGAAAACAAAAAAGAAGGAGAAAAGAAAGGTGAATGAAGATAAGATCCTGGTGCCGTTGGATGACTATGAGGAGAAAGCAAAGGACCAGCGAACCGTGGAAATCATCCGCGATATGGTGATCCGCGAAGGAGATGTTGCTGTAAACACGCTGTGCGTATTGCTCGGAATCATGGGAGAGCCATGGAAGAAATAGGAGGAGAAAGAGAATGAAGGAACTGCAGATTAAGATCAGTCAGGAACCGGCGGTGATCCGGTGTAACTTTGAGGATGTGAAAGCACAGTTGTCTGCAAAGATGGCGGAGTACCAGGGCGCGGTGTTTACGGAGGAGTCCAAGAGCGTCGCCAAGGCGGAGCTTGCGTCTCTCCGAAAGACCAGAGACGAGATTGAGAAGCGCCGGAAAGAGGTCAAGGCGCAGTGCCTGGTACCGTACAATGACTTCGAGGAGAAGGTGAAAGAGCTGCTGGAAATCATCGACGAGCCGATCTGCCTGATCGATGGTCAGCTGAAAGAGATGGAGGCAGAACGCATCCGCAAGCGCCATGCAGATGTTGAGGCGATGTATGCAGATTGCACCGGTGAGTGGGCGGAGTACCTGCCGCTCAAAGAGATCTACGTGAAAAAGTGGGATAACGCCACCACCAGCCTGAAACAGATCGAAAAAGAGCTTTTGGCGATGGTTGAAAAGGTTTCTTCTGAGGTTGCCATTATCCGAAACACGCAGTCAGATGTTGTGGACGATGCGTTAAAGATCTATCAGAAGAGCCGTGATCTTGGTGCCGCCCTTACCCGGATTAATACATACGAGGACAACAAAAAGCGGGCATTGGAGACGGAACGCATCCGCATTCAGCAGGAAGAGGAGCAGCGGCGGCAGGCTGAGATCGAGAGAGCGCGTGAGGAAGAGCGCCGGAAACTCGAAGAAATCGCCAAGGCCAGAGAGGAAGAACGGAAAAAGGCGGAAGAGGAGTTGAAAGCGGAGGCAATGGCAGCACCAGAGCCGGAAGTACCGTTTTCCCTCGATGATGCAGAGGACGGCGATGATCTTCCGTTTCCACAGCCGCAGACAGTTACGATGTGGTACAAGGTCATTGCTACACCGGAAGAGCTGGAGCAGGTGGAGATGGCGTTTAACAGCATCGGCATCCATTTTGAAAGGAGACAGGCATAATGGCAGAAGCGGAGAAAAAGGAATATCCCATGATCTACCGCTCAATTGCCGGTGTAATTGCGGATGTTGGTGCGGTTGGAAAAGATAAGATGAATAAACAGCAGGGATTTAAGTTCCGCAGCATCGATGATGTGTATAATGCCCTGCATCCGGCGCTGGCGAAAAATAAGGTGGTCATCGTGCCGGATATTCTGGAACGGGAGGTAGAGAAACTGCAGACGGCAAAAGGAACGCTGATGCATCATGTTACCTGCACAATCAAGTTTACGTTCTATGCAGAGGACGGATCTTCCATTGAGTCTACACTCGTGGGAGAAGCATTGGATACAGGGGACAAGGCTACCAACAAGGCCATGGCGATTGCATACAAATATGCGTGCTTCCAGGTATTCTGCATCCCAACGTCTGATATGGCAGATCCGGATGCGGAGACGGTAAATGGTCTGCAGATAGCCGGAAACCCGCCGCAGACCCAGCAGGGAGCAACACCACCTGCGGCGGATATGCGAACCAGCAGAATCAACGGTGAGATGCTGCGGAGACTGCAAGGAGAGTTGGCAAGAACCGGCGTGCAGGAGGTGCAGATCAACGATACATTCAAGGTCGGAAAAATCAGTGATCTGACCGTGGAGCAGTACAACAAAGCGATGCGCCGCCTGCAGAAGACGCCGAACCGCCGGGCTACACAGAATGTACCACCACAGGAAGAAAATCTTCCGGGACAGATGGATATCACGGATTATCCTGGCGCGGTGCCAGGTATGTAACAGGCGTTTTAAACGCCACGGAATAGCATCTTAAGAAAAAAGGTACCCGCGCGGCCGGAAAATGGCTGTGCGGGGCAAATAGAGAGGATAGAGCATGAATAAAGTAATTTTGATGGGCCGGCTGTGCGCGGATCCGGAAGTAAGATACAGCCAGAACGAGAATCAGACCGCCGTTGCACGGTACCGTCTGGCGGTGGATCGGAGATTTAAGAGAGAAGGTGACCAGACCGCGGATTTTATTCCATGCGTTGCGTTCGGTAAGGCGGCGCAGTTTGCGGAGTATTACCTGCATCGCGGCACGAAGATTATCATCACCGGCCGGATCCAGACCGGCAGCTATACCAATAAGGATGGCCAGAAAATCTATACGACAGACGTAGTTGTAGAAGATCAGGAATTTGCAGAGAGCAAGGGCGCAAGTTCTGGAAACGGCGGAACAGCACCGCAGGCGGCAGACCCGGATGGCTTTATGAGCCTCCCGGATGGCATCGACGAAGAACTTCCATTCAACTAGAGAGAAGGTGCGAAATGGCGTGGAAAAGATATGCCGGAAATAAATACGGCAGCCGAAAAGCGGAAGTGAATGGCATCGTGTTCGACTCGAAGCGGGAGGCGGCGCGGTACCAGGAGCTTCTGCTCCTCGAAAAAGTAGGAGAAATAAAGGATATCCGGCGGCAGGTCAAATATGTGCTGATTCCGGCACAGTACGAGCATCCGGAAAGCACAACCAAGAAAGGGCGCGGAAGATGCGTTGAGCGGGAATGTGCCTACATAGCGGATTTTGTATACAAGACGATTCTGCCGGACGGGGATACCCTTACGATCGTAGAAGACACCAAGGGATTCCGGACGAAAGATTATATCATCAAACGGAAGCTGATGCTTTCCGTGTATGGAATACGAATCAGGGAGATTTAGGGAGGAGAGTAACATGGCGGATATCAAATGGATTAAGATCACGACAGATATCTTCGACGATGAGAAGATTCTGTTGATTGAGAGCCTGCCGGAGGCGGACTCGATTATTGTGATCTGGTTTAAGCTCCTGTGCCTTGCCGGGAAGATGAATAACAGCGGTGTGTTCCTGCTGAGTGATAAAATCGCCTACACGGACAAAATGCTGGCAACCATCTTCCGGCGGAAGGAATCTACGGTACAACTGGCACTTAAGACCTTCGAGCAGTTTGGCATGATTGAGATTCTGGACGGTGTGATTACCATCCCGAACTGGGGAAAGCATCAGAATCTGGAGCAGCTGGAGGCCCGGAAGAAGTACCAGAGAGAATACCAGCGGGACTACCGCAGAAAACAGAAGCTTCTGCTGACTGGTGAGCAGGAAGAAAATACAGAGGAAAGTTCATGTGAAGATTCACGTAAACATTTACATAAATATTTACATGAATCCAACGTTAACAGCCTAGATAAAGAGAAAGATAAAGAAGAAGATAAAGATAAGAATAAAGAGAAAGCAACCTGTGAGCAGGTTGTGGACCTTTACCGGTCCATCTGCATTTCTTATCCATCTGTAAAAACATTATCCGAAGCCAGGAAGAAGGCAATCAGAGCCAGATTGAAAGTTTACAGCCTAGAAGATTTTCGAAAGATGTTTGAAAAGGCAGAGGGATCCGCTTTCTTAAAGGGTGCCAATAACCGGAACTGGTCAGCAAACTTTGATTGGCTGATGAAAGATGCCAATTTTGCGAAGGTAATCGATGGAAACTATGATAACAAACCACGTCAGGCGGAAAGTGCGAAGCCGATCACAGGAAATAAGTTCAATAATTTCCACCAGCGGCAATATGATATGGGATCGCTTGAGCAGATGTTACTTGAAAACCAGAGTGCAGGAGGGTGAGAAATGGCAGTGATTGGAATTATCGTGTTCTGTGGAGTAGTCGTTGGTGCGGCGGCGTTGCTGCTGAACCGGCCAGAGCGGCCGAAGGATCCGAGGGAAGATCAGGAGCAGATGGAATACTTGGAAGCATGGAAGAAAAAATATGAAAGGACGGACAAAGAAAAATGATACCGAGAAAATTTACTGGAGAAATGCTGAAAGGAAGAAAAGCAACGCTGGAACGCGATATAAGAAATGTGGCAGGCGTAGCGATAGGGAAAGGGGCGACAGTTACAATCACGGAGGTTGTGCGCGGAAAAGGGCTGACAATTAAAACGGAGAAATGCCCACATTGCGGACAATATTCATACATCACAAGAGTACAGAGAGAGGATTTAACACTGCTACCAAATGTATAGTAGTATTTTGTGCGCTGGTAATCGGAGCAGCAGCGTGGCTGCTGAACCGACCAGAACATCCGAAGGATCCGCGGGAGGACGATGAACAGATGGAATATCTGAACGAGTGGAACAGGAAACATAAGAAATGACAATGCAGCAAGTTACTATGAGCGAGTATTTAAAAACTCGATATGGTTTTTTCCCCAGCTGCGATCATTGCGTATGCCGAAAATGCTTGTTTTGGTGGAGTGATAGATGTCCAGTGGGCGAATGCTATGACGATAAGAGGGCGAAAGAAGAGCCTTATAACAAGGCATTCCCTGAACGTTCACCACGGACGCAGTGGTCAAATTGGAATCTTCCCGGGGAGCAGGCGCATTGGTGTAGAGGTGGAACTTTTTACCCAGTGTCATACTGTGAACACTTCGCAAAATATCAGGGAGCAGAGATAGAAGATTGTATACGAGCACCGGTGCAGTATTTTCAAGATGGATACCTAAAATGCACGCTGAAAGACCGGATCGGATGCGAAGCATGTGCAATGGGGAGAAACGATAAGAATATTTTCGACTGTCAGTATATGACGGATTCAGGCTGTAACAAGCTGATCGAAGCAAAGAATAGAATGTTGGATGCAATTGCATCTGGAGCTGAAATTGAACCATGCGAACGGCAATGTTGTGCAGGTTGCACGAGACAGTGCCAGTATCGGTGTGGCGTGAAATAAACAGAAAGGAGCCAGCCTCCGGCCGGGGCAAGGGTATACCGGGCTTCTTAGCGAAAATGGAAATAAGACCAATTACATTTAAAAAAGCAAGTGAATATATCAATCAACATCATCGGCATCACAGAGCCACAGTTGGATGTAAGTTTTGCATTGGCCTGTATGATGGGGAACTATTGATTGGCTGTGCGGTATGTGGCAGACCCGTCAGCCGTTATCTTGATGATGGCCTAACATGTGAAATTAATCGACTGTGCACAGATGGAACAAAAAATGCATGTAGTATGCTTTATGGAGCCTGCTGCAGAATTGCTAAAAATATGGGATATAAAAAGATTATCACTTACACTTTAAAATCAGAAACAGGGATAAGTTTGCTGGCAAGCAACTTTAATTGCGATGGAATCGCGGGCGGAGAAGCATGGACTGGTTCGCGGAAAAAACCTGGTAAGTTACCGGCGGAAAAAAAGATAAGATGGAGTAAAATATTATGAACCAGAAGGATCTGATTATTGATTGCTTTGCTGGCGGAGGCGGTGCCTCCGTTGGCATTGAGATGGCACTGGGGAGACCGGTAGATATTGCGATCAATCACGACCCGGACGCCATCCTGATGCATAAGACGAATCACCAGAACACGCTGCATCTGACCGAGGATATTTTCAAGGTCAACCTGCGGAAATACGTCAAAGATCAGCATGTGGCATTGATGTGGGCGAGTCCGGACTGCACGAGCCATTCAAAAGCCAAGGGCGGAAAACCGAGGGAGCGCGGTCTGCGTATCCTTCCATGGGCGGTGTATAAGCATGCGAAGGAAATTCTGCCGGATGTGATTCTGATGGAGAATGTGGAAGAAATACAGCAGTGGGGGCCGCTGGATGAAAAGGGATATCCGATTCCAGAAAGAAAGGGAGAAGATTATCAGAAATTTATCCGGTCGATGAAAGCATTGGGTTATATATTTGACTGCCGGGAGCTGGTAGCTGCCGATTATGGAGCACCGACCACAAGAAAACGATGGTATGCGGTGTTCCGACGGGATGGGAAAGAGATTCGGTGGCCGGAACCTACACACAGCAGAGAGAACACCAGCTTGAGGCATTGGGAAGAATGCGGAGATTATATTGACTGGTCAGACCTAGGCACATCGATCTTTAACCGGAAAAAGCCGTTGGCGGAGGCTACACAGAAGCGTATAGCTAACGGGATTAAGAAATATATTATCGATGCGCCTGCTCCATATATCGTAAAAGATAAGGATGCGCTGGCATTTATCATTCAGTACCACGGCGAGACACGAGACGGAGATTCCAGAGGACAGCTTCTGACGGAGCCGATCAAGACGATCGACACCTCAAACCGGTACGGGTTGGTGACTGCATTTGTCACAAAATATTACAAGTCTGGTATCGGGCAGGGATGTGACGAGCCACTTCATACCATAACGACTTCGCCAGGGCATTTTGGACTGGTATCTGCGTTTTTGATCAAATATTACGGGGCTGGATGCGGGCAGATGCTCGATCATCCGCTCGGGACGATCACCACAAAAGACCGGTTCGGACTGGTCAACGTGATTTTGGACATCAAAGGAGAAAAGTATATCATCTATGATATTTTTCTGCGGATGCTGAAACCGGAAGAGCTGAAACTGATGCAGGGATTTCCACGAGATTATATCATTAACCGAGACTATAATTTTAAAAGTTACCCGGTAGCGAAACAGGTGGCGCGGATTGGGAACAGCGTGGTGCCGATTATGGCGCAGAAACTGGTAGAAGCAAACTGCCCGTATCTAAAAGTAGGAGTGCGGGTGCCAAACCTTAACATCGATGACAGCCAAGAGCAGTTGAGATTTGCGTGAGGAGGTGATACCAATGGAGAAAAAGGTTCTGGAGCAGTACATAGACGCATGCGAGCTGATCAAAGAGACGGAAAAGGACATTAGACGGCTGAAAAAGAAGCGGCAGACCATCGTGCAGACGAACGTGTCCGGGAGCAATCCGGATTTTCCGTACAATCCGCAGCACTTCAAGATCGCGGGAACAGCGTTCACTTATGAGGAGGATAGTAGACTGCGACACGAGGAAAAGATCCTGGAAGAGCGCAAGGAGAACGCCCAGCGACTGAAAACGGAAGTGGAGCAGTGGATGAACCACATTCCACAGAGGATGCAGCGGATCATCAAGTACAGAGTCTTCGAGGGGCTCAGTTGGAGTCAGGTGGCGGCAAAACTCGGAAGAAAGGCAACCGCAGACAGCGTGCGGATGGAATATCTGAGGTTTATGGAGGCGGCGTAGAAAAATTTGAGAGAAAATGAAAGTTTGTTCGTTTTGTTCGCAATGTTCGTTTTCAAAATGTTATAGTGTATCATGGAGAGAACGGAAGGAAGGGTTTCATCTTTTCTTTACCTCCTTGTGAATGTATTTTGAGCGGCGGCTAGGGGTCACAGCTTAGCCGCTGACTTGGGCAGTATAAGCCCGTGGAAAATGCCCGAATGATGCACGGTGCAGATTGGTACCCTGCACCAACTGGAACGTAGCTCAGAAGGAAGAAGCAGTCGCATGCTATTCGCATGAGTCGACAAGGGCGCAGGTTCGAGTCCTGCCGTTCCAACTCTCCAGTGGATGGAGATTCTCCGATTTGTTACTCTTATACAAGGATTCCTCGCAGAGATGCGGGGAATTTTTGCGTGCAGAAATGAGGTGAGCTTGAGTGACGGAAAAACAGAAAAAGTTTTGCGATGAATATTTGAGTGATTTGAACGCCACTCGGGCATATAAAGCAGTGTATAAAGGCGTGAAAAGTGATGAAGTAGCTAAAGCGGCGGCAAGCAGATTGTTAACTAATGTTAACGTTAAAAAATATATAGCTGATCGGATGGAAGAGATCCACAACGAGAAGACGGCGGACGCCCAGGAAGTAATAGAGTATCTGACTTCCGTGCTTCGCGGAAAAAGCAGTTCCACAGAAATTGTAGTTGAAGGAACCGGCGACGGCTGCTCCGAGGCACGAACCATCGAAAAGGCACCGTCTGAGAAAGAGCGCTTAAAGGCTGCGGAGCTTCTCGGCAAGCGATACGGACTGTATACAGAGAAAGTTGATGTGGCAACCGATATGGATCTCAACATCACGATTGACTACGGGGAGGACGATTCCGGATGAATATAAACGTCCAGATGAATCCGGGCTTCAAAGAAGTTGACCGTTCCCGGAAAAGATATATCGTTATGAAAGGCTCTGCTGGATCAGGAAAGAGTGTTGATACGGCGCAGAATTATATCCTGCGGCTGATGCAGGATCCGGGAAGAAATCTTCTATGCGTTCGAAAGGCGGACGTGACCAACAGGGATAGCACTTTTGCAGAATTGCAAGGTGCTATTTTTCGCATGTTTGGGGAGCAGTACAAGAAATATTGGCATATTAACAGCTCCAACATGATTGTGGAGTGTAAAATCAACCGCAATCAGATCATTTTCCGAGGCGTCAACGATGAAAAGCAGCGTGAAAAACTGAAATCCATTACATTCAAACGTGGCAAGCTGACGGATGTCTGGATCGAAGAAGCCACGGAAATTACGCAGGCGGACTTCGAGATCATTGATGACCGTCTCCGTGGTGAACTGCCGGATGGACAGTTCTATCAGATCCGGATGACGTTCAACCCGGTATCGGCGTACCACTGGATTAAGCGTGTGTTCTTTGACCGGTCAGATCCGGATGTTCTGACACATCAGTCAACCTACGAGCAGAACCGCTTTATCGATGATGCCTACCGAAGACGTATGATGCGGCGTAAGGAAGTGGATCCAGAGGGGTATCGGGTGTATGGCCTGGGGGAATGGGGCGAGGTCGCCGGACTGATCCTCAAAAACTATGTTGTCGAAGAATTTGACTGTTCACCGGAACGATTCGATTACATGGTCAATGCACAGGATTTCGGATTCAATCACGCCAATTGCATCGGTGAGGTTGGCTTTAAGGATGGTGATCTGTATCTATGCCGGGAACTGTACGTGTATGAGATGGACACGGACGAGATCATCCGGCTGGCGGAGGGGCAGTTCAACAAGCGCCTGCGCATGTGGTGCGATTCTGCGGAGCCGGACCGTATCAAGATGTGGCAGAAGGCGGGATACCGCGCAAAAGGCGTGCAGAAGGAGCCGAACAGCGTGCATGCCCAGATAGATTACCTGAAACAGCACAGAATCCATATTTACCCGTCCTGCGTCAATACAATAAAAGAAATTCAGCAATGGAAGTGGAAGAAGGATGAGCGTACCAACACTTATCTCGAAGAGCCAGTTCCATTTTTTGATGATGCCATGGCGATGCTTCGGTACTCCATTGAGGAAGAACGCAAGGCGAAACCACGGCTGAACAGAAAGGTGAAAGGAGGGATATAGAAGTGCAAACGAATTTGTATAGGCTGCCGTCGGAAGAGACGCTGACAGATGCCAAATTGAACGAATTTATCATGCGGCATTCCGGAGAGTGCGCATTTAGATACAGCAGGCTGCAGGAGGCCTACGAGACGGATTACCCGATCCTGCATGAGCCGTTAAAGCCCAAGTGGAAGCCGGACAACCGAATCATGGTCAATTTTGCAAAATATATCGTGGATACGATGAATGGTTTCTTCATCGGGCATCCAATTAAGCTACTGGTTGATGGTGGAAACGAAGTGGTTGAGAAATATGTTGAGTTCCTGGATCAGTACAACGATCAGGACGATAACAATGCTGAACTGTCCAAAATCTGCAGTATCTTTGGCAAGGGTTATGAAATGTATTATGTGGATGAGAATGGGAATATCGGTATTACATACCTGAGCCCGCTGGATGCATTCATGATCTACGATGATTCCGTGCTGGAAAGGGAACGATATTTCGTGCGGCTGTATTACGATTCGAATCAGATCCTTCATGGAAGCGTATCGGACGAGACGAAGGTCCGCTGGTTTACAATCAAAGGAAAATTGCTCTGGGATGCAGACGAGAAGATACACGGCTTCGACGGCGTTCCGGCATCGGAGTACGTAGAAAACAAGGAGCGTATGGGAATCTTCGAGCCGGTCCTTACGATGATTAATGCATACAACAAGGCGATCAGCGAGAAAGCCAATGATGTTGACTATTTCGCGGATGCCTATCTCAAGGTTCTTGGTTCCAAGCTGGAAGAAGACGATGTGGCGCATATCCGGGATGACAGAATCATTAATTTCGACGGGGACACCGAACGGTTGATTGTCGAATTTCTTCAGAAACCGGATGGTGATACCACGCAGGAGCATCTGATCGATCGTCTGGAAAAGCTCATTTTCCATATCAGCATGGTGGCCAATATCTCGGATGAGAATTTTGGCACCAGTTCCGGCATCGCCATGAAATATAAGCTGCAGGCAATGAGTAACTTGGAAAAAACGAAAGAGCGGAAATTTACCAGCGGTATGAACCGGAGGTATCGTCTGATTTTTTCAAATCCGGTCTCAGGAATGAAAAAAGATGACTGGGTGAAGATCCATCCACATTTTACACCAAATTTCCCGGCAAACCTGCAGGAAGAGGCAGAGATCGCGAAGAATCTGGAAGGTGTGGTCAGCCAGGAAACACAGCTCGGGGTGCTGTCTATTGTGGACAATGTACAGGATGAAATCAAGAAAATTGATACCGATCAGAACAAGGTGAGAGCGGATCCAGTGATGAAGCAGATGTTTGGCGGCGGTGGACAGGATGACGAGTAAGGAATACTGGCAGAAACGTGAGACGGAACATGCCAAGAAGAATAAGATGTCTGAGCAGACCTATGCAGAAGAGATCCGGAAGACCTATGCGTATATGGCGGATCAGATTCAGAAGGAAATCGATGGATTTTACGCAAAATACGCCAATGCTGAGAAGATTTCGCTGGCAGAAGCAAAGAGAAGGGTTTCCAAGCTCGATATCGAAGAGTATGGCAGGAAAGCGGCGAAATACGTCAAAGAAAAAGATTTTTCCGACCAGGCGAATGAAGAGATGCGGCTGTACAATGCAACCATGAAGATCAACCGTCTGGAACTGCTGAAAGCCAATATTGGGCTGGAAATGGTATCCGGATTCGATGAACTGCAGAAATATTTCGATCGGACGCTGACACAGCAGACAATAGAAGAGTTTCGCAGACAGGCGGGTATTCTTGGCAATTCCGTGCAGGAAAATGGGAAAATGGCGCGGGCAATTGTCGATGCGTCATTCCATAACGCCACTTATTCCGATCGAATCTGGATGTATCAGGATATGCTGAAAGCAGAGCTGGACAAGCTGCTGAAAACAGGGCTAATCCAGGGCAAGAACCCGCGGGAGCTTGCGGTGCACCTGCAGAAACGCTTCGGCGCAAGCAGGGAGGATGCAGAGCGGCTCATGGTCACGGAGCTTGCCAGAGTCCAGACAGAAGCGCAGAAACAGTCCTACCTTCGAAACGGATTCGAGGAGTATACATACGTTGCCTGCGGGAATGCAGATGTCTGCGAACGGTGCCAGGCGTTGGATGGTAAGCATTTCAAAGTGCAGGATATGATGCCGGGAACGAACGCGCCGCCGATGCATCCGCGGTGTCACTGCTCTACGGCAGCCTATGAGGACAGTGCGGAATATGAGAAATGGCTGGAATTTCTGGAGCAGGGTGGTACCACAGAGGAATGGGAAGCTTCGAAAAACAGAAAGGCGAGATATAAAGACAACGAAGGCATATTCCAAACATTGGATGGTAGATCAAAGGGACGAGACATTATCAAACCTCGAAATATCATGAAAGAAATGAAAAAGTCCAGCATCGGAGCAGAAATGTTGGAGTATCTTCAGAAAAATGATATCCACATAAAGGTATGGTACGGAGTTGATGTCGATGAGGGACTGGACGGACTATTCGAAGATGGCGAAATCAACATTTATGCTGATAATACCAAAACGGTTCGTGAGACGGCTATTACAGTGATTCACGAGGCCACACATGCCAAAATCAACAAGCCAAACACCAAAAATCAAGAGTTACAATGCTATATGAACGAGTACAGGCATCAAAACATTGAATTGACAGAGAAAGTTGTCCAGGATATAATTAATCATATAAATGATAGATATCCGAATCTGAAATGGGAGTGATTGTTTATGACGAATACTCTGAATATTCCGCCTCATGAGAGAGTAAAGCTCTTGAGAAAAGGCGAAAAAGTTTTGTGCAAGAAATGTAAAAAAGGAATTATGATTCCTGTTGGCGACCGCGAAAAAACCAATACTTTTTACTGCGATTCTTGCAAGAATCAGTTAATTATCAACTGATGATAAGGAGACGGTGCAAATGGCACAAAATGATTATTTCGTGATTGTATACCAGGTACTGAAATATCTGTATGAATGCTTGAAAAAGGGTGAAAAACCAGAAGCGTGTTACTTTACAGCATCGGCTTATAATATTCCTGAGAATTACTGGCAGTATATCATGTTAAGCCTGATTACGGAAGAGTATGTAAAAGGCATTGTCGTCAATCATACGAAAGGTGGCGTCCTTTTAGGCGATCTGCCGGATGCTATTATCACGCCCAAAGGTATTTCATATCTGTTTGAGAATTCATTGATCGAAAAGGCAAAAAGGACATTGAAAGACGTAAAAGAAATGGTTCCATTTGTATAATTAACCACCAGTTGAGAGGCCGGTGGTATTTTTATGCCCATTTGTTAAGAAAGAGAGGATCAGAGAATGATTGAGGTGCGCGTTCGTAAAAACGAAATTAAGGTGTCCGGTCATGCAATGTACGCACCGCACGGGCAGGACATCGTCTGCGCAGGTGTTTCCAGCCTTGTGCGGACACTGATCCGCTCGATCAAGGATCTGACAAGGGACGAAATAGAATACGAAGTATCGCCCGGATTGGTCGATATACAGTATGGGAATCTATCAGAGAAAGCAAAAACGCTGGTGGATTCCTTTTTTGTCGGCATCTGTCTTATGACCGATGAATTTCCGGAACATGTCCGGATCATGTAACTGATGTGACCGAAATGTCGTTAAACTATGATTCCGGAGCAACGGCACGGGGCTATTACAGAACGGGACGGGGCAGAAAGGACAAAAAAATAATGAAGTACAAAAACAACCATTATCGTTGGAGAATCCCGATGATGAACCTGCAGTTATTTGCAGAAGGCGAAGGAGACGGCAGCGGAGCCGGAGACGGAAACGAGGACGGAGCCGGAGCAGGTTCTGGAAATGGCGGAAATGAGATGTCATTTGACGATTTTCTTGGGCAGGCAGAGAATCGCGCGGAGTTCGACCTCAGAGTGCAGAAAGCGGTAAATACAGCAGTGACCAAAGCGCAGGAAAAGTGGCAGGCACTGACTGATGATAAGCTTTCAGAGGCGGAAAAGCTGGCGAAGATGACAAAGGAAGAGAAAGCGGAGTATAAAAACCGGAAGTTGGAAAAGGAACTGGCAGATCTGAAACGGCAGAATTCGCTCTCGGAAATGTCAAAGACGGCCAGAAAGATGCTGGCAGATGAAGAAATCAACATCCCGGATGAACTTCTGGCACATCTGGTATCGGAAAGCGCTGAGGATACCAAGACGGCAGTCGAAGCTTTCACAAAGATGTACAAGGATGCAGTACAGGCTGCCGTAAAAGATGCCCTGAAAGGAAATACCCCAAAGGGCGGATCCGGCGGAAAAGGCGCTGTGACAAAAGAACAGATTCTTGCAGTCAGCAACCCAATTGAACGGCAGCGGCTGATTGCAGAAAATATTGCATTATTTCAGTAGGAGGAAAACAGCATGCATAGAATTGGAAAATTAGGGCTGCAGGTATTTGCGGCACCGGATAACATGACAGGTCAGGAACAGGTCCAGGTAAAAGCCCGCGAGATTGATTTCGTAACATCTTTCGGTAAAAACATTCAGGCGCTGCTTGACGTCCTGGGCATTATCCGAATGATCAAGAAAGATAACAACACCGTTTTAAAGACAAAAAAGGTGACAGGAAATCTGCAGTCCGGTGAGGTCGCAGAGGGCGAAGAGATCCCGTATTCCCAGTACGCTGTGGAAGAAATTCCGTTTGATACTATTAAAATCAGCAAGTATCGTAAGGGAGTAACCCTGGAGGCAATCGCGGAAAAGGGATATGATGCCGCAGTACAGGATACCGACGAAGAGTTCAAAACCGATCTGCAAAACGTTGTCATGGATAAGCTGTACGCACAGCTGAAAGCAGGTTCTCTGACTGGCCATGAAAGCACTTGGCAGATGGCGGTTGCTATGGCAATCGGAAAGGTTAAAGATAAGTTCAAAAAGATGAGAAGAACGGCTACCGGCGTAGCAGTATGGGTAAATACACTGGATGTGTATAAACATGTCGGTGCCGCGGATATCTCCCTGCAGACAGCGTTCGGCTTTGAGTACATGAAGAAATTTCTTGGTGCTGATGTTGTCTTCGTAAGCTCTGAAGTCCCGGAAAACGTCGTCATTGCTACTCCACTCAACAACATCATCGGATATTACATCGATCCGGGCGACTCTGAGTTCGTAAAAGCTGGCCTCAGCTATACAACGGACCCGACTACTCATTTTATCGGTTTCCATGCACAGGGTACCTACGAGAGAGCAATTTCGGATCTGTACGCTATTATGGGTCTGCGCTTATTCTGTGAGTACCTGGATGCCATCGCCTACATCTCCGTTGGTGGCGCGGATACACAGACTCTTGGAAAACTGACCGTAACGGCGGCAGAAGGATCTGAAACAGGAAAAACAAAGATCTCCGTAAAAGAGCAGCTGATGTCTATGAAAAACTGCTGGAAGTACAAAGATGCGGCATCCGCGACTGCCGTGAAATACGGCGATGACGTGAAAAACTGGAGCAAATGGGATGGAGAATCCGAAATCGCATCTACAGCAACCCATCACATCACGCTGGTTGAGTGTGATCAGAATTATAAAGCAGTCCGTTCCGGCGATGTAACAGTAGCTGTGAAGAGCTGAGAAGGAGGAACCTATGTACAGGGTGATTGAATACTTTACGGATCTTCATGACGATGACCATGAGTACCGAGAGGGTGATGTTTTCCCACGCGAGGGAATCAAGGTCTCGAAAGAGCGTCTGGAAGAGCTTGCTTCGGATAAAAACCTGCGTGGAACCCCGGTGATCGAACTGGTAAAAGAACCAGAGAAGTAGGAGGCAGTCGATGCTCGAAGATCTGAAACTGCTTCTTGGACTGGAAGACACAGATAAAAAGACAGAACAGCAGCTACAGCTGATTCTGAATGCCACGAAACAGCGGTTGAAATTTCTTCTTGGCGGTCTGGAGCCGCCGGAAGAAATGGAATACATCATATTGGATGTTTCAGTCATTCGATTCAACCGAATCGGATCAGAAGGGCTCTCCTCTCACAGTGTTGAGGGCGAGAGCCTTTCCTGGTCTGAAAATGATTTTGCCGGGTACATGGATGATATTCAGTCTTATCTGGACAGCCAGCGGGAGGCAAGGAAGGGAAAGGTGAAGTTTTTGTGAGATACGATACGCCAATTTTCTTCCGGCGAGTCCTGCCGGGTGAGTATGATCCAACGACTGGAAACTATGCCGACGATCAGGTAACAGAGGTGCGGAAAATGGCATCTGTGATGGATACGCGGGCGGAAATCATGCAGATCGTATACGGTGGGATCCGTCAGGGCAGCGTGACAGTGCAGCTCCAGAATCATTATCAGAAGCCGTTTGATCGGATCCGGATCGGGAACACAAACTATAAAGTGGACTATACACGGAAATTGCGTGTAAAACAGACATTCATACTATCGGAGGTGGTCTGATGCCGAAAATCAAGCTGGAAGGAATGGAAAAACTGCAGGTCAAATTGAAGAAAAACGTGCAGATGAGCGATGTAAAGCGGGTTGTACGAAAAAATGGATCGGAACTGCAGAAAAAAGCACAGAAGAATGCACCGGTAGGAACTCCACAAAGTACAGGGATACCTGGATATGTGGGTGGAACATTAAAGCGTAGCATCGGATTGGACATTACAGACGGCGGCATGACTGCGGAAGTAGAGCCGACGGCAGAGTATGCGGCGTATGTGGAGTATGGAACCCGTTATATGAACGCACAGCCGTATATGCGTCCTTCCTATACGGCACAGAAAGAGAAGTTCAAATCCGATTTGAAAAAGCTTACGAGGTGACACGATGGACCCACAGCAGGAATTATTCAGTACGTTGCTTCTGGAATTAAAAAAACAGTATCCAGACAGTGTGTATGACACGTTTTTACCGCCGGAAGGTACGCCATACCCGTTTATCTATCTGGCGGACAGCGATTTAACCGATAAAGCCAATAAAACGGCTGTGTTCGGCATTGTAAGCCAGACAATCCACGTCTGGCACGACAATCCGCGGCAGCGAGGCACAGTTTCACAGATGATTCTGCAGATCAAGCAGATTTGCAGACAACTGGAACATACCGGCAGCTTCTCCTGGTCCGTGCAGGACTTGAATCAGAGAATATTGCCGGACACAACTACCAACCAGCCACTTCTTCACGGAATCGTAGAAGTGACTTTTTTATTCAGTTAGGAGAACAGCATGAGAAATACAATAAATTTGCAGTTATTTGCAGATGCGGTACGCGGTAACAAGATCGTATACCTGTACAGAATTGAAAAGGATGCAGCCAAAAATGCAGCTGCTGCATTGGCATTCACCACGGAAAACGGTCGGACTGTAAGCAAAGATGCCGATACTACCGAAACCAAAGATGGTTCGATCCGAACACCGGGAAAAACAGAGGTTGAGATTACAGCGACCAGTATCCTTGCAAAAGGTGATACTTTGCTAGATTCCCTTGAAGACGCCATGGTGAATGATGAAAAAATCGAGATCTGGGAAGCCAATCTTGACGAACCGGCATCTGCCGGAGCCAATAAATTTAAGGGAAAATACTTCCAGGGCTATATCACTGAGCTGGAAAAGACTTCGAACGCCGAAGACATGGTGGAAGTATCCCTTACTTTTGGAATCAATGGAACCGGTCAGAAAGGTGACGTAACTGTAACGACCGAACAGCAGGAAATTGCTTCCTATGTGTTTAAGGATACAACAAAAACAGAAGCGTAAAAGAACAGTTGAGGGCGAGAAATCGTCCTCTTTTTGAAAAGTAAAGGAGAAAAACGATATGGAACTTACAATCAATGGACAGGTGTATCAGTTTAATTTTGGCATGGGATTCATGAGAGAAATGAACAAGAAGGTAAGCATGCCGGTTGACGGAGTCAAAGATGTTAGAAAGAATATCGGTCTGAAATACGCAGTTGCAGAAATCATGGACGGCGACATAGAAGTCCTTGTAGACCTGCTGGATGCGGCAAACAATGGGCAGAATCCGAGAGTGACAAGAGACCAGCTGGACGGGTATATTGATGACCCAGAAACGGATATTGATAAACTTTTCGAGGATACGCTGGGTTTCTTAAAGACAGCCAATGCTACGAAGAAGACGGTTGCAGAAATCGAGAAAGCAGTGGCGGAGGAGAAGGAACGTCAGGAGACGCTGAAAAAGACTCTGGAAGAATTCCAGAAAAAAGCGCAGAGCAAGAAGGAACAGTAGATTTTCAGAAAATTTATCATGATGTTGCGGTAAACTGCTTCCGGTACTTCAATTTTACATCATTCGAACAAGTGGATCAGCTGACGGTAGCTCAGTATAACGTCATGATGGAGGCTCTGGGATTGAAAATGTTTGATCAAAATTTCGCAGCGCACAGGCAGGCGTATCTTGATTTCGCTGTGCGTGCAGAGCGTAAAGCCGGTAAAAAGACGGTTCCGGTCTATAAAAAGTTCCGGAAATTCTTCGATTATGAACGGGAACTTGAAAATTTGAAAAAACACAGAGCAAAAAGGACAGACCCTCGCTTTACTGGAATTTCAAAACTGATTCGGAAAGGAGATGGTGAAAACGGCAGAGTCTTATAGTGTGAAAGCAGTTTTATCGGCGGTAGATAACAATTTCTCTTCGACGATGAAATCGTGTAGCGATACAGCAGAACGGCTGCGCGGTACCATATCCAGCGGACTTGGATTCGGCGCAATGGCGGCGATTGGAGGTAAGGCAGTTACAGCTGTCGGGAGCGCACTTAAAAGTGTGACAACAAGTGCAGTAAGCGCAGGTATGAGCTTTGAAAATGCGATGTCTTCCGTGGCGGCCATTTCTGGAGCTACAGGAACAAATTTTGAGAGTTTGTCTAAAAAAGCTAAAGAAATGGGCGCAAGCACGAAATATACAGCTACAGAAGCGGCTAATGCAATGGAGTATATGGCGATGGCCGGATGGAAAACTGCGGACATGCTTTCTGGTATTGACGGAATCATGAATCTGGCCGCAGCATCTGGCAGTGATCTGGCAAGAACGTCGGATATTGTGACGGATGCCTTGACAGCATTTGGAAAACAGGCTAAAGACAGTGGAGAATTTGCTGATGTATTGGCAGCTGCTTCTGCAAATGCAAATACGAATGTCGATTTGATGGGTGAAACCTTTAAATATGTCGGTTCCGTAGCTGGCGCAATGGGCTACTCGATTCAGGACATTTCTCTTGCCACTGGCCTTATGGCGAATAGTTCCATCAAAGGAAGCGCCGCCGGTACGGCCCTCCGCTCTACTATTACGCGTATGGCAAAGCCAACGGAAGAATCCAGCATGGCAATGTCTGTATTGGGTCTTAGTCTTACTGATACCAATGGAAATATGAAGTCTTTTGGAGAGGTCATGAAAGACATGCGAAAAAGCATGCAAGGGATGACAGAGGATGAAAAGGCCTCCTATGCAGCTATGCTTGGCGGTCAGGAAGCAATGTCTGGACTTTTGGCGATTGCAAATGCAAGTGATGAAGATTTTAATAAACTTTCCGATGCGATCAATAATGCAGCTGGTTCTGCCGAGAAAATGGCTGGAATCAAAATGGATAACTTGCAGGGAGCTGTTGATGAACTTAAGTCTGGAATGGAAGGACTTGGAATTACAGCTTTCGAACAGGCAAGTGAAAGCCTTAAAGGTTTTGCGGAAAATGCTATTTCCGTGATAAATAATCTTAATCAAAAGTTATCCGATGGAAAGTACATTGAAAAAGCAATCCAGTGGATTCAAAATCTTGGATCTGCGTTTAAAGATGGTGGTCTGGAAGGCGGATTGAAAGAAATTGGAGGTATTCTGGATGGAACCGGGGAGAAGGTAAAGGCTCTTGGAGCGGTTCTTGGAGCTTTGGGTATTGTTACCAAAGCAAGTGATTTCTTTCAGGGTAATACATGGAAACTGGTTTCTACGGGTATTGGGGGGATAAACGGAACCTTGAAAGAGGTGCCGCAATGGGCAAAAAATGCCGGAAAAAGCCTTGGAAAGGCGTTTGGCAATTCGAAGCTTGGTGGAATATTACAGTCCGCAGTTGGAAAAATAAAAAATCCATTTAAAGATATTCTGGATGCCGCCACTTTAGATGGTGCTAATGGGATACAGAAAATTGGAGCATTGGGTGGAAAAGTTGCACAGACAGTTACATCAACCGTACAGACGGTTGGAAAATTGATTTTTGGTGTAGGATCAAAAATGTTTAGCGGTCTGACCCAGATCATGGGTCTTGCTATGAAGGCACTGATGCCGGCGGCACTGATTGCTGTCGTGCTCGCCGGACTTGGACTGCTCTATCAGACTTTTGGATCGCAGATTGACAGTATTTTACAGCTGGCGCAGACACGAGGACCTCAGTTTATCACGAACCTGGTCAACGGAATAACAAGCAGGCTGCCGGAGCTCATTCAGCAGGGCGGACATCTGGTTTCTGAATTGCTGGATACGATTACGGCCAATCTGCCAGCTTTGATTGCGGGCGGAGTAACGCTGGTTCAATCTCTTGTATCCGGCTTGATCAGTGCCCTTCCGGAACTGATTCCATCAGCAGTCAATATGGTAACAACGCTTATTACAGGAATTGCTTCTGCACTACCACAGCTCATTATGACTGGCATGCAGCTTTTACTGGCACTGGCACAAGGAATTACTGAGAATTTACCATCACTGATTGATGCTGCAATTCAATCACTAAGTTCTTTTGTACAGGGAATTTTACAGAATCTTCCTACAATTTTGATGACAGCAGCTCAGATTATCGGAACATTGGCACAGGGAATTATAGGTGCGATTCCACAGCTTTTGAAAGCATTGCCGCAGGTGCTGTCTGCTATGATTGACACAATTATGGCGACAGACTGGCTGGAAGTCGGAAAGCAGGTAGTGTTGGCTATTGGAGAAGGAATCTTCGGTGGGCTTTCCAAGTTTGGTGGAAAAATTGGAAAGTTCTTTGGCGATATCAGCGATTGGTGCGCTGGAGGAGAAAAAGGCGGCAAGAGTGTAACGTCTGGTGCAGCATCTGGAATTAATGCCGGAAGCTCGCAGGTATCCAGCGCGGCGAATGCACTCGGGAATACTGCGGCAAGCAGTACGGCGGCCGGAATTCAGTCTGGAATCGGAAGCGTTGCTGCGTCCGCCAGCAGTATAGGCGACACAGCAATCAACGCGATTACATCCGGCATCAATAGAGGCAGCGGAGCTTTGACCTCAGCGGGCACGAGCGCAGGAACAGCAGTTACAGAGAGCATGGATACTGGGTTGAAACCATTGAACAATATTGCGTCCACATCAATGAGCAATTTTTCAAGCACAATTTCGAGTGGCGGAACGAAAGCAGTCTCCAGCGCTAAAAATGTTTCAAAAGCAGTGAATGCCGCTCTGAAAACGACAGAACCGGCGGCACTTCGCAGTGGACAGAGCGTTGGAAACAGTATGGCAAACGGAATCCGGTCAAAAAACAGTACTGTAACGAGTGCATCACGCGCACTTGCAAATGCGGCAAAGGCGCCTTTGAGCAATATAAACACTTATTCTTACGGCGCTTACATCGGAATGGGTCTCGCTAACGGTATGGCAAGTCAGGTTGGCTATGTAAGAGCAGTGGCGGCACAGCTTGCGGCTGCTGCAGAGGCGGCAATCCGCGCGAAAGCACAGATTCACAGTCCGTCACGGGTTGCGGATAAGCTTGGTAGTTATTTTGGAATCGGCTGGATCAACGGGCTTATGGATCATGTCCAGGAAGCAAAACAGGCAACTATGGAACTGATACAAATTCCAGAGCTTGCACCTGTGCCGGAAATCGGGATGAGCCTTAGAACAGGCTATGAAGATCTGAACGACAGTTACCAGTACAGCAGCAGCGGAAAGTATACCATCTACGTACCGGTTAATCTGGACGGAAGAGAGATTGGAAAAGCGACTGCAACGTATACACGAGAAGAAATTGAGAAACAGGAGACAAGGGAGAACAGAAAGAAAGGCAGGAGAACTAATGTATAACTTTGTAGATACCACAGAGCGGTACCCAGGGCAGAACCTGCCTTCGGAGGCTCTCATGTTTAATGGAAACTATTTGGAAAATGTGATTCCCGGATACCGGACACTGTATGTGTCCGGCCGGGAAATTATCAATACAGAACTTACGGAGCTGGAAGTCGGTGCATTGGACGGTGCGAGGTACAGAAGGAAACGGTACCCGTCAAGGACGATCGTGGTAGGATATCAGCTGATTGCGGAAGATAATGGGGCTTTCCGGAATGCGTACAACAAACTGAATGCATTGCTGGATGAGGAGCAGGCAACGCTGATTTTTGCCGATGAACCGGATAAGTTTTTCATTGGAACAAAGCAGGGGTCTTCTGAGGTTCCGACCGGTAAGAACGCCATCGCATCAGAACTCGAATTTTACTGCGCAGATCCATTTAAATATTCCGTTGAGGAATTTACAGCCAAACCAACTGCGGATGGCGGAAAAACGTTCGTCGTGTCCTACAATGGCACGTACAAAGCATTTCCGTCCTTCCAGGCGAAAATGAAAAGCGACAATGGAATGATTGGATTCGTGAATGAATCAAAGAAAATCCTTCAGTTTGGCGACCCGGATGAAACGGACGGCGAAACGTACAAAAAAAGTGAAATGGTAACAAACTATAAGGACAGAAGAATATGGGCAAAAGATACGAAATGGACAGACGACACAGGAAATAATTTTCTTCACGACACGAGTAAAACAGCCGGAAAATTGAGTGTTATGGATGTTTATGACGGGACGCAGGGGCTGTATTTGGCCAGCAGTGGATATGCTACAACGGCAAATAAAAATGGATGGAACGGGGCAATGAAAACAATTCCGATTGTGGATTCAAACGGAACGAAGGGATCTGCTAATCTATATTGTTACGTGAACAGCTGGTTTGAGACGGGTTTGATGGGGCAGACAGGATGCCAGGCGGTTGCTTTTTGCGATACAAATGGAAAAATGATTTGTTGCCAGGAAATCTATAAGAATGACATGAGCGGAAACACAGCAGCTATGTGCATGTGGGTAGGTGGAAATAAACCGCGAGTTGTAAAGAAATGTACATTTGAACCATGCTACAGAGACGATTCCAATCCATATAATCGTTTGCGTGGTGATAGCGATATTTTAAAGAGTGGCGAAAAAATACGTTTCTACTGGTTTGGCGGATACAAAGAATTCACAGTTCCGGAGTTAAAAGATACAAAAGTATGCAGCGTAAAGCTTTACATTGGACAGTGGGGAGCGCGAGATACAGGGAATCAATTCGTCACGAGAAATTATTTCCGTGGGATTTCCATCCGCATCGACAATGTAGAGAAATGGCGAGATATCCCGAACAAATTTGCGGCAAACCAGATCTTAACGGCAGACTGCAGCAATGGAGATGTTACATTGCAGGGGCTTCCACGGCAGGATCTTGGAGCACTTGGAAATGATTGGGAAGGGTTCTACTTGAAACCTGGGACGAATCAGATCGAATGTATCGCTTCGAACTGGGCAACACAACCAGAGTTTACGATGAAATACAGGGAGGTGTTTCTGTGATTTTGTATTTTACGGACAGACATATGAATGTTCTGGGGCAGGCGAGTACACATCTTCCGGAAGGGCTGAGAGTTTCAGATGACCTGAAAACGGAAGAAGTAGAAGCTGGTGTTGCAACACTTGAATTTACACTGAATTATACAGAAAAAACGAGAAAAGAAGCTTCTCGGTATGGGGCAGTCGGAAATTACATTCTCCGAAAGAATGGAGAGGAAGAGGAATTCTATACCATCATTACCAGTGAGGAGAATGTTTTTAAACAGGAAGTCGAAATTTATGCAGAAGACGCAGGAATGGATCTACTGAATGAAACGGTTGGAGCCTATGCGGCCGACAAAGCATACCCGGCGAGCTATTACGTTGAGAAATTCAGCTACGATTCCGGTTTTGAAGTAGGACTGAACGAGGTCAGCAATCTGAACAGAAAACTGTCCTGGGAGGGGGAAACAACAGCTTCGGAGAGAATTCTGAGTGTTGCCACACAGTTTGACGCGGAGGTATCGTACAGTTTTGAGATCGATCGGCTGCGGATCCGGCACAAGTATATCAATCTACATAAAAAACGGGGAACAGACAGCGGCAGGGAGCTGCGGATCAATCGGGAGATCAACAATATCATTGTAAAGAGTTCTGTGGAAGATCTGGCGACTGCACTGTCCGTTACAGGAGGTTATCCGGAGGAAAGCGAGACGCCAATCACTTTAAAGGGATACAAATACGATGATGGCGACATCTATTTATCCGGCAGCACGCTGTATTCCAGGAGCGCTGTGGCAAAATGGAGCAGGTATCTGTCTGAAAAGGGAAATGGAACAGGGCATATTGTCCAGTCATATTCCTACGATACCACCAGTCAGTCAGAACTCTGCAACCGGGCAGTTTCAAAGCTGAAAAAGATCTATGATGCAGCGGTATCCTATGAGGTTGAACTTGCGTATCTGCCGGATGGAATCCGGATTGGTGATACAGTGAACGTCGTGGACGATGCAGGAGAACTATATTTGTCGGCACGTATCATGAAGCTGGAGTCTTCAGCTGCGAACGATGAATATACCGCTACGCTTGGAGATTACAAGGCAAAATCAAGCGGTATATCAGATAAAATGGTGGAACTGGCTGCTCAGTTCGAAAAACTGGCACAGAACCGGACGTTTTATACCTGGGTTGTTTTTGGCGATTCAGAAACAGGCAGCGGAATTTCACTTAACTCAAGTGGGAAAAAATATATGGGCATTGCCTATAACCAGACGACAAAACAGCCTGCGTTGACAGACCCAGGCATTTACAGTTGGGTAAAGGTTGCTGGCGATCAGGGAATCGCAGGAGCACCGGGAAAAGACGGCCTGACAAGCTTTTTCCACGTAAGATACGCGGACGTCTTAAACCCTGCAGCAAGCCAGCTGAGGAAGGACACTGGAAAATATATTGGAACGTATACGGATTTTACATTTGAAGACAGTACGGATCCAACGAAGTATACTTGGAGACAGTTCCAGGGAGATGACGGAGAAGATGGAGCGGACGGAATTCCGGGTGTAAATGGAACCAATGGTGAGACCAGCTACCTGCATATAGCCTATGCAATCAGCGCGGACGGAAAGTCCGGATTTTCTACAACGAACAGCGTAGATAAGACTTATATCGGACAATACGTGGATTTCGCAAAAGAAGACAGCACGAATCCGGCAAAATACCGGTGGACGAAGTTCCAGGGACCAAAAGGCGACAAAGGAGATCCGGGAACGCAGGGATTGCAGGGAATCCAGGGAGAAAAGGGAGACCAGGGCATTCAGGGTGAAAAGGGCGCGGACGGAAAAACACAGTACACGCATATTGCTTATGCGAACAGTTCCGATGGAAAAGTTGGATTTTCCGTATCTGATGCGGCTCGTGATTACGTCGGAATGTATGTGGATTTTACAGCAGCAGACAGCACGGATCCGGCAAAATACAGCTGGTCGAAAATCAAAGGCGCAGATGGTACACAGGGAATCCAGGGCAAGCCGGGAACAGACGGAAAAACGCCGTATCTGCATGTCGCATACGCCAATAGCGCAGACGGGAAGACAGGATTTTCTGTTTCGAATTCGGCAGGAAAAACGTACATTGGCGTGTACACAGATTATACCAAGGCTGATTCCACGGAACCAACGAAGTACAAATGGACGAAGATTCAGGGGCCGCAGGGAACGCAGGGTTTGCAGGGAATACAGGGAGAAAAAGGAGAGCAGGGCATTCCCGGGAAAGACGGAAAGAACGGTTCAACAACGTACTTCCACATCAAATACGCTGCAGTATCTAACCCGACAGCAAGCCAGATGACAGAAGTACCCAATACGTATATTGGAACGTATGTGGATTTTACGGCAGCAGATTCAGCAGATCCTGCAAAATATACGTGGTCAAGGTTCCAAGGCATCCAAGGTGAAAAGGGAACGCAGGGTATTCCGGGAACAAATGGAGTAAACGGAAGAACGTCGTATCTGCACATTAAGTATTCGAATGACGGTGGAAAGACATTTACCGGAAACAGCGGCGAAGATAGTGGAACTTACATTGGAACATGTGTAGATTACACACAGAACGATCCGACCAATGTTAGCGCCTATAGCTGGGCGAAAATCAAGGGCGAGACGGGAGCAAAAGGTGATAAGGGTGATACGGGTGCAAGTGGAAAAGGCGTTAAATCTACTGCAGTAACATATCAGGCAAGTTCGTCTGGAACTACGATCCCTACTGGAGTATGGTCAGCAACTCCTCCGGCGACAAGTGCGGACAAACCATATTTCTGGACTCGTACGATCATCACCTATACGGATAATACAACTTCAACTGCTTACAACGTTGGTAGTACACCGGAAGGAATTGTCGTCGGCGGACGAAATTTAGCAATGAATACTAACAAAGGAACAACCGGATGGAATTGGTCAATGCAAACTGGCGGCTATTCCAAAGAATCTGTATCCGAAACTGGGGTTAATACATGTAAACTTACACGAGATTCTGTAAAACAATCCGGATGGTCTGTAATACAGTTTTCTTATATTGGACGCACAAAATGGGAGGCTGACACGAATTATACCGTATCCGTAGATGTCAAAGCAAGCGTTTCTACATCGATGGATCCAAGCTTTAGACATGGTGACGGTTCAAACATGTTGATACAATCATGTAAAGCCGTAAACAACAAAACAGTTGCGAATGTATGGACAAAACTGGTATGGGTTGTAAAATCAGCAGCAACATTGCCTAGAGGAACTTCACAGAATACATATTTCACTGGAATGAATAGCGGAACAGGTGTTTCCTATCAGTTTAAAAACCTAAAGATCGAAAAAGGCAATATGGCCACGGACTGGACACCAGCTCCAGAGGATTATGTATCTTTTGTTGATGTTGAGTATTATCTTTCAACATCGGCAACATCACTTTCTGGTGGATCATGGTCGACGACAGCGCCGACATGGGTTAATGGAAAGTATATGTGGAGTCGTACGGTAACAACGGACGGAGCTGGTAACAGAACGTATTCGCCAAATCAAAATGGAGTTTGCATTGCAGGAGCACAGGGAGCAACCGGAGCCAAAGGTGATAAAGGAGATACTGGAGGGACTGGTGCAACCGGTAAAGGCGTTAAATCTATTGTAGAACAGTATTACAAATCAACGTCAGCAACAGCCATGTCCGGCGGATCGTGGAGCACGACTTATCCTGGATGGGAGAACAGTAAATATATTTGGACGAGATCGGTGATTACCTATACTGACAACACGACTTCAACGACAACAGCAGTTTGCGTCACGGGAAGTAAAGGGGATAAAGGTGCTACTGGAGGAACTGGTCCAACTGGAAATGGTATCAAGAGCATAACGGAGCATTATGCTGTTTCAACCTCGAATTCGTCGGCTCCTACGACATGGTCAACGGCTGTGCCAACAATGACCGAAACAAATAAGTATTTGTGGAATTATGAAACCATTACATATACAAATAACACCACAAATGATACGGCTAAAAGGGTTATTGGCGTTTATGGCAATAAGGGAGCCACTGGAGAAGATGGAAAAAATGGTACAAATTTATGGGTAAATCCGCTATTTGAGTCAGGAAAGCCTCAGATAACAAGGATTGATACAAGTGTCACAGCTCCAAATGGCGCGGCAGTTAATATACTTGATCGCAGAGATCATCAAAATAGCTCAACAGCTTTTCCAGTATTTCCGGGACACCAGTATCGCATAACTGTTCACCGAAAGCGGATAACGGGTTCCCTCGAATTGAACTCCGGCATATGGTACATAACACGGACGTCTGGAAACGCTTGCGATACAATTGTGGCACCGACATCAACCAAAGATCTTGGTAACAGTTGGCAGGAAGCGACATATAACTTCACTTGTCCATCAGGAAAATCAAAAGGAAGCGTATATTTTCAGATAGAACAGCAGACAAACAATATCACAACTAAATGGTATATTGCAAATGTCATTTGTGTTGATATAACAGGCTTAAAAGGTGATACTGGAGCCAAAGGTGATAAAGGGGATAAAGGAGCAACAGGTCCTCAAGGTCCACAGGGCGCTGCAGGTAAGGACGCAAATCAGGTAGTGCATACGGTAAATGGAAACGGTGAGTCAAATCTTTATGTCGAATTTGCTACAATAAAGATCACAGGTTCGTATGCAAATCAGCCAACAACATTTAAACTTGGTGGCAGAGGTTTTGAGACAACAGATGTCCAGTTTAGTTTTATCTCTGCAAATAACTCAGATCCTGGATTGGATTTCCTAAGATCTTCAGGCGGATGGTCATTATGGATTTATAAAAAGACTACTTCAACGTGGGGCCTTATAACAAGATTAAATGAACCGTATGGGCAGCTGAGAGTATTTAACTATACTCAAGGTTCTGGTCCATATACAGTGACGTGGACATCAACCAAATTAGCTTCTTTACCATCTGGTTCAATTAATGCGAATCCTTTACAAGCAGCAAAAACAGCCACCAACTTTATGCAGTTTACTGATGGGACCGGATTGGAAGTTGGTAATAAAACCAGCGGATCTTGGTCTGGTTATCGGACTAAGATTTCAGCATCAGCATTTGAGATTCTTAACCGGGCAGGAACGACACTCGCATATTATGGTGATAAGTTGATACAGCTTGGAAAGAACGCAAAAGATGCGGTTATTGAGTTATGTGGTGGTGTCGGTAAGATTTTGGTTGAAACAAAATCCGGCAATGCGGCTCTGTCAATCCAGAGCGAATATGTAGATATTAAAGGTGTCCATGAATCTGTATTGGAGACATCAAGTTCTTCTGGAAGCTGTATAGCCGGAGCTGTTGACGATTCTTTTGTTGTAAATACTTACTCGGATGCCAACAACAAAGCAAACTTCGATATTGGTAACGGTAGCATTATTCTTGAATCAAAGAAGAAAGGTTATCAGGCAGAGGTCGAATTTTATGGCTGTGGCTGGTCTGGAGGAGTGTATACTGGAGCGTTCGCACCGACCAAGGCGTACTCCGAAAAGATTATGTTAGGAGATAGTGGAAGAGTATGGGAGCGTTTGATTGTTAAAAACTCCCCACAGGTCACATCCGATCGCCGCGCCAAAACAAACGTATTTCCACTCGGTGAGAGCAAGATCAATAAGACGGATATTCATTCAGAGCTGTTCGATCGCTTAAAACCAGTTCAGTATCGGATGATTGACGGTGATGGGCGCATTTGTTATGGATTCGTCGCACAGGATGTCGTAGAAGCCATGCGAGAACTCGGAATCCGAGAAGACGAGCTGGATCTGGTACACCACGACAGGAAGAACACTGAGGATGGCTATATTGATACTTATAGTATGGTATATACCAATTTGATTGCGGTAATAACGCATGAGCTTCAACTCGAAAAGCAAAGAAGATCGAACCTTGAAGTAGAGGTTGCGGATCTAAGAAGTGAACTTGAATCCATGAGAGATAATATCTCTGGAGATACAAATTAATTTTTAGGAGGACAAAAATATGGCAGTATCAGCAACTTACACAAAGGACATTCATTATTCTGGAATCATCACAGTTGATGGCGAGACTGTTGTGTCTATGGACGCCAATATGGATGCAAAACATCCGGATGTTCCAATCGTCAATCGCTACATTAATAATGGAAGAAAGTACAGAGAGAACAAAACAGATATCGATGACATTGTTGATAAATTTGAAAATGACATCTGGACTGAATATGACAATTATGCAGCAGAAAAAACATCAGGATCGGATCAGAACACAGAGAAAAAATAACAATCAAGGGGAGGAATGATGACAAAGTTGCAGATTATCTCAAGGATCTGGTCGACAATCTATGATCTGATTTTTCTTGCCAAAGGAACGCCGACAAAGAGTTTGGAAGAAATAGAGACAGATCTTGACGTCATCGAACATGCATGCCGGAAGTACGCAGATATCGACGATGATGAAATAGCGTGAAAGGAAGGAGATGCAAATGGAATTATTGATTGCTGCCGGTGTGCCGTCTGCGATCGTTGCTTTCTGTTTTTGGCTTCTGGAAAGACGTATCCAGAAACGGGCAGAAGCGGAGAAGATCGAACGGGCACGCAGGCAAAAAGAACAGGATGAGAAAGAAAAGAACCGTGAAGATCTGCAGTACATGATGCTGCGAGCTTTAGACGGCTCTCTTTGCTTATCAGAAGCAACAGCCAAAGCAGTGCAGAGGATTCCAGACGCAAAGTGCAACGGTGATATGCACGCAGCTTTAGACTATGAGCTGGAACGAAAGCACGATCTTGAAAATTTCCTGACGAGGCAGGGAGTGAATCACATCGTACATAAAGACGAACCGTAGATCCATAAAAGCGTAATCGGCTTTCTATGGTTCTTTTTATGTTTCGCTAAAAATTACCACGAATACAATTTTAGATGCTCCACGCGGCTATATAAAGCTCACAAGAGTATCACAGGAGAATAAAACACAGGAGGAAACCAGAATGGAATTAATGAATGTATTATCGCAGATCCCACTGCCGGTTGTAGTTGCAGTAGTGGCGGTGCTGGTGATCGTAACACTGGTGTGCGTATATCAGTACACGAAAATGAAAGGCCTTGATGGCATCCGAGGAGATGTTTATCAGCTTATTCTCAAAGCAGAGCATGTATACAATGCATCTGGGCAGGGAGAACAGAAACTGAAATGGGTAGTACAGCAGGCGAGATCGCTGCTGCCAAGGTGGCTGCAGGTGATCGTGTCAGAAGAAATGCTCATTAAAGTAATCGAAGAATGGTTTGCAGCAGTAAAAGATCTTCTTGACGACGGAAAGGTGAACGGGTCTCGGAAGAATTGAGAACCTAAGAAAGGAGCGTTTGCGAGAAATGGCAATAGAACGGAATACAAATACGGATATCTTGTTTAACAGTCTGATGGCTGCCGGCTGCACACTTTACGGCGCGTGCGCAGCAATGGGAAATATCTATGCAGAGTCCGGAGCGAATCCCCGGAACCTTGACAATCTTTGCGAAAATAAGCCTGGATACAAATACACAGATGCCACGTATACAGAGGCGGTAGACAGTGGAGAGATCACAAGAGATCTGTTCCTGCATCCGCTGGGAGACTCCAGACAGTATGGTTACGGCTTCTGCCAGTGGACGTCCGCTGGAAGAAAAGCCGGCCTTTACGATCTGGTCAAGTCCAGAGGAGCGTCCATCGGAGATGCGAAGACGCAGGCAGAGTACATGCTGAGCGAATTGAAGACGAGCTATAAGAGCGTCTGGAAGGTATTGCAGACCGCAACCTCAGTACAGGAAGCGTCTGATATCTTTCTGGTCAAGTTCGAGGCTCCGACGAACACCGGATCAGCAGTGAAGAAAGCAAGGGCTTCTTACGGGGAGCAGTATTTGAAGATTTACCAGAATCAGAAGAAGGAGGAAAACAAAGTGAGCAAAATTGAAAATGCAGTAGCAAGAGCAGAGGCGATCGCCCTGGATGATTCGCACGGTTATGACCAGGTGGACCGTTGGGGCAATCCGAATTATGATTGTTCCGGGCTGGTAATCAGTTGCCTGGAAGCAGCTGGAATCCCGGCAAAGTCCAGCGGAGCAACTTATACCGGTAACATGCCGGACGTTCTGCCGAAGATCGGGTTCAAGGATGTTGTAAAATCCGTGAATCTGGCAACCGGCAGTGGAATGATCCGGGGAGATGTCCTGCTCGGAAATGGGCACACAGCATTCTGCTGTGGAAATGGTAAACTGGTGCACGCAAGTATCAACGAGAAAGGAACGGTCACGGGAGGAAAGTCTGGAGATCAGACTGGTAGAGAAATCTGTATCCGCAGCTATTACAATAAGCCATGGGTTCATGTGTACCGTTATACCGGAGTGACAGCATCTGCATCCGGAACGGTTAATGTGAGAAATTATCTCCGGAAAGGCGATTCCGGGGACGCAGTAAAAGAAATGCAGAAAATGCTGATCAGCTGCGGATTCTCCTGTGGAAGTTCCAGAGTAGACGGTTCCTTCGGCGGAGACACAGAGAATGCTCTGCTTGCGTTCCAGGCATTTTATGGTTTAGAGCAGGACGGTAAGTACGGACCGGCATCTAAGGCTAAGCTGGTTTCTGTTTACAACGGAAAGACAGCAGCCAGTGTTCCGGAAAAGAAGAGCACACCGTCTTACACTGCCGGACACGAGTATACCTTGCAGGTAGAGCTGAAAGTCCGGACAGGTCCCGGAACAAACTACAGCGCAAAGAAACATTCGCAGCTGACGCCTGACGGTCAGAAGCATGACAAAGACAAGGATGGTTGCCTTGATGCGGGAACCACCGTAACGTGCCAGGAAATCCAGCGGGTCGGAAACGATATCTGGATGAAAGCACCGAGCGGATGGATGGCTGCCTATTACAGCGGACAGGCGTTCATCGAATAATTAGATAAATGTACTACATATGCCCCCGGGAATCTCCTGGGGTTTTTTGAGTTTCAAAGAACGTAAAAAGCCCCGGGAGATTCCCGGGGGCAAAAAGAAACGCCGCAGCTACGCGGCGAAAAGAATAATTCTTTTTTCCGGTCATTTTGGATGTTCTGACCATGTGTTATAATAACATGTATATAGAAGAAAAGCAATAAAAATTCCCGGGCAAATTACCCGGGAAAACATATTGTATCATCGAAATTTTTACAGTTACAACATATCATCTGGTATTGCATTCCGGTGGCCCGGATGGAGAGATGGGCGCATCCATGCGGTATCTCTCTCAGCGTTTCACAGCACCGAACCGAATTGTAGCGGGGGTGTTGAATGATGTTGGTACCGAGGAATTAGCTCATCTCGAAATGGTATCCACGATCGTTCATCAGCTTACCTGTGATCTTTCGCTGGAAGAAATTCAGAATTCCGGTTTTGCTAATTACTATGTAGACCACACAGCCGGAATCTGGCCACAGGCGGCCGGCGGAGTCCCGTTTAATTCCTGCGAATTTCAGTCGAAAGGCGATCCGTTAACAGATCTGTTCGAAGATCTCGCTGCAGAGGGTGCGATTGTATAAAGACAACATTGAGGTTTTAAAAGAAAGTTCCCGATAATCTGGCATACTAGCTGCCAGATATGAGAACCCTAGAAATTCCAATGTATTTCAATAGGTACTTCCTTAGTTACAGGGTCTTTTTTGCCAACCAATACATAATCAATCAGCTTTTCAACCGTTTCCCTGTCTAAGTGTTCAAGATTTGTATATTGCTCGATTAACTGTCGTCTGTTGTCGCCAATCAGCATTTTTCTTTCAATAACATCAAGCTGTTTCTGCGTATCAATCATCAGTTTTTCGAGCCTTTCTTTTTGTGTTGAGAAGTCTTTGGATAAATCCAAGTAATCAAGTTCGGAAAGAATACCCTTTACCTTATCTAAATATAATTCTCGGATTCCTTTTGTATATTCCGCAATCTTTTTTTGATAAGCAGCAATCTCCGTTTCCAGAGCTTCTTTTTGACCTCGCAAGTCATTGTTGAATTGCACATTTTGTTCAAGCTCATCTTTGTCAAGATATTCTGCGGATAACTTATTAAGTTCATCAATCACAGCTTTTTCTAATTTGTCTACTGAAATGAAAGAACCTATACAAGCGTCCTTTGCTACATGGCGGTTAGAGCATTGTAAATAATGCTTACCATGATTCTTTGACGAACGCATTGTATAACCACAATTCATACAGCGAGCTTTTCTGGCAAATAAACCGATTGTGCCAACTGTGAAAGGTTTTGCCTTTTGAGCTACCAATGCTTGAACCCTATCCCATAACTCACGGTCAATAATCGGCTCATGTGTACCCTCAACTCTGTACCACTCGTCTTTGGGTCTGGGTTTGTTTTGCTTTGTCTTATAAGAAACGCTGCCATATTTCCCTTGAACCATATTCCCGATATAGATTTCATTCACCAACATATCTGATATGGCAAAATATTTCCATAGGGTACTGTTTTTCGTTTTAGGCTGCTTGTAACGCAAACCATGAAGTCGTTTGTATTCCGTAGGGTTTGGTATTCCTCTGTCATTCAGCATACGGGCAATGGCGGTCTTTCCATATCCCTGTGAAAACAGTGTAAAAACTTCTCTGACAACTTCCGCAGCTTCTTCATCAATAATCAAATGCCCTTTTACGTCAGGGTCTTTTTTGTAACCATACAGAGCAAAAGCACCGATATGGTGTCCGTTCTTTCTTCTGTCAGTGAGAACGCTTTTAATGTTCTCTGACATATCCTCCAAGTACCACTCATTCACCAGACCGTTAATCTGTCTTGATTTCTTATTTCCTTTATTAGCGGTATCTGCATTATCAACAATGCTGATGAAGCGAATACCCCAAATAGGAAAAAGACCGTGGATATATTTTTCCACTAATTCTAGTTCTCTGGTAAATCTGGATTGTGTCTTACAAAGGACAATATCAAATTTACGATTCTTTGCGTCCTCCAACAACCTGTTAAATTCTGGTCGTCGTCTGTCAGAACCAGTGTAATCATCATCACTGTATATGTTGTAGACTTCCCAACCATGCTCTAATGAGTATTGAAGTAACATTGACTTTTGATTCTGAATACTGTTACTGTCGTCTGTTTCTGATTGTTTGTTTCTATCTTCCTCTGATAAGCGGCAATAAATAGCAACTCTTGATTTTGATTCTATCATGCTTCGTTCTCCTTTTTGAGAAGACGAAACAAACTATCTCTACATAATGTTATTATAACATCTTGTAGGATAGTTTGTCTATCATCTGGCAGGAGTTGCCCCTCCTTTATTTTTTTCATATTGATTTATCAACTCTATCCATTTTAGAGTAAATGCTTTTGTAAACGCCGCTTTATCACAATTTTTAAAAACATTCTTGCAAACTACCTTTGCGTCATTTGCCATTGAACCACCTCACTACAATATATTTACAAAGTATGCAAAAATGCTTGTACATTATGAAAGAATTTGTCTATAAAGTAAGAAGTAATCAGATGGCTTTGGAAAGCTCCACTGGAATTTCACCATTCCCATTCTGATGGGTGAACCGCACCATGCGAGTGTATCATTATTCTGATATACGGGTCATGGCAGCAACTTTTCCAACAGTCGCTTACGGATCACTGGCGTGGTCGCTCGCTTCTTTATCCCTCCTTTTCATGGGTCATGGCGTTCCAGTCCGTCGGCTCACCGCATATCAAACGTATCTGATTACTTTATTCAATTTTCAAAGAACACTTGTAAAACGGAGCTGGAATGAGGTGGTATCACACTCCGTATATATTCGCTTATTTCACTCTGACTTCAAAACCTAGAATTGCTTTAATAAGGGCAGCTCTAATTCTGCCTTTCAGTTCCATATCGACCACAATATACATATTTCCGTGTTCATCATAGAACGGGCGTAAACTTGCTTTTGATATGTAAGCGTCATAGTGATTTAAAATTTTCTCTATTGCCACTTCGTCGCCATCAGCAGCTAAACTGATTGTGGAGAATAGAGGACACTTTTTTGTAGACTTCATCATGTTATAATTCCTCCTCGTACATATCTCTAATGAGCTTTAGTGAACACATTCTGTTTCTATAAACAGAGTTTCTGGAAATATCCAAAATCTCTGCGATTTCTGCGTCTGGTAATTCCAGAAAGTAGAACATCAACACAACATTGCGTCGTCTTTCACTTAATTTTTTGATTGCTTCACATAATTTCTCATCATAGACACGAACTTCTGTACCGAACACATCAAAGGAAGTAAATTCAAGCGAGTATTCGTCCGATACACCCAACTGGTTTAATTCCAGCTCTGGTATTTCACAGAAAGATATTTCATGCTTTGCACGTCTGGCAAGTTCTTTGTTGTAGTTCTTTACAGTTCTGCCAATCACCTTACGAGCCAGACAGTCAAATTGAAGTCTTATAGCGTTCTCAAATGAAGAAGGTTTCATAATCTCACCTCCTTTCAAGTTGAAGTTGCTAAAGCGAAAAGGCTTTTTACCTCTTTCCGCACTAACACTCAACACGGAGGGGTGATTTGTAACCCGAATCAGAAAAAAATCAAAAAATTTTTTAAAGTAGCAAAAAAGCACAAGAGCAATACTGACGTGCTGTTCTTGTGCCTTATAAATTGTTCCTGCTATGTGATGTGAAAAACCATATACAAGAGCGATATAATCCGCAAAAGTTAAACGGATTTTTTTAACAAGCTACCAATGGTCGAATGTTGTTGAATGTATAGGCATTCCATGCGGCTACCTCCTGAAGCCGCTAAAACAAAACCAACCAGTAGTTTGTCCACCGTTGGACAAAAATAAAACGGCGGCTGTATGAACCGTCGTTCTATCTAAAAGGACGTATAAAAGCATTACTGCTGACAACGGTTTTTTTTTACCGCCAAGCAGCATATATTGTTATTTACCTGTTCATAGGAACTGATAAACCTTGCAATACGTTTTACTGTACCTGTTACAAATTCTTTAGGAACAGTAAAATGTAGTGAGGTGATTAATTATGCGTAAAACAGAAGATAAATACGATTTCAGAGCCTTTGGTCTTGCCATCAAAGCGGCAAGGATGAAACAAGGTCTGACCCGTGAACAGGTGGGAGCAAAAATTGAAATTGACCCACGCTATCTGACGAATATTGAGAATAAAGGGCAGCACCCAAGTTTACAGGTGTTTTATGACCTTGTAACTCTACTTAATGTGTCTGTTGATGAAATTTTCCTGCCGACCAGTGACAAAGTAAAAAGCACTCGCCGCAGACAGTTGGAACAACAGCTTGATACTTTCGACGACAAAGATATGGTTGTCATGGAGAGCGTCGCTGCTGGTATCATCAAATCAAAGGAAGTGGGGGAAGATTAGTTCCTCCATTTTTATTTGCCTGCCAATCATACGGGATATGGTGATAGGTAATAAAAATGAGCCGATAATCTATGAGATATGAAATCCTCTGAATTATCGGCTCTGCATCTAAGTGTCTGGCTCTTTGATTACTGTTATTTTTAATTTGCTGGCATTAATTAGGTTTTCCTGTTTGCATTTTGGACAATACAGTGGAAAATTTATCAACTTAGTATCCGTTCTGATTTTTGTTCTTGTTTTATTCTTGCATATAGGACAGTATATCCATTTTGCTGTTCCCATTTGTTTCCTTTCTGATATACTATTTTAATGTAAATTCACATGCCAAATAATAAGTGTCATAATCTCAATCTTTAGGGGATTCGAAATAAGAAATACTTACTATTATTCTATAGTGCCCTGATGGGAGTTCGCCATAAACCGAGGAAATATCAAATGGTAAACTTAATCTTTCGGTGGGATTTATAACTGCATCATCTTCGTTATCTTTTGATGGGTCATAAAGTTGAGTTAATTGATACCATGTTTCTGATTGCTCCGCTTCAATTTCAAAATAGGCTTTAGAATAATGATACTCTTTGTTGGAGTTATTTTCTAAAAAAAATTTTGCGTTTTCTAAGTCAGAATACTCTTTTTCACTTGATGTAAGCTCAACATCTGATAAAGTATTAATTTTTTCCTCAGTTCCATAGGACGAAACCTCATAATTCTCTTTGAAATCCTGTGATGATATTATTTCTTCATCTGATGTTGAATTGCACCCGGACAAAATGCTTGTGACAGTTATTAAAATAATACAGATAATTTTTTTCATAATCGAAACCTCCTTTATAAGTGCTTAATGCAATTATATGGGGAAAATGTCTATTTTTCATCAACATATGCAATTTTTATACAAGCTGTAACACAGGCTCCCCCCTTATGATTATTTGAAATTTTTATTGTACCTCCATGCCTTTCACATAATATTTTACAAATGTTTAATCCCAGACCTAGATGTTCAGACGTAGTATCTTGCGATGGTTTATAAAATGGTAATGTTACACGTTCTATATCCGTACTTTTGAAACCACAGCCATCGTCAGAGACCGTAATCAATAAAAATTCCTCCTGTTTATTTACATCAATAGCTATCATCGACTTAGCATATCTAATGCTATTAGACAACAGGTTTTCATAAATTTGTATGATAATTTCAAGATTGATAAATAGAGTTTGCTGTTTATTACAATTTGTTTTAATCGTATATTCTATATCAGAACAGAGCATTTCCGTTGTATTTGATAAGGTTTTTAATAAGAAGTCAAAGTTTATGTTTTCTTTTTCGATTTCTATATCTTCTAAACGGTATAAGTTTGTCATAGCACTAACGTATTTTTCAAGCCGTTCCACATTGTTGCGTACTGTTGATAATTCGTCGAGTACCTCCTGTTGAGAAACTAATCCTTTGGGAATAAATGATAACAACATTGTGGTATGTCCTTTTAGTATTGTTAAAGGCGTGCGTAAATCATGTGAAAAAGCAGCATTTAATCTCCTTTGTTCAGTAAATTGCCGTATCATTTTTTGGTTGTTTTGATATAAACAATTTTTCATCTTCTCAAATGCAAGACACAGCCTCCCCATCTCGTCTTTATAAGGGTAAGGCAACGTAAAATCCAGTTCGTTGTTTTCGACTTTTCTGTATGCATTCGTCAGTAACTTTATGGGTCTTACTAATTTTCGGTTTACAAAGATAGTCACACAAAGAATCATGCTAATTGAAAGAACAATAGGAATGGTGACAATATTAACCACACCTAGAGCAGAATCCACAATTCTATCATGTTTAGTAAACTTTGGTGAAACTTCAATGTAAGAAACATGATTAGGATAAATATATTCTTGTACTGGACGTTCCTTTTGATAGTCTACAACAAAATTACATACTTCCTTTTCACTTGCATTATATATTGTGTATTCTGTTTGGTCTTTGTTATATTTCGCTGTAAATGAACCATTTTCAGGTATATCATACCTTGTTGTCATGTCCTCATATTTATAGTTAAGGTTTATTCTGTAATTATCTACAAGAGTAATAGATATAACACCTATTACAATACCAATCACTAAGGAAATAAGAGCATAAAAAACAAACGAATTTTTAATACTCATGTTGTCAATATAATGCCTTGAATTTTTTCGCCTTACTTTTTCCATTTATATCCGCACCCCCAGACAGTTTCTATATAAGGATTGTCGCCTATAGAAAGGAATTTTGTTCTTATCCGGCGTATATGTTCTGTAATAACAGAATTGTCGCCAGAACCATCTAAGCCCCATACTTTTTCATAAATTGTCTCACGATCAAAAATAATCCCCTTGTTTTGTGAAAGAAATTCAATAATATCAAACTCTTTCTTCGTAAAATTTATTTCAGCATTTCTATAAAAAACAACTCGTGATGAATAATCAATTACTATATTATTATCGAACTGAACTATTGCGGACGAACCATGTCTTTTTTCTCTCCGCAAATGTGCAGCAACTCTGGCTTCTAATTCATCAACGGAGAAAGGCTTTACAACATAGTCGTCACCACCGACAGCAAATCCTTTGATTTTATCACAGTCCTCAATCCGAGCTGTTAAAAAAATAATAGGACAGGACACAAAATTCCTGATTTTTTCACAAATTGTAAAACCATTCATATCTGGCATATTTATATCTAATAAAATAATATCTGGATGTTTTGTGATTGCATTCAGTGCTTCTTTTCCGTTAATTGCTGTGTATACTACATAACCAATTTTGCAAAAATATTGATTTAGCATTGATACAATATCTCTTTCGTCGTCTACAATCAAAATGCTCTGTGCCATATCTCGTTCCTCCTTAGAAATATATCTTATCATTGAAAAAGCAATTTTTTATCAACTATGTCCACATACTACTGTTAAAAATTGATAGATTTTAGCTATTTTAATTATTATAATCTCTTAAACGAAATGTAACAACTATATTAATCAGCTTGCAAATCATACCGAAGCATGAAATGCAAGCTATATTTATTATCCTATAATCTTCCAGTTATAGCGGTTTTTTTATTAACCTCACAAGCAGTATTTTGTTTAGAAATGCAAATATGAACTCACAAACTCACATATACGTTTTTCAATACCTGTTGATTTGTGAACAGGAACTGTAAAATGTAGTGAGGTGATTACATATGCGTAAAAAAGAAGATAAGTACGATTTTAGAGCGTTTGGTCTGGCAATCAAACAAGCTCGGATAAAGCAGGGTCTGACCCGTGAGCAGGTGGGAGCTATGATTGAAATTGACCCACGCTATTTAACAAACATCGAGAACAAAGGACAGCACCCAAGTTTACAGGTGCTTTATGACCTTGTTCATTTACTTAATATATCTGCTGATGAATTTTTTTTACCTGCCTCTGATCTGGTAAAAAGCACCAGAAGACGGCAGTTAGAAGAGCAACTCGATACTATGTCCGAAAAAGACTTAATTATTATTGAAAGTGTTGCTGATGGAATTATTAAGTCAAAGGAAGTGGAGAAAAAATAAAATCTCCACTTTTTTGTTTCAAAAAATGAGCCGACAATCTATAAGTTACAATAACTTACAAATTATCGGCTCTGCGTCTTAGCGTCTGGCTCTCTGATAATTATATTTCCACGTTTCATATTGATTATAGTTTCTTGTTTGCACTTCGGACAGAATAACGGAAAATTTATCAGTTCTGTATCGTTCCGTATTTTGGTTCGTGTCTTATTGTTACAAATAGGGCAAAACACCCATGATTGATTACTCATAAAAGCTCCTCTCATATTCGCTTAATCTTACAAATTTATTCTACAAATTTTATTTTTTCATAAAAAATAACTAGTCAATACCATTACTAAAGTTATCTCCAAGACATCAGCAATTTTAATATATATACGGAAAAAGTTTATATGTTTTTTCTTTATATAACTATAAATGAGCAAATCCAAAATATTGCACAAAAGAAAGACACCCTCTGTAGAAGGATGTATAATTGAAGTACCAACAAACAACATACTCACTCA
>SKEQ01000163.1_pt1 | contig 73476 bp, 64 predicted proteins | sample 4826751 | NCBI WGS metagenome assembly SKEQ01 (sample SAMN11008805, study PRJNA524170) | human gut metagenome | biome: Human fecal sample; material: Feces; isolation source: fecal sample from pouch patient p44 | host: Homo sapiens | place: Israel: Tel-Aviv | collected 2013-07-11
CACGCATTACTCACCCGTTCGCCACTCTCACCCAGGAGCAAGCTCCTGGGATCCCGTTCGACTTGCATGTGTTAAGCACGCCGCCAGCGTTCATCCTGAGCCAGAATCGAACCCTCCACAAAAAAACCTTTTCATGAAGAGACATCGACACGATGACTCTCGAAATAAGAAAATTGACGATCGCCTTATAAGGAAAGGCGCATCGCACAAAAACCTCACCGTCCTTCAAGGCCTCCCGGCCACTCGCAAGGAGCGGACGATGAACTGGCAATCATTGACTATAAAGAAGTAGTACAAATACGCTCTTGAGTTCTCAAACCACCACCACTCACCCACCTCGCGGACCGGAACCATCCGGACCACTCGCTGAGCGGCAGCAAGGGATTAACTTACACGAACCCGTCCACTTGCGCAAATCGGCATTCCGCAAACCCCGTAAAAACCCTTGCGGCGCAACGCATTCATCGGCGTGTCGAAAACCGCCTATCGCACGCCACATCATCGCAGAAATGCTTCAGACAAGCCTCAAAACGGCCTGAAATTCATCAGGAAAACCTGTCTACGGGCGTGTCGTGAGCCTGCAACGGTTTCCAAATACGGTCGGAAAGCCGAAAAAGACGCATACGGAGGAAACCGCGCGGTGGTATGTATGGAGGTATGAGCAAAAAAATCGCAGTATTGACGGGCGCAGGCATCTCCACGTCCGCAGGCATCCCTGACTTCCGCGGCCCGGACGGCGTCTGGACCAAACATCCCGAGCAAATGAACGTGTACGACATCGACGCGTTCCTAGCCAATAAGGAAGACCGCGAGTATTCCTGGCGCTGGCAAAAGGAATCGCCAGTATGGAACGTGCAGCCGGGCACCGCACACAAAGCGCTCGTCAAATTGGAACAAGCGGGCATGCTGACCTTGCTGGCCACGCAGAATTTCGACGCGCTGCACGAGAAGGCGGGCAATAGCAGCAACGTCATCGTCAATCTGCACGGAACCATCGGCACCTCGCACTGCATGAAGTGCCACGCGAAATACGACACCGCCGAAATCATGGCAAATCTCGACAACGAGCCGGATCCGCACTGTCATCGCAAGCTGCCGTACAGCGGCAATATGCCGTGCGACGGGCTCATCAAAACCGACGTCGTCTACTTTGGCGAGGCGCTGCCGGATGGTGCGATCGAAAAATCGTACCGTCTTGCCTCGCAGGCCGACGAATTGTGGGTGATCGGCTCCACGCTGGAAGTGATGCCGGCGGCGAGCATTGTGCCGGTCGCGGCACAGGCGGGCGTGCCGATCACCATCATGAACATGGGTCGCACGCAATACGATCGCTTGGCCACACGGCTTATCCGCGACGATATTGCGATTGCGCTGCCGCAGTTGGTCGACGAGACAATCGCCGCGGAACAGGGCAAATAACACCGAATGAACAAGCAAGGCTCCTCAACCTGATTGGGTTTGAGGAGCCTTCTTTGATGCGGAAGATATGCGAGAATCCGCGCTTATCCACCGTGGGAAATCAGTAGATGCGCTTGGGCCGGAAACCGGCCGCGCGCATCGCGTCAAGGATGCGGTCGATGTGCTCAGGGCCGTTGGTTTCAACGGTGACGCCCAAGGAAACCGAATCAGTGTAATGGCTGGAAGCCTTGAACTGGTCGTGATCGAGTGCGATGACGTTAGCGCGCTGCTCGGCCAGAATCGTGGCCACCTTGACAAGCTGGCCAGGGGTATCCGGAAGCTCAACCTCGAAGTTCATGATGCGGCCACGGGCAATCATGCCCTTCTGAATCACCGCGCTGATGGAGACAGTATCCTCATTGCCACCGGAAAGAATCGGCACCACCACATGCGGACCCTGTGCTTCGGCGAACTTGCGCGAGCGCAGATTCAGGTGCTCAAGCGCGGCCAGAGACACGGCACCGGCAGCTTCGACCACCAGCTTGTGCTTCTCCAGCATGAGCAGAATCATCTCGTTGATGTCACGCTCGGTGACGGTGACCAGATCGTCGAGGAACTCGTTGAGCAGCGCGAAGGTCAGGTCGCCCGGACGCTTCACGGCAACGCCTTCGGCGGAGGTGCGCACCTGGTCGGCTGCGACGACGCGACCGGCGGCCAACGAATTCTTCCATGCCGGGCTGCCTTCCGGAATGGCGCCGATCACGCGCACTTCCGGCTTGAACGTCTTGATGGCGAGCGCCACGCCCGCGCCCAGACCGCCGCCGCCCAAGGGCACGACCACGTCGGTGACGTTAGGCACGTCTTCGAGAATCTCAAGACCGATGGTGCCCTGTCCGCACAGCACTTCGTAATCATCGAACGGCGGCACGTAAATCATGCCTTCGGTATCGCTGAGTTCCTGCGCGTGGGCGGCGGATTCATCGAACACCTCGCCGCACAGCACCACATCAGCGCCGTAAGCCTTGGTGGCGTCCACCTTCAACGGCGGCGTGATCTGCGGCATGCAGATGGTGGCCTTCGCGCCACGCTCACGGGCCGCGTATGCCACGCCTTGGGCATGGTTGCCTGCGGAAGCGGTGACGATGCCATGCGCAAGCTGCTCGTCGGACAACGATGCGATCTTGTTGTATGCGCCACGGATCTTGAACGATCCGGTGACCTGGAGATTTTCCGGCTTGAGCAGAATCTCATGTCCGGTCATCTCGGACAGCACTGGGGACGGAATAATCTCCGTGTGGCGTGCGGTGCCCTTCAGTCGTTCGGCGGCCAGTTTCAATTCAGCGGCATGATCACGCCGCAATGCTTTGAGCACCTCGTTTTGTTCCATGGACGTTATTGTAAGCGCACGTCTGCCGAAAATGCCGTGCGATTGCCGAATCGCAATCGAATCCCGGCCGTGCCTCAGAATCGCACGGAAAAAGAAACGTCCGACAGGTTTCGTGATGAACCTGCCGGACGTTCCGCAGAGAGTTATGGGGAAAGATCGATCAGAGCTGAATCACGACTCCCTCCCAGCGAGCGAGCTCGCCACGAGCGATCGATTTAACACTATGCATAGCATCATAGGTGCTGAGCAGTACTTGCGGATCGGACACGCCGTCGGAAAGCAGCTCCGCCACGTCCGAAGGCAGCGCCGCGGACCTGTCGGTGAGGTTGACCACGACAAGAATCGTGTCGTCGCCATTGGTGCGCGTGAAAGCATACACCTGATCGCTGTCGGCGGCGAGCAGATGCCATTCGCCAGTGGAGATGGTGGCGCTGTTGTGCCGCATGGCGATGAGCTTCTTGTAGAACGTGTACACGGAATCCGGATCGTCGAATTCCTCGGCCGCGTTGATTTCCACATGATTCGGGTTGACGCTGATCCATGGTTCGACGGGCGCGTCTGGCGCGGTGAAGCCGGCGTATTTGGAGGCGTCCCACTGCATGGGGGTGCGCGCGTTGTCGCGGCCGATGAGGGCGAGGGCGGCCATCATGGATTCGGATGACTGGCACTTGGCTTCCTCCACGCGCTGGCGATAGCCGTTGAGGGCCTCCAAATCGCGGTATTGTTCCAGCTTGGTGAAGTGGGCGTTGGTCATACCCAGTTCCTCACCTTCGTAAATGTACGGGGTGCCGCGGTGCATGTGCAGCACCATGCCGAACGCCTTGGCGCTCAGCTCGCGCGAATCGCGGTCGGAGTCGTTGCCCCAACGGGAGACCACGCGCGGCTGGTCATGATTGCAGAAGAACAGGCTGGCCCAACCGGCCTTCCTCACGGCCTCCTGCTGCTCGGTCATACGGTCGCGCAGGTTTTTGACCTCGAACGGCACGGTATTCCACTTGGAGCCTTCCTGGTCGATGCCGACATGGTCGAACAGGAATAGCATGTCAAGTTCCTTGTTGGCCGGATCGGTGACGTGCTCGTTACGGGCCGGGGTGATGCCCGGAGCCTCGCCCACGTTGATGTAGCCTTCACGGCCTTCGAATACCTCACGGCGCATTTCGGCGAGGAACTCGTCGATGCGCGGACCGTCGGAGCAGAACGGGAACGGGCTGGAATAGCCTTCTTCGCCGACCGGCAGATCGGCGATTTCGGAACCGTCCTCGCCCGGCAGCCTGCCGTTCTTGTCGACGGTCTTGGAGATCTGGGTGATCACGTCCATGCGGAAGCCGTCGATGCCGCGATCCATCCACCAATTCATCATCTTGTAGACGGCCTTGCGCACCTCGGGATTCTCCCAGTTGAGGTCGGGCTGCTTCTTGGAGTACTGGTGGAAGAAGTATTCGCCGCGCTTCGGGTCGTACTCCCATGCGGAGCCGCCGAAGTAGGAGCCCCACTGGTTCGGCTCGGCGCCCGGGGTGCCCGGCTCGTGGCCCGGCCTGGCGGGACGCCACCAGTACCAGTCGGCGTGCGGGTCGTCCTTGTCGCGGGAGGCCTGGAACCAGGCGTGCTCGTCGGACGTGTGGTTGACGACCAGGTCCATCACGATCCTCAGGCCGCGCTTGTGCGCCTCGGCGAGCAGTTCGTCCATGTCCTCGAGGGTGCCGAACAGCGGGTCGATGTCCTGATAATCGGAGATGTCGTAGCCGTTGTCGTCCTGCGGGGACCTGTACACCGGGGACAGCCACAGCACGTCCACGCCGAGGTCGGCGAGGTAGTCGAGGCGGCTGGTGATGCCCTTCAGGTCGCCGATGCCGTCGCCGTTGGAATCCTGGAAGGAACGCGGGTAGATCTGGTAGACCACCGCGTTCGCCCACCATGGATTCGGGGTGGCGCCGTTCGAACGGACGGTGTCAGGAAGAGTGGAACGATTGAAATTCGTCATCGCGATTGAGCTCCTTTGCCTAAGTGGAATGGATGAACTTTGCTATATCCCATGGTACGTAAAGCGTTTTTTCTTTCTTGCCTGCGGCGCGTTTTGCAAAGCAGGAAATGAAAGATATATTGCAAGCGGGATGCGCCCTTCGGAATCACATCAATGCATACGAAAAGCAGGAATCCTCGAAAAAGGGGAAACGAGGATTCCCGCTCGGCGCTGTGAAGAAGTTTTACTTCACAAGCAGACGGCCTACGGCCGCGTTGTTCCTGCCTTCGCTCGCCTATCGGCTCGCTCAGGAGGAACCTATGAACAGTCCACAGGACTGTTCACTTCACGGCTCCTCTCATCACACCACCGACGACCCACTTTTGGGCGAAGATGTAGACGATGAGGACCGGGGCCATGGCCATCAGGTAGGAGGCGAAGGCCATCGGGTAGTTCGACGTGAACTGGCTCTGGAACACGTACTGCGCCAGCGGAATCGTCTGATTGCTCTGGTCGGTCAGCGTGATCAGCGGCAGCAGGAAGTCGTTCCACGCCCACAGTGCGGTCAGGATGGCGATCGTGGCGTTGATCGGTCCCATCAGCGGGAAAATAATCGTCCAGAAGATACGCCAGGTCGAAGCGCCGTCGATGCGCGCCGCCTCTTCCAACGAAATCGGAATCGAACGGATGAAGCCGATCGCGATGAACAGGTTCGTGCCGATGCCGAGAATCGTGTACAGAATGATCAGACCGAGCTGGTTGTCCAGGTGCAGGGTGCCCATTTCCTTGGCGATCGGCAGCATGACGACGGTGAACGGCACGAACATCATGGCCAGGAAGAAGTAGTACAGGAAGCGGAAGAACCGCTTATCCATGTTCCTTGCCACGGCGTACGCGACGAACGTGTTCGTCAGCAGCGTCAGCACCACAGCGCACACGGTGATGATCGCGGAATTGAGCGCGGCCTTCGGATAGTTCACCTTGTTCCACGCGTCCGCGAAATTATGCCATTCCCACGTGGTCGGCAGGCTGAACGTGCCCGCTTCGCCCGGCGTCTTCAGCGCGGTGACGACGGCGAAGTACAGCGGCACGAGCACCGTCAGGCTCAGCACGGCGACGGCCGCCGTCAGCCACCAGTTGATGCTGTGGTCCTTGCGGATCTTCTCCGGCTTCGCTTGCGATTGTCCGCTTTGCGCGGCGGCCGGCTTGGTTGCAACAGTTGCGCTAGTCATGATTTCTTCCCCTTACTCTCAGACCTTTTCCTTGCCGCTGAAGAACTTCAGCTGCACGAATGCGAGGATTGCCAGCACGATGAAGAACGTGACCGCGTTCGCCATCTGGTAGGAGTATTCGCCGTTGCCCAGGCCGTTCTGGAAGATCAGGTAGGAGACGGTTTCGGTCTTGGAATCCGGACCGCCCTTGGTCAATGCCATGACCTGGTCGAACGCGCCGAGCGAGTTCTTGAGGCTCAGCACCATGTTGATGGTGAAGAACGGGCCAATCAGCGGGAACGTGATCTGCCAGAAGTTCTGCCAGGCGTTCACGCCGTCGATGGACGCGGCCTCATAGATTTCGTTGTCGATGGTCTGCAGACCCGCCAAGTACAGCAGCGTGGAGTAGGCCACACCCTGCCAGATGGACAGGAACACGATCGGGAACCATGCCAGATCCGGATTGGAGATCATGGATGTGGACAGCCAATCGATGTGCAGCGCCTGGCCGAGGGCCGGCAGCGGGGTCATGAAGATGTACTTGAACACGTAGCCGATGACCAGCACCGACAGGGTGTACGGAATGAAGAAGATGGCTCGGAAGCCGTTCTTGAAGGCGATTTTGGAGTTCAGCAGCACCGCCAGGAACATGCCGAGGATGTTCGTGCCGAGCGTGATCAGAATCGCGATGAAAATCGTGAACAGATACGCGTGGCCGACGCGTGCGTCCTGGAACATCGCGATGTAGTTCTTGAAGCCGATGAACTTGTAATCGCCGTAACCCTGCGAATTGGTGAACGAGTACATCGCGCCCTGCAGGAACGGCAGGTACAGGAAGATGCACACGAGAATCATCGCGGGAATGGTCATCCAGTAGAACGCCGGATCGACCTTGCGCTTGGAGTATTTCGAAACCTTCTTCGGCTTCTTTGCGGCGGCCTTGTCGGCCTTGGCCGAGATATTGCCAGTCATTGTCGTTCCTCCCCTCACCTAAAGTTCCTGGCTTCGATCTTGTCGTATTCCGACTGCATGCTGTTCAGGAATCGTTTAGTATTGCCCGACTGCACCAACGTCTGCAGGAAACCGGCGAGGTTGATGCTTGCCGGCACGTAGTGGTCACAGAAATCAGCCAGCTTGCCGGCCTTGTAGAAGTCGAGCACGCCATTCAACGCTTCATCGCCGACGTACGTATCCTTGTACGGGGTGAACGCAGACTGCTGCTTGGAGTAATCCTGCACGTTCTCCTCGCTCATCAGGAAGTCGACGAATTCGCGAGCCTCGGTGTAATGCTTCGTATGCGCGCCGATCGTCAGCATCACGTCGTCGCCGGCGGTCAGCTGCTGTTCCTTGACGTTGTCGGTGGCCGGCATCTGCGCGAACCGCAGATTGGCGTCCTTGTTAATCAGACGGATCTGCGGAATCGCGTACGTGCCGAGCGGCAGAATCGCGGCCTTGCCGGAAGCGATGTCCTGCGTAGCCTGCTGGTAGGTGACGGCCGGATTCTTCTGCGTGTAGTTCTGGTAAATTTCAATCAGCTTGCCGCTGACGGGCGTCCACAAGTCGGAGAAGGTCTTGCTGCCGTCCTTGAGATACGCGTATTCCGATTCCGGCACCAGCGTCGAATTCAGCGATGCAAGCGGCGCCTGCAACGTCCACGGATCGGCGGTGCTCGCCTCAACCGGCGTGACGCCCTTGGCCTTGAGCCGCTTGAGCAGCGCGATGAATTCGCTCCACGTCTGCGGCGGATTGTCCGGATCCTCGCCGGCCTGCTTCCACACATCGGCGTTGATGATGTAGCCGCTTGCGTTGCCCGCGTACGGAATACCGTACAGACGCTTCTTGGACTTGTCGGTGGTCTGCACGAGGCTCTTCGCGATGTTCACCATGCCCGGATTGAGCTCGTCGACGATCTCGTCGTCGGTGAAATCGTGGAAGACGCCCGCTTCGGCGAGCATGCCGTAATTGATGTCGCCGTTGATGGTGATGACGTCGGGTTCGCGGTTCTTCACCAGTCGCGTGCGCAGATCGGTGGTGGCGTCCGACGAATTGTTGACATTGACTTTGATGTTGGAATGGGTTTTCTCGAATTCACGCGCCTTGGCGGTGAACCAATCCGCCGCCTCGGACTTGAATTGGAAGAAATCCAAGGTGACCGTGCCGGCGGTGCTGTTGCCGCAGCCCGCGAGCCCAACCGTCAGCACAATCGCGCATGCAGCCGTAATAGCACGGCCCGCGATCCGCCTGAAGGTGCCTGTGTTGGCATTGGAATCAGGTTTCATTCTCTCGACTCCTTTGTATTTTCCTTTTTCACGGCAGGCCGGCTTCATTACCAGCCTCCGTTGCTTTTTAATTGTAGAATCGGCTTGTTTTCATTCCCAGTTTCCGCGCGCCCGCATCGAACGGAAATAAAAAACGGTTATTTTGTTATGCTTGGAAAGAAAATAGACGGTAAGGACGGTCCGATATGGCGATTTCCCCGATTCCACACTGGTTTGAAGGCTCGGAGTACACGCATAAGGTTGCGGCCTGCATTATGAAGTACGGTCCGATTTCGCGCATCACGCTGGCACAGATCCTTGGCCTTTCGCAAGGCGCGGTATCGCGCATCACCAGTGATTTGATTTACGCTGGCGTGATCGAAGAGACGCCAATGGCAGCGGGGCATGGCGGCAAGTTACCGAAAGATTTCTTGCGGAAATCGGCACAAAAGTCAATCCAGAAAGAGAATACGGAACGTCGCGGCCGTCCGCAGACCGGACTGCGCATCATCGCCAATGCGCGCACGTTCGTCGGCATGAAAATCAACACCACCCATATCACTGCCGTAACAGTAAACGCGCTTGGGCAGATTGTGACCGGCTGCCATGACCTGCCGATTGAGGACGATTCGGTGGAAACGGTGGTCGACGTTATTCGGCAGCTGACCATGGACTGCGCCGACGAGGCGATAATGGCGGGATTGCCTTCGCCATGCGCGGTCGGCGTCTCGTTGGGCGGACACATCGTGGATGATTCGATGGTGACGTTCGCGCCGTTCCTGCATTGGTCGAAGCCCGTGGAGTTTTCGGCGTTGATCCAGGAGGCGACCGGCCTGCCGACCGGCATCTACAACGACATCGACTCATTGGTGGTGGACGCGTGCATGTTCGGCTCGGGCGTCGGATTGAACAGTTTCGCCGTGGTGACGATCGGCATCGGCGTAGGATATTCGCTCACCGTCAACGGCGAGCCGATCGACAATCCCGACAAAAGCTATGGCCTGGTCGGGCATATTCTGGTCGACCCCGACGGGCCGCGCTGCATTTCCGGACATAAAGGTTGCGCGACGTGCCTAACTGACAATTCAATCGCAACAGAATATTCGGAAATAATCGGACATCCGGCGACGTTCGACGAATTCGCAGCCGCAGCGCGCGCCAGCAAAACGCAGGCCACGAATCTGGTGAACCGCACCTGTTTCCGTTTGGGTACATTGATCGCGACCATCGCCAATCTTGCCATGCCCGACAAAATCATGATCGCTGGCGAATCGTCGTTCATTGCGAAACTCGGCATAGACAACCTGCGTAACGGCATCAATATGTATCGGCATAGTCAAGCCGCGCCGGTCGATTTCGAAATCGCCGAGCACGACTGGTCGCTGTGGAGCAAAGCGGCCGCAGCGCAAGCCATTCGCCAGTATGTAGGGTAAGTCGTTCGGAATCGCTGTCGCAGTGTGAGGCCGGTACGCGAAAGTACCAGCCTCACCATACAAAACAGATACTCAGATGCGGACTACTTTGAAAAGGACGGCCTGCGCAGGATGCAGCGCCGGCGGACGGATGCCATAGGCGGCGAGCGCACGGCCGGTCATCTTCACACCATCGGCGGTCCACCAGCCGAGCGGGCTTTGTCCGTTGCCGATGTCCTGCTTGGCCAGGTCGAGGCTCACGTCGAGCGGGGACACCACGTACACGGCGTCCGGGTCGAGGCCAGGCAGACGTACGGGGGCGGACGGATAGGTCTGCGACGTGGTCAGCTGCGTGAAGCGGTAGATCGCGGCAGCCTTGTTCGGCATGACGCAGCCGTCCACGCGCACGGCCGGATCGGCGGCGTCAGAATGCACCGCGGTGTCGACGGCGAACCATTCGCGATGCTTTTTGAATTCGGCCGTCCATTCGGCGAGCTTGTCGATGTCCTCCTGCGGTTCCTTGAGCAGATTCCATTCGATGCCCATGTGGCCGAAGAAGGCCATGGCCATGCGCATCTCCTGGGAGGTGGCGCGGTGCGTGGAATGCGCCGGGGAAGCGCCCACGTGCTCTCCGATCATCTCCGGCGGCACGAGCAGCGACGTGTAGCGCTGGATGTCGGCGCGTTCCACCGGGTCGACGCAGTCGGAACCCCAGATACGATCGGCGACTTCGAGGATACCGAGGTCGACGCGGCCGCCGCCGGACGAGCAGCTTTCGATTTCCAGACCGGGATGGGCCGCTTTCAGGTCGGTGAAGATCCGATACACGGCGAGCGTCTGGTTGTGCACGGCGGGACGTCCGGTGCGCGGCGACACCGCTTCGGTGACGTATTTGTTGTGATCCCATTTGATGTAGTCGATGCCGAGTTCGCCGACGAGCTTGTCCATGGCGCCGTAGATGTACGCGTACGCGTCAGGATTGGTGAGATCGACGACCTGCTGAGTGCGCCCCTGCATCGGCAGACGGTTGGCGGTGGGCTTCAGCACCCAGTCCGGATGGTTGCGGAACATGTCGGAATCGGGGTTGACCATTTCCGGCTCGAACCACAGGCCGAATTCGAGGCCCTTGCCGTGCACGTAGTCGGCGAGCGCCTTCAGGGACTTGTCTCCGTCGGGCCAGACGTCCTGCGAAATCTGCCAGTCGCCGAGGCCGGCGGTGTCGTCACGGCGGGCGCCGAACCAGCCATCGTCCACTACGAATCGTTCGACGCCGCTTTCCACGGCTTTGTCGGCGAGCGCGGTCAGGGTGTCGTAATCGTGGTTGAAGTAGACGGCTTCCCACGTGTTGAGGATGACCGGACGCGGTTTGGGCGCGATGCCATGGTCCACGAGCCAGTCGCGGTGCACGCGGCGGATGTAACCGTGGAAGCGTGAGGCGACTTCGTTGAGCCCCTCGCCGTAAGAGCCGACGAGCCATGGCGTGGTGTAGCTTTCACCGTGTTCCAGACCGACTTCGCCGCCGAAGAGCACTTCGCCGCCACCGATCACGCCAGTGGTGTAGGGCAGTCGTTCCGCGGACAGCACGCTGTTGCCGCTCCATGCCACGTGCGCGGAGTAGACGTTGCCGTGGGTGAAACCGAAGCCGTGTTCGCCAACGCTGAGCAGCAGGGTGGCGTCGAAGTCGGGGCGGCCGATCATGGAGGATTTGGCGAAGCGCCCGATGGTGAAGTCCTGGCGCTGTGGGGAACGCTCACGCAGATGGTGACCGGTGGTGGTGAGGATCTCGTTGGCGTCGGCGGGCACGCTGAATGCAAGTTCGATCTTGCCGATCTCGAGTCGTCCCTCGCCGGTGTTCGTCACCTCCGCATGCTGGCGGATGAGGCCGGTTTCATCGAGCTCACAGGTCCACGTAAGTTTCACGCATTGTTCCACGTCCTCGGCAGTGACGGTGACGGTAGGCGTCTGCTTGGGCTCGGAGGCCACGCTCCAGCTGGGGTAGCCGTCTTTTTCGGCCATGGTGTAGGTTTTGCCGGCGGCCACGGTTTCGGCTTTGATGTCGGTGACCTGGAACTTGCAGAACAGTTCCACGCCGTCACGGCGCACGTCGAAACGGTCAGAGCCGGACCACGCTTCGGACTGTGTCGGCAGCACGCTCGGCCATGCGGTGTAGTCGAGGGCTCCGGAAACACGCTGCGGAGCGAGCGCGTCGAACGTGTTGATCACGGTTTCCGGTGCGGTGAGCGGGCGACCCCAATGCACGAATCTCGGCAAATCGCTGCCGGGGAACACCAGAGCAAAAGCTGCGGCGGCAGCCGGCTGCTCGGCATACACGGCGGTAAGGGGTGTGCCGTTGGAAGCGGTGCCGTGGAAAGTCTGAATGAGCGTCATTGCAGCATCCTTTTCTTGCGATTCTTGGTTGGTATGACGCTTTGATGATACTGCATACCGCTTTTCTTCCCATCGCCCTGCGTGTTTGTTTCTTTCGGAAAGTAATTAGCGTCGGCGCGCGAAGAAATCGGTCATCAATCGCCCGCATTCCGCTTCGCGCACACCGCCAATCACTTCCGGTACAAGTCCGACGTGCGGATCGCGGGGAATATCCCATACCGAACCGCATGCACCCAACTTGGCATCCCACGCACCGAACACAATACGTCCGATATGCGTCTGCAGACAGGCACCGGCGCACATAGGGCACGGCTCCAACGTAACGACAAGCGTGCAATCAGCGAGATTCCAAGTGTCAAGCGAGGCGGCCGCTTCAGCCATCGCCTTGACTTCGGCGTGGGCAAGCGGATCGGCATACGTCTCACGCAGGTTCCGCCCGCGGCCAATCACTCGGCCGTCAGCGGCAAGCACGACGGCACCGACCGGCACCTCGCCATCCGCGGCGGCTTCGCGGGCCAGCGCGATCGCCGGTTCCATATCATCGTCCCATCGCATACGCCACAGTGTAGCGGCGGCCATACGACCGCTCCGCACGACTGGTCCGCACGTCCGACCTGCGCGCCCAACCGAAGCGGCACGAACGTCAGCCCATGGCGAAACACGCTCATAACCGCCTCTTGGTAGGCTGGAAAAGGTTGGAAATACGCGCAAAGGAGGCACGTTGGCGGTATTCGAGTTGATTCTATGCATCATCGCTGCCGTCGTGCTGTCCTCGTTCCTGAGCCGATTCATACCCAAGGTGTCCACACCGCTTGTGCAGATCGCGTTGGGAGCATTGGCATCGCAGCTGCCGTTCTTTCCAGATGTGACACTCGATCCGGAATTGTTCATGGTGCTGTTCATTGCACCGCTGCTGTATTTGGAAGCGCATGAGATTGACAAAACCGAGCTACTGAAATCCGTCAAACTGTCATTGTCGCTGGCGATCGGCCTGGCGATCGCGACCATGGTGGCGGTCGGTTTCGCATTGCACACCGTCTGGCCGGCGATTCCGCTCGCTGCGGCACTTGCGCTCGGTGCCGCGCTCGGGCCGACCGATGCGGTCGCGGTGTCGTCGCTCGGCAAGGAGGCGGCGCTGACCGAACGCCAAACGAGCGTACTGAAGGGCGAATCGTTGTTCAACGACGCTTCCGGCATCGTCGGCTTCCAGTTCGCCATCGCGGCGGCGGTCAGCGGCGTGTTCGAAGTGGGCGAATCGGCCGCGCAATTCGTGATCTCGTTCTTCGGCGGCGCGATCTTCGGCCTTGTGGTGGGCACCATGGCCGACCTGCTGTTCGAATCACTGCGATCCCTTGGTTGGGAAACGACTACCAGCCGCATTCTCATGGAGCTATTCCTGCCGTTCATCCTGTATCTGGGTGCGGAGGCGGTACATGTCTCCGGCATTCTGTCGGTAGTGGCTGCCGGCCTGATCATCCGATTCGACCGCACCGGCATCGGACCGAATGTGGCACGCACGAACATCGTATCGTCAAGCGTGTGGGGCGTGCTGTCGTTCTCGCTCAACGGCACAGTGTTCATCCTGCTCGGCATGCTGCTGCCAAATGCCATGTCGGCCAGCTGGGATGATCCGCATGTCAGCAACCAGCTGCTGCTGGTCGCGATTCTCGTCGTCGCCGCCGTGGTGATCGTCATGCGGTTCCTGTGGATCTCGCTGATGCTGCGGCTCGCGCGCGACACCACCACCGGCAAGCGGCGCAAGATGACGGCGAAACGCTGGCGGTCCGCCGCGGTCATGACATTCGGCGGACCGAAGGGCACCATCACGCTGTCGTTGATGTTCACGATCCCCTACACGCTGGCGGCCGGCGCGAACTTCCCGATGCGCGACGAACTGATCTTTATAGCCGCCGGCGTGATCGTGGTGACGCTGCTGCTGGCGAATTTCCTGCTGCCGCTGCTCGCGCCGAATCGCGACAAGGACACGTCGACGGAAATGACGGAGATCACCATCGAAGTGCTGCGGCGGACGGTCGAAGAGCTGTCGGGCCGTGTCACGCCGGACAACCGTCGGGCGGTGCTTATGGTCATCGATTCCTATACGAAACGCATCACGCGGTTGAAACAGCGCACCGGCGAAATCGATCCGCAGGGGTATATGCAGCTGCAGATCGACGCGCTCAACTGGGAGAAGGAGTACGTCAAGAACCGTCTGGCGGGCGTGCGCGCGGCAATCAAGGCGAATCCCGCCGAGAACCGCGCCGCGAACGATCTGGAGGCCGAGGCCTGCGAGCGCCTGCTCGACCAGATCATGAGCTCGCTGCGCCACATCGAAACCGCACACAATTCAGGCCGTATGATCTGGCGCGTCAAAGGCCGGTACAAGGCGCTGCAGCGGCGCATGGGCACGTTGGCGAAACGCGTGAACAGCCGTATCCGGCGCACGACCCCGCTGTTCAGCGACGATGAGCTGTTCGCGCATACGCGTGTGGTGCAGGTGGATGCGATCGAACATGTGATCGACCGACTGTATGAGGAGATGGGCGGCGACACGTACAACACCGAGCACTGCTCCGGCCTGCTGTTGGACTACCGACGCAGCGAATCCGCGTTGAGGGCGCGTCCGAATATGGGCATCAGCGCCGAAGCGCAGGAACAGGCCGAGGAGGTCAAGCGCGAAAGCTACGGCATCGAGCTGGGCGTGATCCAGGACATGTATGAGGCCGGCGACATCACGCGTGCGCAAAGCAAGCAGCTGCGACGCAACGTGTATGTGATGAGTGTGGATGCGGACGCGCAGCTCTGACGTTTTTTCGATTTCCGGCGTTCGGATCGCGTGGCGACGGACGATTGCGCAATGGCGGACGATCGGCTGGAATCGCATCCAGCCGAAATCGTGTTCGTCGGGAACTGTGCCAAATTGCGCCTGAACGAAATCGCCATCGGATTTTCAGGAAGTTTTCAGAAAACACCAGACATGCGCTCAGCATCGAATGGTTATATATGAACTGTCAGCACAACGAGCTGACCAGGAACACAAGAGTTCCCGACAATTGAACCCTTTCTTCTTCTCTCTCCTTTCTCTCCCCGGCGGCCAATCCCGCCGGGGTCTTCTTTTTTCACGACCACCTTCTCACGCTATCGACGCACGCTATATTGGGAAGGTATGAGCGACGCAATCGAACATGAAATTCCGCAAACCGCAGACAACAGCAACAAAACGGAGCTGATCGGACGCGAATCGGATGTGGTGCCGGGCCGTTTCGGCGAACCGCTGCAGGTGACGCACGTCCAGTATTCGCGCGGCGGCGGCAACGCGACACCGAAACGGCCGCTGTTCCTGTGCCTGCATGGCTGGGGATCGAATGAGGCTGACCTTGCCGATATGATGCGATACATCGCACCATACAACGATTACGCTTCACTGCGCGCGCCGCTGACGCTGCAGGCGGCCGGCACGTTCACTCCAGGCGCGTACTCCTGGTTCCATGATTGCGTGCCGTCCGGCGAAGACCTCGACCGCGACGCGTTCGCCGCATCCATGGCTATCGACGATTGGGTGTCGCAGAACGTTCCCGAAGACCGTGCCGTCGTGCCGATCGGCTTTTCCCAAGGTGGCTTGCTGGCGATCCATCTGCTGCGCATGCATCCGGAACGCTACCGTGCGTCGATTTCATTGTCCGGATTCCTTGCGCCTGGGCTCGTCCGCGGCACCGCGCCTGCCGACGACCGTATCGCGCCGCTCAATATTCCCACGTTCTTCGGTTACGGCAACAGCGATACGGTGATCGCCAAGCCGGAGCTTTTCGCCATGAGCGCCTGGCTGGACGAGCACACGTTCCTCACCGCGAAAAGCTACCGTGGGCTCGACCACTCCGTCAGCCTCGACGAGTTCAGCGACCTACGCGGATGGCTCGCCGTGCATGACATCGCGCCGGGGATTCTGTGATGCATCAGTCAGTGATATCGGCCTTATAGAAGTTCACGTAGGAACGGCTCGGGGTCGGACCGCGCTGGCCCTGATAGTGCGAACCGGTCGTGGCGGAACCGTACGGATGCTCGGCCGGCGAGCTCAGCTGGAAGAAGCACATCTGGCCGATCTTCATGCCCGGCCACAGCTTCACCGGCAGTGTCGACACGTTGGACAATTCCAGCGTGATATGACCTTCAAAGCCAGGGTCGATGAAGCCCGCGGTGGAGTGGGTAAGGATGCCGAGACGACCGAGCGAGCTTTTGCCTTCAAGACGAGCCGCGATGGATGCATCGAGCTTCACATACTCCCATGTGGACCCGAGCGCGAACTCGCCCGGGTGCAGGATCCACGGTTCGTCCGGTTTGACTTCGAACTGTTCGGTCAGTTCGCCCTGATTCTCAGCCGGATCCACGTACGTGTACGCATGATTGTTAAACAAACGGAAGAAACGGTCCAATCGCACGTCAATCGATGCCGGCTGCACCATCTCCGGGGTCCACGGATCGAGTGAGATATGACCGTCGGCCTGTGCGGCGAGAATGTCGCGATCGGACAGCAGCATCGAAATTCCTCCAAAAAACGCCGGAACAATCGTCATACGAACGGACGCGCAACCAATGCGCGCCCGCCAATCGCAATCCAGTCTAGCGCGGCGGCGCTATAAGACGGACGCAACGAGCACCCATCCGCATTTTGCCGCTGCAACGGCTCACGACACAGCAAAATGCGGATTGGAGGCCGGAAAACGACAGGCTACTCACGCATCGCACGTAGAACGCACTTACGCAACTCGGACGCGACGAGCACAACCATCGCCAGCCCAAGACATTCGGCCCATGCGCCGGCGGACAGCGGCATCGTGCCGAACGCGGTGTTGAGGAACGGCACGTAAATCACCACCACCTGCAACAGCACAGACAACGCAATCGCACCCCACAGCCATTTGTTAGCGAACAGTCCAACGAACACCGATTGGTCGTGCGAGCGAGAGCACAGCGCGTTGAGCATCTGCGCAAACACAAGGATGGTGAAGCCCATCGTGCGCGCCTCAGTCATTTGCGCATCATGTCCGACAGCATCCACGGAACGGTCCGTGAACAGACCTCCGGCGAGGTGCATGTCCATGCCAATCAGCGTGACGGCAGCCATAATCAAACCGATGAAAATGATGTCGCCCCACATCTGTCCGTCGATCACGCGATCGGTGAGTTTGCGCGGTTTGCGTGCCATCACGTCGTCGGTGGACGGGTCGACACCCATGGCGAGCGCCGGAGCTGCGTCGGTAAGCAGGTTGATCCACAGCAGCTGCGTGGCGAGCAGCGGCACGGTGACACCTTGGCTGCCAGGCTGGGTGATGCCGAGGAATCCGGCGAGCATCACACCGCCGAAGACGGTGAACACCTCGCCGACGTTGGAGCTCAGCAGATAGCGCAGGAACTTACGGATGTTGTCGAAAATGCCACGGCCTTCGCGTACCGCCTCGACGATGGTGCTGAAGTTGTCGTCGGCGAGGATCATCTTGGCACTCTGCTTGGTAACTTCGGTACCGGTGATGCCCATCGCGACGCCGATGTCCGCGGTTTTGACGGCGGGAGCATCGTTTACGCCGTCGCCGGTCATAGCCACGATATTGCCTTGCCGTTGCAGCGATTCGACGATTTTCAGCTTGTGTTCCGGCGCAACGCGCGCGTACACGGAGATTTCGCGGGTGGCCTTGTCGAACGCTTGCTCGTCCGGCAGCTCGTCGAATTGAACGCCGGTGAGCACTTTGCTACTAAGGTCGGCGCTGCCGACCGAGCTGCCGTCTCCGTCCGTTTCAATAATGCCCAGATCGCTGGCGATGCGTGCCGCGGTAAGCGGATGGTCACCGGTAATCATGACGGTGCGGATGCCGGCGCGATGCGCTTCGGCGACGGAATCGCGCACTTCGGTACGCGGCGGATCGATGATGCCGACCATGCCGACCCAGATCAAGTCGCTTTCCAGCACATCGCTTTGGTCGGCGATGTCGGCGACGTGACCGGCGGCGTTGATGCGCACGCCCGGCACTGCGGCGAGCGAAGCGGTGCCGAGCGGACGGTAGGCCTGGCCCAGCGTGCGGTACGCTTCGGCGGACAGGCGTTCCACGGCGGCGAGGATCTGCTGGCGATCGCCTTGCGTCATCGGTCGTACGGCACCGTTGACCGCGATGCGGCTGCAGTAGCCGAGCAGTACATCGGGGGCACCCTTGGCGAAGACGGTGAGACGCCCGGCATCGGCGTTGTCCTGCGCGACGACGGCCATGCGTTTGCGGTCGGAGGTGAATGGAATCTCGCCGATGCGCGTGTAGTTGGCGTATTTGCGATCGGCCTTCACCTTGCGTGCGGCGACGATAAGCGACACTTCGGTCGGGTCGCCGACGGCTTCCCACGTTATGTCGGAAGCAGCGGAACCATCGCCGGCACCTGTGTTTTCGCGCAGTTCGCCGTCGTTGGCCAGCGCGCCCACTGCGAGCGTGGCGACGGCTTCGACCTGTGCGGCGGAAGCGGCGGAACCAGACAGAGCAGCGTCGGGAATCGCAATCATTCTGCCTTCTGGCGCATAGCCGGTGCCGGTCAGCTGCACCTCACCGCTCGGCGTGACCACGCGTTCCACCGTCATCTCGTTGCGGGTGAGCGTGCCGGTTTTGTCGGAGCAGATCACCGACGCGGAACCGAGCGTTTCCACGGAATGCAGTTTCTTGACGATCGCATGATGTTCGGCCATGCGGCGCACGCCGAGCGCGAGCACGACTGTCAGAATCGCGGCGAGCCCTTCCGGCACGGCCGCGACGGCCAGCGAAACGGATAGCAGCAGCGAATCGATTACGTCGTGGATGTCGTTGAAGCCTTCGGTCAGCGCAAGCGCCACCAGCACGACCGCCGCGATAATGCACACCGCGATGCCGAGAATCTTGGAAACGTAGTTCATTTCCTTCTGCAGCGGACTGTCATCATCATCCGTGGCCTGCAGAAGGTCCGCGATTTTACCGACCTGCGTGCGCATTCCGGTGCTGGTGACGATGGCACGGCCGGTGCCTTGCGTCACGGACGTGCCGTTGAACACCATATTGGCGCGATCACCGAGGGCTTTGGCCTCGGCAAGCGTATCGACGTTCTTGCCGACTGGCACACTTTCACCGGTCAGGCTCGCTTCCGCCACGCGCAGGCTGGCGGCGGCGAGCAGACGTCCGTCGGCGGGAATGGAGTCGCCTTCACCGAGCACGACCATGTCTCCCGGCACCACGTCGACGGTGTTGATGCGTGCGATTTTGCCGTCGCGCAGCACGTTGGTTTGCGGCGCGGTCATTTGGGAGAGCGCTTCGACGGCTTCTTCCGCTTTCGATTCCTGAATGTAGCCGAGTACCGCGTTGACGATAAGGATAAGCACAATGACGATGGCGTCGAACGGCAGTATTTCGCCGCCTTCCGCGCCTGGCGCAGCGTTGGCTTTTTCGATGAACCATGCGATGAGCGAGATGCCGGTGGCAGCGAGCAGCAGGTAGACGAGGGGGTCTTTGAACTGCGCCAGGAACTTCTTCCATTTTGGCACGGGTGGTGCGGATGCGAGCTCGTTCGGCCCGTATTGCGCGAGTCGGCGTTCAGCTTCGGCTTGGCTCAGACCGGTGTTCGGATCGACGCCGAGCGATGCGGCCACGGCTTGCGCGTCGGCAAGCGACGGGTCGATTTGTGGCGGCTGCTGGTTTTGCTGATCCTGCCGAATCTGCGTGCGATCGCCCGTAGCGGAATCGCCGTCAAAATTGGCATGGGACTGGATGGACTGATCTTTCTTGCGATCATCCATGGTGATCTCCTTGGGAGCGCCGCGGAGTAGTCAGCTCTCCCCCGTCTTACGTATGCCTCGAATCGCGGAAATCGAAAATCCGCGGAATCGCAAGCATTTTGCAAAGGCGAGGCAACGCTGCGCGGTTGTGGGCACCGGGCGGACGCCATCGGCGCATCCTGTTATTATCGCACATCCTCGGCGTGTGAAAAATGGACATGTGGCGGAACGATGCATGGCACGCGACGGATGCACGATACCATGAAGTGTGATATATTATCGGTAGTTAGTAAAATTCATTACTAAACGGTCGTGCAACATCGCACGGCGCAACCGCAACGATGCAGTGACACCAAGTAATACAGGGGGATGCAAGATGGCAGATACAGCCGAACTCGCAATCGTACATGCAACCACGGCAAGTGCAAGCTGGCTCACCGATCCGACGGTGTTCGCAGCGAACCGCAAGCCGGCACATTCCAGCCACCGATATGTCATCGGCGAGACGAGCGAGCCGAAGCAGAGCCTCGACGGCGAATGGAAGGTTCGTATCGAACAAGCGCGCAACGTGGACGTGGAAAGCGCTCCGTTCGCGGCCGTCGATTTCGAGGATGGCGATTTCGGCGCGATCGAGGTGCCGGGCCACTTGCAGATGGCCGGCTATCTCAAGAACAAGTACGTCAACATCCAATATCCGTGGGACGGTCACGAGGATCCGCAGGCGCCAAATATTCCGGAAAACAACCATGTGGCGATCTACCGCCGTCGATTCGCGCTCGACGCGCAGCTTGCGCGCACGCTGGAAAACGACGGCACGGTCAGCCTCACCTTCCACGGTGCCGCCACCGCGATCTACGTATGGCTTGACGGCACGTTCGTGGGTTACGGCGAGGACGGATTCACGCCGAGCGAATTCGATGTGACGGAAGCACTGCGAAACGGCAATGGCAACGCCGCCGATTCCCCCGAAGCCGAGCATACGCTCACCGTCGCCTGCTACGAATATTCGAGCGCCTCTTGGCTGGAAGACCAGGATTTCTGGCGACTGCACGGCCTGTTCCGCACCGTCGAGCTCGCCGCCCAGCCGCATACGCACGTCGAAACCGTGCAGCTTGAAGCCGACTACACCGCAGCCGACACCGCCGGTAAGGCCGACACCGCCGAACTCAACGCGGCACTCACCTTGCGCAACCCCGCCGACGCGATGACTATCGAAAGCACGCTGCGCGACGGCGACGGAAATGTCGTATGGGAATCAACGCAGGCCTGCAACGGCGAAATCGCCCTTAATTCCGGCAAAATGACGAACATCGCGCCGTGGAGCGCGGAATCGCCGACGCTGTACACGCTGACCGTACGCGTCGTCGGACATGACGGCGCCATCATCGAAACCGTGACGCAGAAGATCGGCTTCCGCACATTCCGCATCGAAAACGGCATTATGACGCTCAATGGCAAGCGCATCGTGTTCAAGGGCGCGGACCGCCACGAATTCGACGCGAAGCGCGGGCGTGCGATCACCCGCGAGGACATGCTTTCCGACGTGATTTTCTGCAAGCGGCACAACATCAACGCCATCCGCACCTCCCACTACCCCAACCAGGAGTATTGGTACGACCTGTGCGACGAGTACGGTCTGTATCTGATCGACGAGACGAATATGGAGACGCACGGCACGTGGGTGGCAAACAATGTCGAGCGTCCTGAAGACGGCATCCCCGGCAGCCGCCCCGAATGGGAGGGCGCGTGCGTGGACCGCATCAACAGCATGATGCGCCGCGATTACAACCATCCGAGCGTGCTGATCTGGTCGCTTGGCAACGAGTCGAGCGCGGGCGAGGTTTTTCGTGCGATGTATCGCCACGCGCACACGATTGATCCGAATCGTCCGGTACATTACGAGGGTTCCGTGCACATGCGCGAATTCGAGGATGTGACGGACATCGAAAGCCGTATGTACGCGCATGCTGACGAAATCGAACGCTATCTGAACGACGGCAGCCCGGCACATACGGACGGTCCAAAGAAGCCGTACATCTCCTGCGAATACATGCACGCAATGGGCAATTCGTGCGGCAATATGGACGAATACACGGCATTGGAACGCTACCCGATGTACCAGGGCGGTTTCATTTGGGATTTCATCGACCAGGCAATCGAGACCAAGCTGCCCGACGGCACGACACGCATGTGCTACGGCGGCGATTTCGGCGATCGTCCAAGCGATTACGAATTCTCCGGCGACGGCCTGCTGTTCGCCGACCGCACCCCCTCGCCGAAAGCGCAGGAAGTCAAGCAGCTGTATGCGAACGTGAAAATTGCGGTTTCGGTCGATGAAGCGCGTATTACGAACGACAATCTGTTCGTGTCTACGGGCGATTATCGCTTCGTGCTGCGGATTTTGGCCGACGGCAAGCCGGTATGGTCGACTACGCGCCGTTTCGACGTGGCCGCCGGCGAGAGCGCTTCATTCGAAGTCGATTGGCCGGTTGATGACTACCGCAGCAACGCCGAAGAGCTGGTTTTGGAGGTATCGCAGCAGCTTGGCAACGCTTGCGATTGGGCACCGGCCGGCTACGAGCTGGCGTTCGGCCAGTGCGTGGTGGCAGGTGCGAAGACCACTGCAGATGCCGTTGACGCGGCCGGAGCTCCGGCCGACGGCACCGTCACCCTTGGCCGCTGGAACGCCGGCGTGCGCGGACAGGGTCGTGAAGCACTGTTCTCCCGCACACAAGGGGGTATGGTTTCATATACGTTCGGCGAGCGCGAATTCGTGCTGCGCCGCCCGTCGATCACCACGTTCCGTCCGCTGACGGACAACGATCGCGGTGCTGGACACGCTTTCGAACGTGCCGCGTGGGCGGTCGCAGGAAAGTATGCGCGTTGCGTCGACTGCGCGATCGCAAATCGTGGAGAAAATGCCGTGGAAGCCACGTATACGTACGAATTGGCGATTCCGCAGCGCACGAAAGTGACGGTCCGTTACGTTGCCGACACGGCCGGCCTCGTTTCGCTCGACGTCGAGTATCCAGGCGAGAAGAACGGCGATCTGCCAACGATTCCGGCGTTCGGTATCGAATGGGCGCTGCCTGTGGAATATGCGAACCTGCGATTCTACGGCGCCGGTCCGGAAGAGACGTACGCCGACCGCAGGCACGCGAAGCTGGGTGTATGGAGCACGACGGCTGGCGATGATTGCGCGCCGTACCTGCTGCCGCAGGAAACCGGCAATCATGAGGATGTGCGTTGGGCGGAGATCACGGACGATTCCGGCCACGGTGTGCGCGTGAAGCGCGGTGCCGGCGCAAAGCCGTTCGCGATGAGCCTACTGCCGTATTCGAGCACGATGCTGGAAGAGGCGCTGCATCAGGATGAGCTGCCGAAGCCGCGTCACATGTTCCTGCGTCTGCTGGCCGCGCAAATGGGCGTCGGCGGCGACGATTCGTGGATGTCGCCGGTGCATGAGCAGTACCAGCTGCCCGCCGACCAGCCGCTCAGCCTCAACGTTCAGCTCAAGCTGTTCTAAGCTAAGCCAGCTTCAGCCTCAAGCATAACCGCCGATTCGCGGCATAATTCCGGCCGACTTGCCAATAGGCAGGCCGGCCGATTCTGTTGATGGCTGAAAACAGGCAGGGTGCCTAAAATGAAAGCACGTCTTTGAAGCAAACGACGCCTCAAAGCATGTTTTTCTGAAGGAGGGCATCATGAGCTATCCAAATATGAATCCCGGCAATCCCAACGACCCCAGTCAACCACCGCAGCCGGGATACGGCGCCTATGCACCGAACCAGCAAGCGCAGCAATCGCAACAGCAGGACGGTCCACAAAGCGGCGGACCAGATGCCGAGCAGACCCCTCGCTATTCCGGCAATCCATATGGCAACCCCTACGGCAATCCGTATGGATATCCGTACGGTAATCCGTATGGTTACGACCCGAATAGCCATAGCAACGACAGTGGCGAGTGGGAGCCGGTAAGCCCGTTCAAGTTGGTGGAATCGTGGCTGCCGCAACGCGCGAAGAATGCCATTCGCGGTGTGTATGGCGTGCTCGGCGTGATGGCGATTGTGCTCGGCATTGCGCTACTCATCTGGCCGGGGGTGACGCTGAAGATCGCCGCGGTTGCGTTGGGCGCGTATTTCGTGATTTCCGGGGTGATCCGTATCGTCACCGCAATTGTGGAGCTCGGTCTGCCGGGAGGCTGGCGCGTGCTTGACATTCTGGTCGGCCTGTTGTTGACAGTCGGTGGCGTGGTCATGCTGAAGAATGCGACCCTGTCCGGCGCCATGCTGGCAGTGCTCGTCACTATGGTGGTGGGCCTCGGCTGGATGATGGAAGGCGTGATGGCGCTGGTTGAGTCGTGGCATATGCCAAGTTCCGCATGGGCTGTGATTTACGCGCTGATTTCGATTGTGGCCGGCTGCATCATGCTGTTCAGCCCGCTGGCCTCCACCGGTTGGCTGATTCTGTTTGGCGGATGCGCGTTGGTTGCACTTGGCATTGTGGCGATCGTCCGCGCGTTCACGTTTGGCAAGGTCGGCAAGAAGGGCTGATTTCCCGCAATCGCAACGCCGGCCATACCACCGGTCGCATTGCCTTTTTCTGTCGCACGATTCGGCGTTTCGATACAGACGCCGAATCGTGCGACTTTTTCTTTATGCCGCCCCGCATCGCCGGCAAAATACGATACGAAACCAAAGATGCAACGGAAGATTGACAGCAATCGTAACGCTGCGTTATGCTAGGTGAAACGTTTCGACGAAACGATTCGACGCACAGACGCGCACAGTACGGAACAACCACAGAAAGCGAGATGAATGACAGGCATCAAAGACGTCGCCCGCGAAGCCGGAGTATCCGCCAGCACCGTTTCCTACGTGCTGTCCGGCAAGCGTTCGATTTCCGCGAAAACCACCGAAAAAGTCATGGCTGCCGTAGACAGGCTCGGCTACACTCCGGACGCCAGCGCCCGCAAGATGCGCGGCATGCGCAACCAGCTCATCGCGCTGAGCTCCCCGATTCGCGGCGACATCAACAAAGCCCGCTACAACGCCTACTTTCTGCACACCGCATGGGCCGCAAGGAACGCTGGCTATGACGTGATGTTGCTGACCGGCCCGGACGCCACGAAAGACATTCGTCGCGTAACGCAAAGCAATCTCGTCGATGGCGTCGTCCTGCTTGACGTCGAACAGGACGACGAACGTGCGGCCGCGGCCATGACCTTCCCCAAGCCGTGCGTGGCGATTGGTTATCCGTCATCGCATGCCGGCTGCGCCTGCGTGGACATCGATTTCGCGCTGATGGGCCGCAAGGCCGTCGATTTTCTGTACGAAAAGGGGCATCGCACCGTCGCGTTCCTGCGCAACAACGAATCCGATTACGACCGCCGTTCCGGTTACGTCATCCTCTTCCGCGAAAGCCTGCTGGCGCACGCGAAGGAGCGTGGCATGACAATCATCGAATCCGAGCATTACGAGGAAGATAGTTTCGATGCGAAGCGGTTCGTCCGCACCATTTTCGCGCGGCCCGACCGCCCATCCGCCATCATCAACCAGGCGAATGCGGGCGTGCTCAGCCAAGTGTTGGTGGAGCTGCACGACAATGGAATGACGATTCCGCAGGACATTTCGGTGCTGTCGTGCGGCACGTATTTCGAGGGCGAGCCTACGCGCTTCCCCATCACCGAAATGCCGGTCATGCCGGAGGAACTGTGCGCCGAAGCCGTGAATCTGCTGACTTCCGCCATCGAGGAACGCGCCGATATCAACGGTTCCGTCAAGCTCATCGAACCCGCGCTGAAGCGCCGCGGATCCGTTGCGGAAGCGGGGTCCGGCGGCACACAATAAATTTTCTTGCGATTGCCAGCACCGCAGTCGGACACCAATCGCAAGGCCAAGCAATATCGGCAGCATAATTTCATACGGATAATCGAAACGTTTCAACATCGGCCGGCCCCGTTCGGCCGATTGCCAAGATTTTCAGATTTCCAAGTAAGGAGAACAAATATGAATACTATGGCGACTTCCGGTTTCGGCAACGGTGCCCTCGATTCGCTAGCAATCGCGACGGACCACGGCCGTACACGTTGCGTCAACGCCGAAAACCCGACCGGCGGCAAGGGCACTGCAGCCACCGCCGCCAGCGCGCTCGGCCCGTCACGTAAGGGCAGCCCTTGCATCCAGACGATCAAGGCGGGCGATTCGATCACGCTGATGGACGTCGATGGCCCGGGCGTGATTCGCCACATTTGGATGACGGTCACCGACCGCACTTCCCCGACCGGTCCGAACGTACTGCGCAATCTCATCCTCGAATTCTATTGGGATGGCGAGGAGACGCCGTCCGTGCAGTGCCCGATCGGCGATTTCTTCTGCTGCGGTCACGCACAGGCCTGCCGTATCAATTCCATCCCGATCATGGTGGTGCCAAATCGAGGTTTCAACTGCTATTTCGCCATGCCGTTCGAGCACGCGCGCATTGTGCTGCGCAACGATCACAACGAGGACGTGCCGGCCTTCTTCTACCAAATCGACTACACGGAATACGACGCGCTGCCAGCCGATGCGATGCGCTTCCATGCGCAGTGGCGCCGCGAACGCGTCACCGAAATTGCCCGTGACTACACGATTCTCGACAATGTGCACGGCCATGGCGCGTACATCGGCACCTACCTTGCGCTGACCGCGCTGGAAAGCCGCTGGTGGGGCGAAGGCGAAGTCAAGATGTACATCGACGGCGATGAACAGTACCCGACGTGGTGCAGCACCGGAGCGGAAGACTACTTCGGCGGCGCGTGGAGCTTCGCCGACTTCGACGAGCATGGCCGCATGCGCGAGAACACGTTCACCGGACCGTACCTGGGATTCCCGTTCTATTCGCAGCGTCTTGCCGCGCACCGCGAAAGCGACTACTGGGATGTGGCCACACCCGTCATGCGCGGCCTGTACCGCTGGCACATTCCGGATCCGATTTATTTCGATTCTGACCTGCGCGTCACCTGGCAGCAGATCGGCACCGAGGAAGCCGGCAATTTCGAGCGGCAGGATGACGTCGCGTCGGTGGCATACTGGTACCAGCTTGAACCGCACACGCCGTTCGATCCAATCGGTGACCGTCACTTCCGTCAGCCCCGCTGATTTACGATTATTCCGCTGATTTACGCCGATATCGCCGTATCGTGCGTTGACATGGGAATGGATATGTTCCGTCTCGTGTCAGCGTACGATACGGCGATTGTGTTGTTATGCGGGCACAGTAATCACATTTTCTTCAAGATAACCCGATGATTTTACAATAGAAATGACGATTGCGGCATGCCAGACGCATACCGACGTGCGTATAGTAAAGGCACAACAGAAAAACAACAGAAGAACGAAGAACAAGAAAAACAACACAATAGCGACGCACCGCACGATGTAGAGAAGAAAAAAAGAAGCAAGAAACCAGGCGGTCGTCCGAAAGGAAACATCATGAAGAACAACGACACTTTCAACCAGATCCTCAACTCCAACCTCGCTTCCATCGATCCGGGCTTCGGCCAGTTCGCACTTGCCAAGGCTTCCGCTAATCTGATGAAGAAGGTCCTCAACAAGTAAGACCTTCAAGCAGGAAGGCAAGCCGAACCGCGTCAGGCCATCTCTTTGAAACAGACCGCGTGAGGCAAGGCACCGCCGCAGCGAACGCTGCGGCACCGATTCTCTTCTTTCCGATTTTTTAAATCGCATAGCGGGAGGCCGCGATTCCAACCGAATCGCGGCCTCCCGCTTTTTCATACGCGCACATGCACCCCTGTCTTGCCGGCAATGTCCATTATTTGTGCCACACAATCACGCCAATACATCGCTTTCCGTTAACTCCGCACGAACTTAACAGCAACTTACCAGCGAACTTAACAGATGCGAAGTTGCTGTTAAGTTATGTTAAGTTGTCTGGCAAGTTCGGTGGCGTATCTACCGCACGCCACCTGCGCAGCGCAACCGCTACAGTTCCTCCATCGCAAGATTGCGGGCTGCGGCGCGTTCGCGGGGGCCGCGCGTCACGTAGAAACCAATCGCCACAATTACGAACATCACCGTGCAGCAGGTCCACAGCACGTGACTGCCGAACGCGTTCAAAATCCAGCCTCCGACAAGCGGCGAAAACGCGTTGGATAGCGACCACACCAGGTTGTACAAGCCCTGATACGTGCCGCGTACATCCTTCGGCGCGATATTCGCCACCGTCGTAGCGGCAATCGGGAATGTGCCAAGCTCGCCGAGCGTCCACAGCACGGTCGCAATCGCGAACGTCACCCACGAATCGGCGCCGATTTGGAACGCATAGCCAACCGCGGTAATGGACATGCCCAGCACCAGCACACAGGTGTTGCTCATCCGCTGGAACAGCGCGATCGCAGGAATCTGCAGCAAACACAGAATGCCTCCGTTGATGGTCAGCAGGCTGGAATATTCGTCCGTACCAAGCCCAATCTGCGTCATCGAAATCGGAAGTCCGCTGACGATCTGGTAATACGCCAGCGTGTACAGGAACATCAGCACCACCATCGACATGAGCGCTTTGTCGGTGCAGGCACGACGGTAGCTACGCCAGATGGAGAATTGTTGCGATCGCTGCGATTCCGCCGCTTCCGCAGGCTGTTCCACAACTTGTTTCACAGACGATTTCGCAGCACGCCCGCCAATTCCAGCTTCCTTGAAAAACACAATCATCAGCAACGTCGCGAACACCAGCACCGCCGCTTCCGCATAAAACATCAGCGAATAGGAGATTTTGACCAGCTGGTTGGCGATGATCGGGCCGATCGCAAAACCAAAATTCGCGGCCCACGTCTGCAGCGAATACGCGCGCTTTTGCTTGCGGAACGGCACCACGTCGGAAACGTAGGCCGCGACCGCGGGCGTTGGCATGGAGGAAATCGCGCCGTAAATCAGCAGCGCAATCGCCATAATCCATGGATTGCCGATAAACGCCAGCAACACCAGCATCACGGCGGAACCGAGGTTGCCGATGACGATCATCGCCGGCCGGCCGAACCGATCGGACAGCGCACCCCCGTACAGGCAGCCGAAAATGCCGCCGAAGCCATACATGGAGACGATCGTGCCGGCAACGCCCGCACTCACGTGCATGTCGGACACGAGATACATGGAAAGAAACGAGGTGACGAAACGGCCCATCCACAAAATAAGCAGCGTGACCCACAGGCCCCAGAACATGATGGGCAGTCCGAAAAACTCTCTCTTCTTTTCCATTCTTTTCATCATACTTGGCCGACCGCCTGCAGCCGAGCCGCTTTTCTGAAGCGCTTTTCCCGAGGCACTTTTCCCGGGGTGCTGGGACAATAGACGGTTATGGGAGCAATGAAAAAAGGACCGACCAAGGGGTCGGGCGGAAAGCATCGTAACGCGTTGAAGGGCAAGGGGCCGACCCCCAAGGCCGAAGATCGCGTATATCACAAGGCTTACAAGGCGAAGAAGGCGGCGGATCGCCGCAAGATGGCCGATCCACGACTGGCCGCACGCCGTCGAGCGGCGAAGTTCACGTCGGAATCCGACGATCTGGTCATCGGTCGTAACGCGGTGCTTGAGGCGCTGCGTTGTGGCGTGCCGGCAACCACGCTGTATGTGGCGGCACGTATCGAGCATGACGATCGCACGCGCGAAATCGTGCGTCTCGCCGGCATCCACGGACTGCATCTGCTGGAAGCCGACAGGCTTGAAATGAACCGTATCGCACGCTCGTCGAACCATCAGGGCGTGGTGCTGAAAGCCCAGCCATTCCAGTATTCCTCGCTGGCAGAGCTCGTGGACCGCGCCGATAAGAAGGCGCGTGCCATGGAAGCAGCCGATTCGGAAAGCGCGCGCATCGCGGCACGTCCGCTGTTCATCGCGCTCGACGGCGTCACCGATCCGCAGAACCTCGGCGCGGTCATCCGTTCCGCGGCCGCATTCGGCGCGAATGGTGTGATTCTGCCGGAGCGCCGTTCCGCTTCGGTCACGGCCGCCGCATGGAAGGTGTCCGCGGGCGCCGCCGCGCACATGCCGGTGGCACGCGTGGTGAACCTGACCAAGGCGATCGAAAGCCTGAAGGAACGCGGCTACTACAGCGTCGGTCTTGACGGCGGCGGTGACGCGCTCGTCGGCGAAACCGGCTTCGAAACCGATCCGCTGGTGGTTGTGCTCGGCTCGGAAGGCAACGGCCTGAGCCGTCTGGTACGAGAGGCGTGCGATTCCATCGCCGGCATTCCGATGTCGAATATGGTCGAATCGCTGAACGCCTCCGTGGCAGCGGGCATCACGTTGTATGCCGTGGCACGCGCCCGTCGCGAGGCCGCAGCAGCCAAGTAATCGTTTATTACGATATTTATGAAAAAGCTCAAGCCTTGTGGCTTGAGCTTTTTCATATGCCATTAACGGCTAATGGCTCCACACCGCAGCGTCCGGATCATCGTCCGGGTTGTAGCCGTCCTCGTCGGTGCCGTAAGTGTATTCGTCATCGATCACGCCGGAATCGGCCTCGGCGTTCAGCGCGTCGACATCCTTCGAATCGAGCTTGTACTGCGGCAGCACGTTCTCCACATAGCTCTTCACGGCTTCGGTCATGGACACGTCGTGGCCGGCCTTCTCCGCAAGGAACCAACGATGGTCGAGTACCTCATGGAAGAACTGCGCCGGCTCGATCTGGGAGCGGTATTCGCGCGGAATCATGCGCACGGTCGGCTCGAACACCTCGCGCATCCAGTCGGTGGCCACGATTTCGAGATCCTCGCCATCACGCCACGTGGAGGTGCGGTAGGCGTCCAGATCGTTGAGCAGACGGCGGGCCTGGTTCTCCTGCACGTCAAGACCGGTCAGTCGCAGCAGCTTGCGGTTGGCGTAGCCGGCGTCCACCACGCGCGGACGCACCAGCACGCGCTTGCCGTCCTCGGCGGTCTTCATTTCCAGCTCGTCCACGTCGAAGCCCAGTTCGTTGAGCTTATTGACGCGCTTTTCGATCTTCCACATCTCGTCCGGGCTGAACTTGTCGGTGTCGGTCAGCGCGCTCCACAGCGAATGGTAGCGGTCCACCAGGCGGTTTCCGATTTCGATTTCGTCCACGTTGCTCGGCAGCAATGCGCCGGAAGACAGATCCATCAGTTCGCCGATGATGTTCGTACGGGCCAAATCCACATCGTATTCACGCTGGCCTTCGGTGAGGTTCACCTGCAGATCGCCGGTTTCGGCGTCCACCAGGAACGCGGAGAAAGCGTCGGCGTCACGCAGGAACAGCACGTTAGACAGGGACACATCGCCCCAATAGAAGCCGGCCAGGTGCAGACGCACCATCAGCACGGCAAGCGCGTCGATGAGTCGTTCGGCGGTGTCGGGACGCAGGTTGCGGGCGAACAGCGCGCGGTACGGCAGCGAGAATTTCAGATGCTTGGTGACCAGGATGGCTTCCAGCGGCTCACCTTGCGCATTATGGCGGCCGGTGACCACGGCGATCGGCTGCACGGTAGGCAGTTCCAGCTTCTGCAGTCGGCGCAGCAGCTCGTATTCGCGTTCCGCCACGTTGCGTGTGATTTCCTTCATGGCGTAGACTTCGTCGCCCACGTGCACGAAACGCACCACGTGCCTGGAGATGCCTCGCGGCAGGTTGACCAGCAGGTCCTCAGGCCATGTTGCCAGCGGCTTCTCCCACGGCAGCGTGAACATCTTCGGATTCGAACTCGCGGCGGTGATCTTCAACGCCTGCGGCTCCGGGCTCTGCGCTGCAGGGTCCTCGGCCTTCACGGAAGTGGCCTTAAGCACACGGGGATCCATCTGTGGCAATTCATGTGATTCCATAGCTCTTCAATTTACCCGCTGACCTACCCACGGCAGGCGGCAAAGGGACTACGAGTGTCACGATGAGAACAGCGGGAAAAGAAAAGCCCCGCACCAACGCGGGGCTTTTCCAACGAGACAATAAGAGAGGAAAGAGAATGTCTCGTTTAATGGTTGACGGACGTTTGCACATCCGCCAAGTATTGGTTCAACCACCCGCCAAGCGTTCCATAAGGAACGCCCGACGGTTGGTTACTCGTTATCGTCTCAGTTCAGACGCAGCTCGGTGGACGGAGCGAACAGGTGCATCTTGGACGGGTCGATCTTGATCTTGACGGTATCGCCGACCTTCGGAAGAGCACGCGGGTTCACGCGGATCGTGGTGAGCTTGTTCTGATCGGACATCATGGTGGACGCCTCAGCAGCGGAGCCATCGGTGATGATGTTGCCGTAGATGTAGCCGTCGGAGCCCAGATCCTCAACGTTCATGACCTTGAGGGAGAAGGCGTTGGCCTCATCCGGGGCAGCCAAGGAGGCGTCTTCCGGACGGAAGCCGACCACAATCTGGCCGTTGTCTTCGGCGGTGAGCTTGTTGACGGCCTCAGTCGGCAGATCCACGGTGTCCTCGCCGATCTTTGCCTTGCCGTTGACCACCGGGTGGGTGTTGATGTTCATCGACGGGGAGCCGATGAAGCCAGCGACGAAGACGTTGGCCGGACGATCGTACAGCTCAGTCGGAGCGCCGACCTGCTGCAGAATGCCGAGCTTGATGACGGCGATACGATCACCCATGGTCAGAGCCTCGGTCTGATCGTGGGTCACGTACAGGGTGGTGACACCCAGCTGACGCTGCAGAGCGGCGATCTGGGTACGGGTCTGCACACGGAGCTTGGCGTCGAGGTTGGACAGCGGCTCATCCATGAGGAAGACCTTCGGCTCACGGACGATTGCACGGCCCATAGCCACGCGCTGACGCTGACCGCCAGACAGAGCCTTCGGCTTACGATCGAGGTACTCGGTCAGGTCGAGGATCTCAGCGGCCTTCTCGACGCGCTTGCGGATCTCTTCCTTCGGGGTGCCGGCGATCTTCAGGGCGAAGCCCATGTTGTCGGCGACGGTCATGTGCGGATACAGAGCGTAGTTCTGGAACACCATTGCGATGTCGCGGTCCTTCGGCTGCATCGTGGTGACGTCCTTGCCACCGATGAGGATGCGTCCCTTGTTGACCTCTTCGAGGCCTGCGAGCATACGCAGGGTCGTAGACTTACCGCAACCAGACGGGCCGACCAGCACCAGGAATTCGCCATCCTTGATGTCGAGGTTCAGATCATCCACAGACGGCTTGTCATTGCCCGGGTAGATACGAGTAACATGGTCGAATACGACTTCTGCCATGATTTGTCATCCTTTCAGAGGCAGGTACGTGCCTCACGATCCGTTGTAAAGGGATTTTTGTTCGGTGCCCATCCTCGCGGCTTACTACTTTGACAAAGCCACAATTCAAAGCGTTTACTTATTTGGTTTGGCGAAGATCTCTTCGTTGAGCCATGACCTACTATACACACCCAAACCGAATCGTCAATGCGTGTCGCGGGTTTTCACCGCTCAAAACAGTCTATTAGGGGGTTATCATCCCCTCAAATCGATGGTTTTTCATCACAATATCCTCATTCCGCGAGAGAATGGACGGTAGTCTGAACGGTGAGACGTGGAGGTTCATCGTGCGCAATATCCGAATCGGAGTCGTCGAGGACGACCCTGCAAGCTGCCAATTGGTACTCGATTACCTCAATCGCTACCAAAGCGAGACCGGCGAGCAATTCACCGTCTCCGTATTCGACGACGGCGCGCGCATCGTGGAAAAATACAGCCCCGTCTACGACATTCTGCTGCTCGATATCGAAATGAAGGAAATGGACGGCATGGAAGCCGCCCGTCGCATCCGCGAGCGCGACGACAAGGTGGTGATCATCTTCATCACGGCCGCGCCGCAATACGCCATCAGCGGATATGAGGTGCGCGCGCTGTCGTACCTGCTCAAGCCGCTGCCGTGGTTCGCGTTCTCGCAGGAACTGAAGAAGTCGATCGACATGGTGCGGCGCAATGACGACGATTCGATGCTTATCGACACCGGCAAAGGGCAGATGCGCCTGAATCTGGCGGATATTCTGTATTTGGAGTCGATTCGGCACACCATCGTCATCCATACGCTTGACGGCAAGCTGTCCATCAACGGCACGCTCAAGGATATGGAAGCTAAGCTTGCCGACTACCATTTCTTCCGCTCGAACTCCTGTTATCTGGTCAATCTCAAGCATGTGACGGGCGTGGCGGATCAGGATTGCATCATGTCGAACGGCGAGCAGCTGCGCGTGAGCCGGCCGCGCAAGAAAGCGTTTCTGACAGCGCTGACCGATTACATGGGCGGCGGCAGATGATCGGGGCGATCGCAGGCATCGCGCATATCGCAAATATCGTGAATATCGCAGATGCCACAAATGCCGCACACATTGTGCACGTGTTGGCGGCGTCGGTACCGTCGACGGTGCCGGTCACCCACACCTTGCCCGACATTCCCCGTTCGTATACCGCCATCTGCGAATGGGCGGCGTGCATGGTGTACATCGCGGTGCTGTACCGACGTGTGCCGTTGCGTCGTTCCATCATCGTCAGCGCGGTCGGTCTACCCGCGATCGTCGCCGTGCAGTATTTCGACGGCAGTATGCCGATCTGGTTTTGGATCGTCGGCATGCTGCTCGCCTTCGGCTGCATGTACCTGACGATTCTGTTCGGTGCCGGCACCGGCAAGCGCGAAGGGCTGTACATCACGGCACGCGCGTTCGTGCTGGCGGAACTGGTGGCGTCGCTGCATTGGCAGATCGTCGCGTTCATCGGCACACATGACGCTCAAGCCACTTCATACGGTGTGCAGGCCATCGTCATGCTCATCGTCATCTACGCGCTGTGTTTCGGCCTGGCATGGCTGGTGGAACGCGGCAATTTCAGCCAAACCACACCCACGCTACCGACCGCCTCCGCGGCAACCGCGACGGTGGCCATCACCATCGTCACCTTCGCCATGAGCAATCTGAGCTTCGTTTCGACCAATACGCCATTCTCCGGTTCGATGGGCCAGGAAATCTTCTATATCCGCACACTGGTGGATTTCTGCGGATTCGCGATTCTATACGCGCAACAGGAGCAGGCTCGGCGCATTGAAGCGAGCGCGGAAATCGCGTCAATCAACGCGCAGCTGGAAAGCCAGCATCAGGAGTACCTGCAGTCGAAGGAGAACATCGAATCGCTTGGTCGGCTTGCGCACGATCTGAAGCATCAGATCGCGGCATTGCGTGCCGAAGTCGATCCTGAGCACGCGGCGGCAGGATTCGAGCAGCTGGAGAAGTCGGTGCAGCGCTACAGCGCCCAGCAGCATACCGGCAATCCCGTGCTCGACGTCATCCTCACCACAAAAGAGCGCACTTGCGCCGATCGTGGCATCAGTTTCACTGCCGTGGCGGATGGGTCGCTCTTGTCCAATATGTCGTCGATGGATATCGCTTCGCTGTTCGGCAATGCGCTCGACAATGCGATCGAGGCCACGTCGAAGTTGGCCGATCCGGAACAACGGCTCATCAAACTGGCGTTGTTCGAGCAGAATTCCTTCACCGTGGTCCGCGTCGAAAATTATTACGATTCGCGGCTGAAGAAAGATGCCGAAGGCAATCTGCGCACCACGAAGCGCGATGACCAGCATCGGCATGGCTTCGGCGTGAAGTCGATTCGGCACATCGCGCAGCAGTACGGCGGCGAAGTGACAATCCGCACCAACGACCACTGGTTCGTACTCACCGTGCTGCTTCCCCGCCAGACCGGCCTGATGGCCATGTGAGGATGGCGTCCATGTGAGGATGGCGAGCCGGCAATGCGAAGGCTAACGATCTGCAGCTTTCGCCCGCGGTAGATGCCAAGCGGCAAGCGGCTTGGCCAGACGGGAGGCGGTGAACGCGCTGACGGCCACCGCAAGGCTGATTGGCACGAACAGGTTGATCGGAGCGTCGGCCAACTCCATCACCAGGCAAATCGCCATCAACGGCGCCTGCTGCGAGGCGGCGAGCAGCGCGCATGCACCCAGCAGCGCATACATGCCAATCGAATTCGTGTGGAACACCTGCATCCAAAGAATGCCCAGAATCGCACCTCCGGAAGCGCCCAACGCGATGCCCGGCTGCAGCACGCCGCCGGACGCGCCGGAACGGATCGTCAGCAAGGTGACGATCGCCTTGGCCACAAAAGACAGCAGCAGCACCGGGATGACGGCCAGATCGGCCTTCGAGGAGAAACTCAGCTGCGCGGTGGCGCGACCGTTGCCCATGACCTGCGGCACGGCAATCGCCACAACGCCTGTCAATAGGCCAGCAAGCGGCATCATCCACAGAATGCCCGCTCCAGATGGCTTGTTCCGCTCCGCCCACTGGGAGCCGCGGCGGAACAGCGCGCCGGCGGCGCCAAGCATCAGTCCGGCAACCAGTGCGAACACCATGTAGTCGGGGGTAAACAGGCCGTCCGCCTCGCCAATCAAATAGAACGTGTGCGTGCCCTTGACCAGGCTCGCCACCCATGAGGCGAGCGCCGAGCAGGCGAACGCGAGCGTGACCGTCTCGAGTGTCACGTCGGCGAGCAGGATCTCCACCGCGAAGAACGTGCCCGCAAGCGGCGCGTTGTAGACGCCCGCGAGACCGGCCGCGGCGGTAATGGCCACCAGCATACGCGTGTCCTTCGCGTCGAGACGCACCCAGCGGGCGAATCGTTGGCCGAACATCGCGCCAAGTTCGCGAGGCGCCACTTCGCGGCCGATCGACATGCCGGTACCGACGATGAAGATCTGCAGCAGCACATGCACGATGGTCTGCCAGACCGGCATGATTGCGCCACCGACGGCTTTCTTGACGGATGGCACTTCTGTGGTACGCGTGCGCAGCAGCCACCACATCACGGCCGCGATGGAGGCGCCGACCGTCACGGAGATCGCACGACGGATGGCGGGCACGTTGAACGGACCGGATTCATGCGCATTCTCGATGTATCCAAGCGCGAAACGTTCGACCTGGTACAGCATGAGCGTCAGCAAACCTGCGGCCGCGCCGATCGCGATGCCGACGACGGCCACCGCCGCGATCAGCGCCGGTATTCTGCCGATTTTCGGCTGCTGTTCCGCCTCGTCCTGCGATTGATCCGACACCATTGCCTCTCTCACGTTGTGTGTACCTCGTCTCCAGTCCGTCTCGTCATACGTGTTACCGCATCACCATCGTTCCACCGACGGCGGATTTATTCGCCAACATCCCCCACCAGAACATGAATTCCAATGTCAGTCACACAACTTGCGTCTGCATAGTGAACGGCCGATCAGGCTCGTCGTCCTCGGCAACAAGGCCGGCCACATCCGCCAAACACCATAAGGCGTACAGCGGCAGATTCATCGGCGGCAAATATATTGGAATATATAGCATTCAAGACACAAGATGCACAAAATAGACAATTTCAAAGGCTTGTTTTTGCACAAAACAGACGATTTCTGCCACAGCCAAAAGCAAGGAACCGGACCTCCACCATACCTTTCACCACCCACTGCCAGTACCGCCGTGGTGCCCGGCGAGGCATTCGGCGAGGAAGGGCAGGGATTCGTGCGATTGTCGTACGCCGGCGATGCGGATGAGTTGCGTAAGGGACTGCGTCGTATGTGCGATTTTGCGGAGAGGAATCGCTGACGCCGTCAGGTGCATGCCCGTCCTTCGTCGCGTTCACCCACTTTATTGTGTATGTTTACGATTTGTATAATCGTAAACATACACAACAAAATCATACGATGAAACGGCGGCACGTTGGACGGGGGATGGACTCCTAGCTATTCGAATGACTAGCCGTGCACAATAGCGCGTGAAGTCGGAGCCCATGACAACATCTACACTGTCATGAGCGCATAGGCAATCCGCCGTTCGACGTACTGACGAAATAGTTGGGATACTTGTCTGAATCGTAGGTTGCACATATGTGCAACTCCTAGACTGTTCGCGCTAGATACAGGCATACAGTATTCGTATCATACGCAACCAAGGTGGTGACATATGCTCAGCGAACCGGTGAAAGCATTATTTGAGTCCAACACCAACGCCCGTCATGCCGGCGACGCAGACAGACTCGCCAAAGAGCATAAGCCGAACGGAGTGCATGTACTGACGGATCTCCCATATGGCATTCCGGACCAACTGCGCAAATTGGACCTGTATCGTCCGGAAACACAACATGAACCTCTTCCGGTCATCATCGACTTCCATGGCGGGGGTCTCTACCATGGCGACAAACAAAATACCATGTGTCGCGATATGTATTTAGCGAAGTATGGGTTCGCCGTGGTCAATGCCAACTATCGGCTGGTCCCGCAAATTGGATTCCAAGGCCAACTACACGATGCGCTTGACGCAATTATCTGGACGAATGAGCACGCGCATGACTATGGCATGGATACGAATGCTCTGTTTCTGATTGGAGATTCCGCGGCCACCCTGCTTATCTTGTACCTCACCGCCGTACTCCATTCACCGGTCGTCGCGTCACAGCTTGGCATGAAGGAAGCCTGCGGAACCGCCCGCATCCTCGCCATTGCAGGATGCAGCGGCATGTATCGCTTCGAGGGAGGCGTGCATGGAACTGCAATGGGATACTATGCGGAAGGCTACTTTCCAACGCTGAAGGAACGAATTCGCATCTCCCCCTATCTTGATGTCGATCGCCTTGTAGTTGATGGCAATCTTCCGCCCTTCTATCTGCAGACCAGCACCGAGGATTATCTCGCGGACAACACTCTGGAATTCGCAAGAATCCTGCAATACCGCCATCATGATTATGAACTGCGATTACTCCCGAAAGGTCTTGACCACGCTCTCGTACACGACTTCGCAGTCAAGGAGGTCGGCCTGGAGCATAATGAGGAATCACAGCAAATCGTAAAAGAGGCGGCGACGTTCTTCAAACGGTACCGCCCAACGACCAGCTAGGGAAGGACGCTATGGAAGAACGGATTCGCTCCACCCGCTCCTCACTGGCAGTATTCGTAGGCTGCTGCGCCATGTCCTTCATCGGCTTCGCTCTCATCACCAACACTTCAGGGCTGTATTTCGACGCCATCAGCCGTGATTTACATGTGGGTCGAGCCAAGGTCAGCCTAACCGTATCGATTCGATTGATTTGCAGTGCCATCTCCATGGCCGCGTTCAGTCGCTTTTCACATCGCATTCGCTTGCGCCCCACACTTATCGGCTGCATTGGTATCTGCGCCGTGGGATTCCTGCTTTGCAGTCGGGCGGATGCCCTCTGGCAGTTCTATCTCGCATTCGCTGTGATGGGACTCGCCTATGTTATTCCGATAACGCTGATGCCACCCATTCTGCTTGCGGCATGGTTTCCCACTCATTTCGGCACGGTCCTTGGCATAACCGGCTGTTTGTCAGGATTGGGAGGAGCCATATTCAATCCTCTGATTTCGCACGTCATCGCGTCATATGGATGGCGATCGGCATATCTACTGACCGGTGCGATGCTGATGGTGCTGCTACTCCCCTGCTCCTACCTGCTTAAACCATATCCACATGGCAAGCTCGACACTGCGTCTGCCCCAAACGCCAAACCTGCGCATGATACACGGACGAAAAGCGGGCATCTCATCGGCATGCTTCGTTCACCGGCGTTTCTGCTGCTGTCAGCCGCCATGATTTTGTTGCAAATCGTATCCGGCATCAATCAGCATATTCCCGCGTACGGGATTTCCATCGGACTCACGCTTACACAGGCCGCTTGGGTGGTCACGGCCCGCATGATTGGAGCCAGCGTCGGCAAACTTGCCATAGGTTCGACGCTGGACCGTGTCAGACCGCAATTCGCAATCACGCTGTTTGCCGCCATCGGAACCACAGGATGGTTCAGTCTGCTTTTCGGAGCCAATATGGAAGTTGCGATCACTGCAAGTTTTCTGGCGGGAATCGGCCAATGCCTGCTCATGATTGCACTTCCCTGGAGCATACGCCGCGTATTCCCGGGAGATGATTATGCCCGCGCGCTGTCCGTCATCAACGCCACCGGCCAGCTGACCGTAGCCATCGCTACCACAGTTCATGGATTGATTTTCGACATGACCGGCGGATATGGAGCGTCATTGACGCTCAACGTGCTGTTGTACGTGCTGGCAGCAATTGCAATCATCACGGTGGCGCACGGGCATACCCAATCCTTCCAGCATCCTAACGGTGATTAGTCCATATCCAATAACAACTCAGCCATTCCCTGATTGGTAGCGAGTGCCGACATCAGTCCACCGACCAAGCATGCGTGCAGTGCCCGCGCACGCCACGTCTCCCAAGCGACTCCAATGACCAATGGAATGTCACGAAACCGTTCGAAATCGATGCTGATGGTGCGCTCACACAGACTGGTTCGCACATGATTGCCATGCATATCGATATGATGTCCGCAAATATGCCCGACCACTCCCTTTTCCTGCAACTCCCGTGCTACTGCAGCGTCTTCGAACGAATGGAAAATCCTCCCGGAATGCCCCTGCCGAATCGCTCCTACACCGACAATGGCGATATCGGCTCGGTTACCCAAAGCCAAAGTCATGGCAATCAGTTTCTCCGAACGCACAGCCTGCGCAACTTCCGCGGATCCCATAATCAACGGTGCAGGAAGCAACGAGTAAGCGCATCCCAGACGTTCTGCCATCATTCGGCAGATTTCCGGAGAATCAGTCAACGAGTTGGCGGAAGACAACGAACCCAGCATCTGAGTCACATGCGCACGAGGGTAGTCAAGGGGAGGCAAAGCTCTGATTGTCGCCGCCATCGGCGTCCCGGTCGATGTAACGATCAACGAATCCGGTTTGAGGTTTTCCACCAGCAGCTGCGCCGCACATTGAGGCACTAGCGTCGATGCGATGCTGTCATCGTATGAATATGCGACGCGTACCGTTTTCAACCCGTATTTGTTCCGAAGATTCTCCTCAAGGGATTGCAATCGTTGCAATGGGTGCCCGATGGTAATCTGTACGATTCCGGTTTCCCGTGCTTCGGTGAGCATGCGTGACACCGATGACCGCGAATAGCCGACCTCTCCGGCAATCTGCGATTGATTGAGTCCCTCGTCATAATACATCTGTGATACACGAATCAGCTTTTCGATATGCTGTCTGGTCTGCATCGACGAAAGCGCGGAATCTTTGAACATATGTGCATGTTATCTCCAGTGTCCATACGAACACGCGCGATAAGCATACGTTTTAAGCCCATCATCAACCGATACTCCGGTAAACCAGCAGTGTGGCGAACTGCACATATTCTCATTCACATCCCAATGTCATTTCATCCTCAAATTAGTCTATAACCGGCTCCAGGAAGAACCGGGCCCCGCGTTACCGAAGGATGATCTTCGGGTGACGCGGAAGGAACAGAGGGAGAAAAATACCATGTCGAAAGTATGGCAATACTTGAAGCAGCATGCGTATGGCGCACTCACCATCGTTACGGTGTTGTTGTGCATTCTGGGCAGCTGCATCGCGAATCTGGCACAGACGGATTTCGGCAACGTCACCAAAGAGAATCTGACCATCGAAACATCATCCGGACATAGGCTCGGCATCAACATGCTCAAGCCCAAGACCGCCACCAACGACAAGCCGGCACCCACCATCGTGTTCGCACATGGCGGCAACGGTCTCAAGGAAAAGTGGGATCTATACCAGATCGAATGGGCACGTCGAGGCTTCGTCGTGTTCTCCTTCGATCTTTACGGACACGGCGACTCCGAGATTCTGAACAACACCGAATGGCTGGTCAACGGCCGTGGCCTGTATGACACGGTAAAGTACGCGACCACACTTCCATTCGTGGACAAGGACCAGATCGCCGTATCCGGCCAGTCCCGCGGAGGCAACACCATTCACGAGACGATCCTTCTTGACAACAAGGCCAAGAAGCAGCTGATCAAGGCCGTGCTGTACGTCAGCCGCGACGCCGTCTACAAAGACAACGAAACTCAGTCGTTCGGCTATGTGCCAGGCAAGACCACTTCAGCCCAGGCCGCCTCCAAGAATAACGGCGAGTACTTTAATTATTACGGCAATCGCAATGTAGGCATCATCGCCGGCAAATTCGACCAGTACTCCTTCAAGGAGACCGACAAGACGACCGGCAAGATGCTGCCGAATCCGGACTATCTCAAGCACAATAACGCCAAATCGTTCCTGAACTTCGGCATCACGCCTGACTCTTCGACTGCGGACGGCGTCAGCGGCAAGTACTATACGAAGAAGGTCGATGGCAAGGAAGCATTCCGTGTCATCTATCTGGAAAACGGCTTCCACACTTCGCAGCTCTTCCAGTCGTCTTCTACCGCAGCTGCCATGGAGTTCATGGTCAAAGCCTTCAATATGAACACCTCGTTGCAGTCGGGCGACCAGATCTACCAGTGGCGTATGATCGGCAGCACCATCGGTTTCATCGGCATGTTCATGTTCGCCGTGTTCTTCGCTCTGTGGCTCTCCCAGATGCCGCTCTTCAGGGGAACTTCTCGTGGCAATGCCGTCATGCGTATCGCGGAATCGCATCCGGGAACCAAGGCTTGGGCATGGGGCTGCCTTATCGTCAACACCCTGTTCGCCACCGTCAGCACGTTGTTCCTGTACTACAACGGCGTCGACACCCATATCGGCACATTCTTCAGGCAGGGGCAGGCACTGTTCGCAGGCTCCATGCTGGCGATTTCCTCTGTGTTCACCGCCATTGTCACCTACATCTGGTACCGCTGCTTCGCTAAGAAGAATGGTATGAACATCGATGAAATCGATTTGAAGACATCTGCTTTCAGCGTGTTCAAGACCATCATGCTGGCTCTCACCGTCACCGGCGGCACTCTGCTGTTGGTCTGGGGAGCGCAGTACTTCTTCAAGACGAACTTCTCGTTCCTGTACTGGGGCATCATGCCATTCGGCTCCTTCAAGATCGTGGACATGCTTAAGGTACTCCCGATCTTCCTGATTGGCTACGTGATTTCCTCCATCTTCATCAACTGCATGAACTACAACACTTCCTATGGCAAGAACAAGATCGTGAACATCCTGGTACTCGCTCTCGTCACCGCCGCCGTGCCGGCACTGGTGTCCGGCGCAGGCTGGGCCAAGTTCATGCTCACCGGTGTCAATGACCTGTTCGGTGCGGCCTACACCCGCATTCCGGACAGCATGTTCCTCACCGTATTCCTGCTGTTTATCACTCCGCTGACGGCTCGCGGCATCTATTCCAAGACCCGCAATCCGTACCTCGGTGGCATCATCAACGCGATTTTGGCCATGGTAATCACCTGCGTGAATTGCCAGGTCGTTTTCCCGGCCTGATCGCTAGATAGCACGGCATGACAAAGGGTGGTGGCTCATCGACTGAGTCACCACCCTTCTTATTTGCAAGGTACGCTACGCCTTCCAACGACATCAGGCGCGAAGCAGGCATGGAAAACCCGCCCGGAAAATCCGGGCGGGCAGGAAGAAAGGAATTCAGAATAGGGCTACTTGGCGGCCTCCTCGCTCTTGGCCGTCTCCTTGGACCCGCTCTTCGGCATGACCCAGAACTTGAGCAGCGGATAGCTGACGATCACGGCGAGCAAGGTGTTGACCACGGATGCGATCGTGCCGGCGATGCCAGCGTTCATGCCCCATCCCTGGCACAGACCGGTCACGTAGCCCGGCAGCACAAGGTTCACCACCACGATGATCACGGCAAGAATCACATACTTCCAAGCGGCGTCCTTGAAGCTGGAGTCGGACTTGAACACCCACTTCATCTGCACGAAGAAGTTCACCACCTGCGCAAGCACCTCGGCCAGCAGGAAGGTGAGGAATCCGCCCAGGCCGTTGCCCTTGGTGTCATAGTTGAAGATCAGGAAGTGGAACGGCTGCGTGAGTCCCAGACCCGTGATGAAGATGGCGGTGCCGATCCACGTCACCACGAAGCGGGTGATGGTGGAGATGTTCGACAGCACGTTGAACAGGATGAACTCCCAGATGTTCGGATGATCCTTGATCCACTGTCGGATCGGGCCGACCTTCTTCTCGCCGGCACCGGTTTCAGCCGGCTTCGCAGCATTGTTGTCAGTCATGGTTCAGCTCCTTTGCAGTGTGCTTGTTTGCGGATTGGTTGCGGAAGAAGCCGGCGATCACGCCGCCCAATCCGCGGAAGGTATGGCCGTTCGCGATCTTCACGATGGCGTCGACCATCGCCGAATCGACCATGCCCTGGGTCATCTTGCTCATGGCGCGAGGCGGCATATTCAGAATGAACAGGGTGTTCAGATCCGGCGAACCGGTCTTCTGGCGAATCTTCGCTTCGCGCTTGGTCAGCGTCCTGGCAACAGTGCGCGCCGCGAATCCCTTGGAATCCACCCACGACATGATCGGATCGTTGACACCGAACGTCGTCGGTTTGCCGGGAGCAAGCACCTCATGGCCGAACAGCACGGCCATTTCGGCATCGGTCACGTCCTTGACCTGTCCGGTCAGATAGTGGCCGAGCGCGGGGTCTGCGGCGCATTCAGCGGGCGTGCAATCGCCGGCAACGGTGTGCGGAATCGAAAGCGGCAGATGCTCGGCATTGTCGCCTATCATCAGCGTCCATTCGCCGCTTTCCGTCTTCCATGCATTGGCGGCAACATCGAAATGGCGGAACGTGTAGCGGTCGAAATCGATGTGCACGCTCTTGCTTTTATGCGCGGCCAACTCAATTTTGGCGAAGCCCTTCAGCTCGCGATCAGGATGGAGCACGCCACCCTGCGGCGCACGCACATACAACTGGGCCACGGTGGAGCCGGCGACATCGGAATCGTTGGTGACGACGAAATCGACGCCGGTCGCGGTGGCGGTGATCGCGCTGTACGTGAACGTGGAATAGCTCAGTCCGTAGCCGAACGGGAAGCGTACGGACACGCCCACGGTCTCGTAATAACGGTAGCCGACGAACGGGCCCTCGCGGTAGATCGCGTCACGCCCGATGGCCGGATACCAGCCGGAGCTTGGGCAATCCTCGTATTGCATCGGCCAGGTTTCGGCCAAATGTCCGGATGGGTTGACTTCGCCGGTCAGCGCGCGCACGGTGGCGGACGCGCCGGCCTGGCCGGACAATCCTACGTACAGCATGGCCGCAACATCGTTGAACCACGGCAATTCCACCGGGGAACCGGCGACGAGCACGATCACCACCGGCTTGCCGGTCTTCGCCAACGCCGTTACGAGATCGTTCTGCGCCTGCGGAATCGCCATGGTGGATCGGTCAAGGCCTTCGGATTCGCTGCGTTCGTCGAGGCCAACGACGGCCAGCACCACATCCACGACGTCCTTCTTGGCGAGCGCGACGGCGTCGTTCAGCAGCACCTCATCCGGCTTGCCTTGGCGGTCGTAGCCCTGCTCGTAGCCGGCCAATACCAGTCCTTCGGCGTTCTTGACCTCGTCGAGGATGTTCTCCTCCTTGGTGGCGTTCACCTTGGATGAGCCGGAACCCTGATAGCGTGCGGTCGCGGCCATATCTCCGATGACGGCCACGCGAGTGCCCTGCTTGAGCGGCAGCGTGGCAGCGTCGTTCTTCAACAGCACGCTGGAATGTTCGGCGACCGTTCTGGCGATATTGTGGTGCGCTTTCGCGATGTCGTCCTTGAGCAGGTCGTTGCGTCCGACGCCGACGAGTTTGGTCGCGGCGGCGATTTTGGCGACTTCGGCGGCGCGCTTGTTGATGTCCGCTTCGGACAGCGTTCCCGCCTTGACCGCGCCTTCCAGCTCGCGCACGGAAGTGAAGCCCGGCGACGGCATTTCCAGCGAGCCGCCAGCCTTGACGGCGGCGACGGCGGAGTTGGAGCCGCCCCAATCGGAGACGACCATGCCGTCAAAGCCCCATTCGTCGCGCAGGATCTCCTGCAGCAGATGCTTGTTTTCGTGGGCGTAGACGCCGTTGATCTCGTTGTAGGAGGTCATGATGGTCATCGGATGAGCTTCGCGCACGGCGATTTCGAAACCGGTCAGGTACAGTTCGCGCATGGTGCGCTCGTCCACAACGGAGTTGCTGGCCTGGCGGCGCAGCTCCTGGCTGTTGACCGCGAAATGCTTCGGGCATGCGGAGACGCCGTTGCTCTGGATGCCGCGAATGAGGCCGGCGGCCATACGGCCGGCGACGATCGGATCTTCCGAATAGTACTCGAAGTTGCGTCCGCACAGCGGGTTGCGCTTAATGTTCATGCCCGGGCCGAGCAGCACGTTCACGTCGAGATCGTGCGCTTCCTTGCCCAGCGCCTTGCCCATTTCCTCGGCGAGCGCCGGATCCCAGGAGTTGGCCACGGTTCCCGCGGTCGGGAAGCAGGTGGCCGGCTTGGATGCGCCGAGGCCGAGATGGTCGCCCTCGCCAAGCTGGCGACGCACGCCGTGCGGGCCATCGCTCATGACGAAGCTGGGAATGTCGGCGCGATCGTTGCCGCGCGAATCCCATTCGGATCCACCGGACAGCATCGCCGCCTTCTCAACAACCGAAAGGTCTTCAAGTTCCATGGGTTCTCCCTCACAGTAGTTTGCGGAACCCGCTGGGCCCATCCTCGGCCTGCGCTGTTCGTTATGCGATTTCCCACCGCTGCACCGCATGTGAGATTTCGCTGCTAGTTTGATTGAACCAGTCTTCGGCCCGCCCATGGGCCCGTATTACACAACCTGTCGTTTTGCTGGCACAATCGGCTGTTCTTCTGTTGCGCACGGCAGGACGTCGTATGGTGGCGATAGCAAAAAGGACGGTGCCCGCTTGTTCTGAGCGGGCACCGTCCAGGGCAGTGTTCAGTTATGGAATCAAAGGTGTTGCGATTGGTTTCGCATGTTCGGCTATTCGGCGATCGCCTTCTTCCGTCGATCGATGAATCGCTTGATGGCGATGATTTCGAGGACCGCCAGCAGCACGCCCAGCACGGCGTCGGCCGCGATCATGGCGACCTTCCATACCGGCATCGGATCGGCCGGCTGAATCGGTCTTGCCGGTGAGCACTTCGCCGAGCGCTTCGAAGCCGGCCTGACCGGGATGCGGAGCCCATAGCACGGACTTGATTCTACGGATAGTCCTTTACGAAGGTTAGTTCGAACGCGTTCGCGCCGTTGTATACCAGCACGATCTTCTTGAAGTTCTTCGCCCCCAGGTCGATCATGTTCTTCATCCGAGCATAATCTGTCCGGCCACATTACCCCCTACCTTGCCAATGCGTGTCGGGTTTTCCAAGCTCAACGCGCATCAATCTGCCATACGCACCACACGGCGTATGAAATCAGCGGGCAGATCGTGGCTGAAATCATCACATCGGTCGGATAATGCAATCCAAGCAGCAATCGCGAGCATGCCACGGCACCGACAAGCGCCACGGCACCGATCACCGCCCTGCGAAGCAGCACCCGTCTTTCGCTCGCCTCCGTATCCGGGAAGCGTTTGCGCGCCAGATTACGCACGGTGAGAATCAGCATGACCGATACGATCACTGCGGCCGCCGTATGGCCGCTTGGGAAGCTGGGATCGCCCGGCAGCAGTCCGCTGCCGACGGAGGTGATTGGACGCGGCCGCTCCACCAGCCATTTCACGCCGGTCACATATACGATCGGAGTTGCCGAAACGACGACATCACGGCACACAACCCGGGCGCTGCCGATGATACGCAGGTCGATCATGGCAAGCATGGAGACCAGCGCGATGCAGCCGACCGTGGAAAACAGGTATGCCAGCACCGTCGAACAGTCCTGCAGGCATGCCGGCCAAGCGGCAAGCGTTTGCAGCACGCTGGTCTCACGCGCCGTCGCAATCGCCGAATTACGCAGCGCGATGCCGATCATCGGCACGATGCAGCACAGTATGACGGTTGCGGTAACGACGGCGGCGGTTCTGTTTCTCGTATGCATATCCGGTATCGTAACCGCGCATTCACCGTTGGTTCAACGTAGAGTACGGCACCTTGCCAATACCCACACGCCTCGTCCGATCTGAGGACGGTATGGACGCAAACCTCCGGGGCGTTGATTACGGGACGGGTTTTGGAACGTTTTCTATCGGAGTGTCGTGGATATGGCAGCATGTCCGTCTTCCGTTCCGGAAACCTCCGTTTTCGGAATACCCCATGCAGCGGCGTCGCGCCCGGGGACGATGCGTGCTCGGCGACTCCCCGGTCGGTCTCGGATTTCCCTAGCCTTCCGGGTTATCATCCGCCGAATCGTAGACGGAAAAGGCCCCGGCGACCTCCTCGAACAGGTCCTCGGGCGATATCTGGCAGGCGATCGCGAGATTGTAGAGGGTGGGGAGCGAGGGAAAGTTGTATCCGTTCTCGATATTCGCCAGACTCTTCTCGCTGATCCAATCGGCACGGAGCCCCGAAGATACGGCGTCAATGATGAAATCGGATCTCGACGGTTTTATGTCTATCAGTTCGATGCGGTGGCGTTTGATGATCGCGCCCACGCGCCGCAATGCGGGATTCAGGTCCTTTTTCCGTACTGTCATACCACCTATAATAACATGAATAGTAACCATGGTTCCAAAATACCACCAAGGTTCCATTGAATAATCTCGGGATTGGTTTATGATGACAATCGTCTTCATCAAATGATGACAGACGGACGCCGATCAAAAGACCGGCTCCCAGCTCCTTCGAGAAAGGAAACAAGTTGAAGGAACGATTCCGTATCCACACCATGCGCACCGTGAAGTCGCCGTCCGACTCCAACGTGACGACCTATTTCATCTGGGTCAACATGCGCGACCTTCCTGCGAACATCCCGACCGACGTGAACCCCCGCAAACCCAATATGAAGACGATGACGGCAAAGAAGCTCCTCGACGCCGTGTCCGGCACGGACCCGTACTTCGACATCCACAACCGCGGCATCGTCATCCTCGCGAAGAGCGTGAAACTTGACGCGGCGAACAGCATGGTCGACCTCGATCTCGACGACGACACGTCGCGCTACGGGATCCTCGACGGAGGCCACACGTACAGGGCGATCATGGACCGCCGCGACGCCATCCCGTCCGACATCGACAAGTTCGTCAAACTCGAGGTCTTCGTCGGCGAGGACCTCGACGTTGCGGCCCTGTCCGACGCCCGCAACACGTCCGTGCAGGTCAGCGACATCGCGCTGTTCAACCTGGAGGACCGCTTCGATTTCATCAAGAAGGCCATCGCGGACCAGCCCTACGGAGACAACATCGCGTACAAGGACAACGACAGCGGGAAGACCACGCCGGTCTCGGAACTGCTCAAACTCATGTACGCGTTCAACATCGACCGATTCGGGGACGCCCTGTCGGTACCGATCGCCTCGTACACCGGCAAGGCCGCGGTGTTCAAGGACTACCGGAAGGAATGGGACGACCATCACACCGAGGACGGGTCGAAGCCGTCGGAGGACAACATCTACCTGCAGCTCTCCCGGATGCTCCCCACCCTCGTGGCCCTGTACGAGAAGATCCAGGAGGACATGCCACGCAAGTTCAGGGACTACAAGCTCGCGGTCGGCCTGCAGAAAGGAAACTTCGGCAACCTCCGCGGAGTGGAGAAGCGGAACGGGAAAGCGAAGACCCTCTTCACGCAGACGGCCATCGACTACGACGTCTCCGCGGGATACATCATGCCGATCTTCGGCGCGTTCCGCGCGCTGCTCTCGAAGAAAAAGGACGGACACGGCGTCGAGTGGGAACTCGACCCGCTCGAGATGTGGGACACGGTCGGCATGGCCTTGGTCCAGAACACGTTCGACACGGAGACCAACCCCAACGCCGCCGGCAAGATGAAGACGCTGTGGCAGTCCAACTACCGCATCGTGGAGGGCGAGAAGACCAAGGAGCTCCTCAAGAAACTGATGAGCGAACAGCGGTAACGAAACTACGTCCGTCCGGGGTGAATGGACCCCGGACGGACCACCATGCCCCACGGAATGGACGTCTGTGGCCAATTCACCGGCTGAACCAATCGGCCGCATCCGACCTCTCCAGCGGTCCGATCTGTGCACACCCTAGGTCACGGCGCGCATAGATCGGACTCAAACCGCCATGAACAAAACACGGTCCATCGGCGACATCAACAAATCAACTACGAAAGGAATCCATCATAAAGATTCTGTCATTTCTAGCCACAGTACTAGCAGCCATAACGGCACTCTTAGAGTTCCTCAAGAACCTCCCCGATCTCATCGGAATGTCAAGCGTCTCCCGAGTAGACTCAGAATTCGAAAAACTCAAAAAATTGGAATCATTCCTGGGACGGGACGAGGAAGAGGCCGTCCACCTGAAGCGGAGGCTTCTTACCGATAGGGCCGCGGAAAGCCTCCAACGCAGCATCTACGTGCAACAGGGATTGAACAAGCCTATCCGACAGACATTGGGATTCGGTTGCGTCTCGAGCTGCCTCATCGGATTCGAGGCCGGAATGGCTGGTGTATTTGGCTGGCTGTCTTGGATCTATTCCCAAAAGAACGATGACATGGTCTCCTTTAAACTGTTCCTGGCTTTCCTCGTGGTCCTGTTGGTAATAGGGCTGACCGTGGCAATCGGCGACCGGATATACTCCCATATCGCGTTGAACCGCCAGTTCCGCCTCGACATGCGGGACCGCCCACACAACGTGGAAGGTGAGACGGATGATCCACTGCAGACGACGATGGACGGATCCTTCGACCGTTTAATCAGATACGAGCGCATAAGATTCAAGTGGAAGCTCCTCTGCATCATTGCGTGGTTCCTGATCGCTTTTGTCCTGCTTGCCGACGCCTATATCAATAACGGCATGATTCCCATCCAGCCCTTCATGGACCTCTTCGGACGCAACGAGAAAGACACCTTGGATCTACTTGGCTGCATCATGATCTACACGCACTTGACTTCAATCGTCACTCTCCTCATTGCAGCCATCCGCGTGCCGCTCCTCTCGTCCAAGGAGAAGAACAAGGCGATGATAGCGAAACGTCATCAGGACGATGCCGACCACCACTCCAATGATGGTCGGCCGGCATCCATGTCCCTTCATACTCAAGCACAGGGGATACGCATCTGCATCGAACGATACCGGTCCTGACCGGCATGGTCCGCTCGTGGTCATTCACATATGAGAAAGGAAAATCGGCATGGAGACCCGTCAAAAACGGTTCCTCAAGCGGCCACGCCGATTTCCCATATGATCATCACACACGTCATGTCATCCGATCGCCTTTATATCCTGTCGCATTGGCCGAAATCGCGACAGGGATGGGGCGTTCCTACGATCGCGGAATGTGTCCGTATTGAATCTCCGGCATAGCGAACGCCCCGTCGGCGTACATCGGGCACCCGCCAATGACGCCTTCGACGGATTCCCCGGCCCATGATCGTTGATGTTTAAGATGAAGAGGAAAAGGGGCTGTGACAGGTATGTGAACTGCGCCCCGTTTGTTGGACGTTGTTAATTAGGATACAGCCCTAGACCGCGAGGGACATACTCCGGAACTCCTCCGGGGTGCGTCCCTCGAGTCGTATCTGGCGTCGCCTGGTGTTCCAGTGCACGATGTACGCGTCCAGCTCGCGTTTGAACTGCTCGTACGAGTCGAACTCCCGGCCGCGGTAGAACTCGTCCTTCAAGTGGCCGAAGACCTGCTCGGTGGCGGCGTTGTCCAGGCAGTTGCCCTTGCGGCTCATGGACTGGCGCAGGATGCTGGGTCTTGTGGCATGATTGGTGGTGATGGAATCAATGACGAGTCCAACAAAACGTCACCAGCCCCGCCGGATCCAAGGAGACGCACGTGACACAAACACCCAGAAGGAAGCCCCCGACGGCCGGGGAGGGAAAGGCCGGCGCGGAGCCTCTGACGCCGACGGCCGCATCCGGACCGCGGGACGTGGCCGGCCTGGCGGACGCGGTGGCGTCGATGGAGCGGAGACTTGCGGAGATGCAGGCCCGTCTGGACGGGCTGGACGCCGGCATCGAGGCCAGACGACGGACCGAGCGCGAGCTCGACATCCAGATCGCGATCCGGAAGGGCACGTTGGAGCTGTTGGGAAAAGAGCCGGGCGCAGACCCGGAAAACCTGACCAACCGAGAGAAGACGATCCTCGTCAAGACCGTTAGCGAGACGCTGGGCGTGACCGCCAGAAGCCTCTTGCCCATGGTCGGCATCGCGCGCAGCACGTACCACTACCAGCTCAACGCCATGAAACGCCCCGACAAGGACGCGCCGTTGCTGGAGCTCGTGCGAGAGGCGCTCCGGGAACAGCGAACGCCGCTACGGGTACAAGCGGGTCCACCTGGAGCCGGAAAGCATGGGTATCAGGGTATCGGCGAAACGGGTCATGAGGCTCATGACGAAGAACGGGATCAAGCCGTCGTTCAAGAGCGCGAAGCGGTACAGCTCGTACAAGGGCGAGCTCACCAAAGCCCCGAAGAACCTGGTGAACCGCGACTTCCACGCCGAGCGTCCGAACATGCTGTGGGTCACGGACCTGACCGAGTTCTCGATTCCCGCGGGCAAGGCCCACCTGTCGCCCGTGATCGACTGCTACGACGGGCTTCCGGTCGCGTGGACGATCGGCACCAGCCCGAACGCGGCATTGGCCAACGGCATGCTCGCCGACGCGTGCTCCACGCTCGGGGGACGGGGCGAGACCAATCATCCATTCCGACCGCGGCTGCCACTACCGGTGGCCCGAATGGATCCGCATCTGCAAGGACAACAACCTGACGCGTTCGATGAGCGCGAAGGGATGCAGTCCGGACAACGCCGCCGCGGAAGGGTTCTTCGGCCGTCTCAAGCAGGAGTTCTTCCACAAGCGCAGCTTCGCGGGCGTCTCGATGGACGGGTTCATCGACATGCTCGACGACTACATGGTCTGGTACCGGGACAAGAGGATCAAGACGGAGTTCGGACACGGGCATCATGGACCGTCGACGCGGGCTCGGTCTTGTGGCATGATTGGTGGTGATGGAATCAATGACGAGTCCAACAAAACGGCACCGGCCCCAAGCGTCCACCTCGATTTGACGAAATACAGTCCGTCGCCGACCTAGGCAAGGAAACGAAGGACTACAAGGCGCTGCTCGGCGCGGACGCCACCACGGCCGCGCCGAAAGTGGACGCGAAGAGCGTGAAGGACACGAAGACCCACGAAAACCTGGCCAAGGCCGTCAAATCCCGCGACGCCGACGCGATCGCCAAGGCCGAGCGTGAGGCCGCCAAACAGGCCGCGGACCAGCAGGCGGCGCAGCGCTCGTACACGCCGGCCTATTCGACCGGCTCCGGCTCGGGCTACTCGTATGCCGGGTCTTCCGGCGGTTCGGGGATACACAGCGTCGGCATCGGGATTGGCAGTCGCGCTGATTGTGATGCCGATGCCGCTTGCAGGGTCGAGGCGACGGCTCCCATTGAGCGCTGATTCTTAGCCCGCCTTCTCCAGGGTCATCCTGTGAATATTACGGGATGACCCTTTTCTTTGCCCCATGCCATCAACCTCCATTCCTATATCAGCCGTGCCGTCGGGATACGCGTTCCTCTTGATGGTGTCTATCATTCCGACTTCTTATTGAGCAGATGCCCTTCCGGAATCATCAGGATCATCAGGACCATGGATCATCAAAGAACCCATCGGAAGAACTATCCGAAGAAAAAGAATCAGCCATGACAGAGTCGGAAACGTTTCCCTTGGGCTCTTCCTTCACTGTCGGTTTCGGAACATCTTCCTTCGCCGTTGGTTTCGGCACATCAGCAAAAACATCCGAACTACTAAGGAATACGCCTGGTGTCGATCGGAATTCGCTGGAAAGCGGCATATAAGGAGAAAACTGCATGCTGTGCGGCTCCAACATGTCCATGGTGATAACCTCGCCATTCTCAAAGGGCGATATCAATCGTGGCCATGCGACCCTTCCCGGCGCCGGAGCGTAGATGCCTCCCCTCTTGTAATGCCGAGAATATGCCTCAGGACCAAGCAACATGACTTTACTCGGGTACGGCACGTCGAACAAGGCGTAAAGATAATTGTTAAAATTTTCAGATGAATCCTTGTTGTCTTCCCAAAGAGAAAGAGACCTGCAGTAGAGCTTGATATTGACATTGGTGTTCCGTTCGTATGCACGCGCGGCGCAAAAATGCTTCCGCATTACCAACTCCTCGACTATGGGCAACGTGAAACGGACTCTTTCCACTTCCGCGGTCTGATCGTTCGTAAGCATCGCTGCCACCGTAACGAAAATGTCGTATGTATTCCAATAATTGATTACCTGCTGGGGACTGCCTATGTAGCTAGCATAGCGTTTGCCATTTTTGGTCACGATGGCCTTCTCGAGCGGTCTGGACCACTGTTCGACATCGATGTAGACGAGACCGTCAGCCAGAAGCGCTCCAGCCATGGCCCATATCGTCTCCGTGAGCGCCCTGGCGCGTTCATGCCATATCTGATGAGCAACCCCCTCACCAGTGTCCAGCCACTCCTCCATGGTCATTTTCTCATCATTGTCTCTCATGGCACTTCCTTGTGTATCCGGCAAAGACGATGTCAATCGTCGAACGTCTCAGATTCCTTTGAGGACAATCTACCACCGTTCCAACGGTCGACGTGCGCGGCCCTTTGCCACGACTTTCCGCCATCAAGGAGTCCCGAAACCGATCCATCCGCAAACTCAGATGCCATCCGGCCTGCCCTCCGGTAGGTCATGAGCCGGATCGGCATGGCCATCATTCTGCACCCGATCCTCATGGCCGCCACGATCGTGAAACTCCTCGGTGTCGTGCTGCTCGTCATCGGGGTCATATCACTCTTCATGCCGTCCGGCTCCGGTCCGCGAAGTTCAACTCGACCGTTCCTCCGATGGGCGTTTCCGGCCCGATGCGAGCCATTCCTCACGGGCCTGGTTCCTCGCGTCGTAGGCCTCCGACCAGTTGAAGCAGCGGTCCCAGATCAGCGGACTGTCGGCGGGGAACGAGTACAGCGCGCCCTCGTCGTCCTCGGGAACGTCGTACAACTTCTTGCCGAGGAGATAGCCCGTATCCGGCTCGTTCCAGATGAAGAACCGGTCCGAGGGATCCCAATGCTGTCTCCCCTTCGCCTTGGCGACCGTTCTGGGATCGGCCCCACGCATGAGCTCCTCGTAGTCGTCCATGACGTAGACCGTGTTGTACCCGACCTTCGGCCGTATGGCCTTGTGGATCCTGTCCAGAAGCATGCGCGCATCATCGTTGTCCGGCGTGAACGCCGACCACGCGCGTTCGAGGAAATCGATCCGCGCGAGCTGCGCGTCCCGTTCCACGGAATCGAGCTGCGACATCGCATCCCGCCATTCGTCCCAACCGTCCTCTTTCCGGTCGCCAGTGCCGTCGTACAGGATGCCGCCGTCTCGGTCGATCACGGTGAACCGGTCGATCAGCGGCGACGTGGCGATCCTCCACACCGTGTCCGGAAGGTTCCGCACGGCGTTCTCGTGCGCGGACGCGGGCGTCCAGCGCGCGGGCAGTCCGGCGGAACGGTCCCGGTAGTAGCGTTCCAGTATCGCGATGCGCGACAGGACCGGTGGCACGGCCAGCACGACCGCGTGCGTCGACCGGCCATGCCGTTTCGCGTTCGCGGCCTCGCCAAGCACCGTAGCCGCGTTCCTCCATGTGCCCTCCACGATGGCGGGGATACGGTTCTCGTCCACGTATTCCATGGTCATGCGGATCCATGCGGCCGACGCCCTGGCGGTCCGCTCCGGCATATTCAACGGCTCCTCGTCGCACAGACGGTCGTAGTCGGGATGGTACTGGCGCAGGTCATCGCCGTTCACCGGCAGGAGCGGCCCGTCATGCAGGCCGGAGACGCGCACCAGATGCGTGGCGCGCGTCTTGCCCGCGCCGGGCTGGCCGCCGACGAACACCGTGCACGGCTTGTCCGACCTTTCCGCGGCGTCGACGACGGGACGGATGTCGTCGCGCCAGATGCCCTCCACGTCGACCGCGAGGCTTCCGCCGATCGCGTGCCATGGGGCGACGGCCTCCGTGCGGGCCGCGCGGGCCGAATCGTTCTCCCGTTTCAGGCGGATGAGCGTCTCCCGGTCGGTCGGGTCGACCTTGCCGCGGGCGGCCAGCAGCCCACGCCGGTCCGTCTCCGCCCGACGCTCCCCGTCCCGGTCGCCCCGGGCCGCGGCCAGACGCTGTTGGGCGAGCATCCTGCCGGCGAGCATGGTCGTGGATTCGTAGAACGCGTCGTACAGGACGCTGCCGGTCAGGTCCTCCAAACCCCATTCTGGGATATTCGCATGATGTTCCGCGTTCCCGTTGACTTCCATCGATCCTTCCTTCCTACAGTCCGACATGTTCCCCACGCGCGGCGCGGCTTCCGTCCTCGTTGTCGAACGTGAGGGGCGGGAACCCGCTCCAATCGTCGACGAACCGTTCGATGAGTTTCCATTGGCGGCGGCTGACGCCGATGTGCATGTCGGGCCGCACCATCAGCACCGGCGCCGCGGGATTCTCGGCCCTGACCTCCTCTACGGCGGCGTCGTAGCATTCCTCGTCGTCGATCCACACGATCGGCGACGGGTCGTTCGACTTCCGTTCCACGCGCACGCGCGACAGGACCGTCGACAATTTGCCCGTCAAACGCCGTTCCATGGTGACCGGGTCGTACCAGACGGTGTTGTGGACGACCGACGGGTCCCAGCCGAGCATCGGGTCCAACGTGTTCACGCAGTACGGCTGCCACGTGGACAGCCAGTTCAGTTCGACCCGCCCCGACACGGCCAGCGCGTGCATGGCGTCCGTCAGCTCGGTGGACCAGTGGATGCGGAAGCGTCCCACCGGGGTGCGCGCCTGCTCGTTGCCGTCCAGGCGGAACGCTCGCGCGGCGTCGTACAGCGGCTTGCGCGGATCGCCGTCCTTCAGCCAACCGGTGTGGCCGACGCCTCCGCGCCGCAGCACCTTGTCGTCCGGAAACGCGTTCAGCACGCCGTCGAAATCCGTGTATATGACCGGAACGCCCATGATCATTCCCCTTCGTCCGCGGGCCAGTGATCGAACCATCCGAGGAGCCTGTCCACGTTCGCGTCGTCCCATCCGGTCATGCGCGGCCCGTCGAGGTTCCGGTTGTAGGGCTGGTCGAACACGACGGCATGCTGGCCGACCTCGCGCAGCGTGGCGATGTTGGCGGGCGAATCGTCGATGTGGACGGTCGCCTGGATGCTGTCCTTCAGTCCGGCGAAGCACAGGCTCATGTAGGGGATGTGCTGTTCGTCGAGCCACCGCGCGGTGTCGGACACGACCATGCGGTGCTGGCCCGACACGAACAGACGGTGCGTGACGATGCGGATGTACACGTGCTCGCCGGCCAGCCGCCGCAACGCATGGGCCACTCCCGGAATGGGTCTCATCGTGGCGTACAGGTGGTCGGCCTCGGCCGCCTTGTGCGCTGCGAGATAGTCCTCCTTGCCGGTGAAGGGCCATCCGCTGTTGGCGGTCAGATCGTATTCGTCGCAGGACGGGACCGTGTCCGGGTCCATGCGGCCGTGCGCGACGAGCCAGTCGCGCATCGCGCCCGCGTAGTCCGCGCACACGCCGTCGAGATCCAGGTTGAGCACGCGGTATCCGTTCACACCGACCCTCTGGCCCTCGTATTCCCTCGGAATCATCGTCATCGTGCCATCCCCTTAAGATCCTCCACTGCATTTCCGTCTCCCGTCCCACAAGAGACTGTGGGACGGGATTGTGAGACATTGCCACCAACACCCCTAATATTATCTGGTGGCAGCAATGCCGAAAGGCTTCATTCGTCTTCCCTGAGGTCGTCCTCGTAGTACCAGGGACGTTCCGTGATCTCGTACCCCTTGGCGAGACGCCCGCCGGGCAGCAGTCCGGCAAGATCCGCGAGACGCAGGGCGTCCTTCTCGGGGTCGACCCATGAGGCGTTCTCCTCGTCATCCTCCCACGACTGGTACACACCGTTGAGATCGTCGTCCCACAGGAGCGCCCCGTCCGAAGAGCGCATCACCGCGTATTCGATGCCTCCCTGCTCGCGTTCGTTTTTGATATCTTCGGGGTTCTTGGCCATGATGTTCCTCCTTTCTTGTTTACAGATTTTTTACCGGTTGCGGATGAATCCGTAGCCGGTGACGTAGGCACGGATGGCGAATCGGGTCTCTTCGTCATCCAAGTCCTTCATATCGTTGTTTGACCTCATCGAGTCGAGGATAAAATGCAGGTACTGCGCGTAGTGCCTCGGGCAGAAATACAGCTTGTCGCAGTTGTCCTGCTTGCCCTGATGGTCAGCGAACATGATGTAGTACTTCGCGGTGTGGTCGCATTCCTCGTACAGGCTGTCGCAGCTCTCGTCGCCGCCTCCACGGTCATCCTCGTCCCCGAATGGGATGAGCCCGTCGAAGATGTCATCGAACACGGTGAAGTCCATGGATTCGATGATCTCCGACGTGATTTTGATATCCGTGGTGGTCTTGGTTCGGGTCTCCACGCGTGGTTTCACCAGCACGGTCATTGCAGCGTCTCCTTCCTCCCGACGTTCTCGTACGCGTCGGGATGTTGTCTGAGGTTGATGTTGTGTCCGATGACGTATGCGAGTTCCGCCTCGCATACGTCGATCTCCCGTTGGATGAGCCGTTCGTCGGCTGATTCGTCGAAGCATTCCGGATGGTTGTGTTGCTGGATGCGCAGGCTCTCCTCGTCCACGACGTACAGGTCGACGCCCATGCCCGACTTCCAGAACCGGTAAATCAGCAGGCTGCGGCTCGGCAGCGGGATCACCAGGCCGGAGATCCTGTCCCACAGGGCCAGCAGACCCGGGTCGCGGCCTGGCACTTCCGGCCCGTCGGACTTCCAAGGATCCACGATGGGAGCGTCCGGATCGGCGAGCAGCCCGTCACAGCTTGCCTCGGCGTGCCTCATCACTCCCCAGTAGGCGCTTCGGTCGGTCTCGTCGACAACGATCCTGCCGTCCTCGTTCTGCCGGTACGACATGAACAGCTCCGCGGTGGTGTCATGGTTGATGGGGCAATCGCGTCGTATTGCGGACATGTCGACGGCGCGTGCCCGGCGGCTGTTGGGCATCCTGCGTTCATGCCCGTCGATGCGCTTCTCGTACAGGTTCAGCTTCTCTGGAACCCTGCGTTTCCAGAAGACGTCTGGGTTACGGAAATAGGCCATGCCGATGACCCGCATGTCCGCGCCAAGCCAGCCGATGGCGTCCACCTCCTTCTGCACGCGGATGACGGCGTCCGGGAGCCTGGTGTCGCCTATCTCGATCATTCCGTCGCCGAAGCTGTCGGCGTTCAATTCGTCTGTCTGCATGGTTTCCTCCGGCATGCCGTCGTTGTTCCTGTTGTTGGACATCTTTAGTCTCCTTCCGCTTGTCGTTCCGCCGCCACCGGCGGCCTTTCCATGCCGGGATCCGTTCCCGGAGCACGTCCATATGCGTCCCAGCGCATTCCTCATGGGGCATTGGGATCTACCGGACAAATCCGGGACGCCACGCGTCCGCGGCGTCTCAGAAGCCCAGCGCCTTCGCCGCGGCGTAGATGCCGCCGCCGACGATGATGCAGCCGAAGCTGCCCGAACCGGAGCATGACGGCATGAAGAGCGACACGATACCGATGACGAGCAGCGCGAGGCCGAGAAACTTCACGAGCGTGGCCGCCGTGAGGATCGGGTGCAGGATGATGGTCATGATGACCCAGCCCACGATGAACGAGATGATGAAACCGGCCATTTTCTTCTCCTTATATTTCGGCTGAACCGTACGGACGACGTTTTTGCATTCATTTCCGAGGTCTCACTGACAACCACCGGACAAAAACTGTGCGCGGCATCATACAAATGAACAAATGAAAATGTGTTCGTGTTTCAGCGGGAATGGTGTCAGATTGCCCCCCTAAGGGAATTCAGGGATTATTGGAATGCTGGAAAGCACTTCCCGACAGTCGTACAGGGAGGTGTCATGTACGGGGAAGGCAGAGATACAACCATGGAGAAATGGCTGGATACCGGCGAGGGCGTCTCCCACCAGATATGGCTTGAGCGCGCCAGGAGACTCATGGAAACGATATGGGCGTTTGCCAGAGCCCTTCTGGCCGATGGCGTCATATACCGCTACGACGGGGCCTACAAGGATACGGTGTGGACTAGGCTGATAGACTTCAATAACTGCAATTACGATAATCCAAACGAGTATGGAAAGTTCGACTCGCAAACAGTGCTCGCCTATTGGAATGCCTTCGACATCTTCTCAGCCGTCGGCGAGCTTCTCACCTTGAAGATGCTGAAGCCTCATGGCATGCAATTCGCTCCCCACATGCCATCCCCATGTACGACTCAATGAGATGACCGAAGAAAAGCCTTGGGAATGAGCCACATCCCGATTACGGAACCGGACGCGTAGGAACGGGAATTGCCTGGCGGGTCTCTTCTTCGGTCTTCTGAATAACCATGGCTGTGTTCAACCGCATGGAGTCGATACAGCACCTATCTAATCCGCTAAATGAACGTCTAATGGGATTGTGCACATGCGCTTTTCGTCATTTACGCAATCCCAACAGGCTCACTGCGGAAAACTGCCATAGTAAAGATCTTTGACGCGATCTGGATCAATGGGGCTATCGTCTCCAAGCACATCTGCAAGAATGCGCGGGAAAGCCTCGTATAGCTCATAAAGAGCATTTTTGCGGTTGAACACCATTTCATAAGCTGTCGCGCCATCACAGCAACGGACAGTGCCCTTCTCCGGTCTGCCGGAAACACGCCATTCCCTGTCGTACCGTTCCACTGTTTTTGGAACGATTTGGAACACATAAGAAACCGCGTTATTGGTTTTCGCCGTCAAATCCAAAGTGTCCCACAGATTTTTTTCGTCGGACGCTTTGATCGTATTGAAGCGGTTTTTGACTTCTGCGAAAATCGGTTTGCCGAATCGTGCGTCACGGTAGCCTTCTACCGTTCTTAGATCCACGCCTCCGCCATTCGAGCCAAGATCTTCCCAGCCATCAGCCAGTCCCAAGACATGCTGGTGCCAGAGACCCACGCTATTCGAAAGGGACTTGTTGATCCTTCTTTGGATTTCGAAGGAGAGAATGTTTTCGACGGAACTGCCGCCGATGGCTGCCTGAGCCATCAGTGTGAACGGATCAGGCGGATTTCCTTTCGCATGTGATTTTGAATCATGGATGACATTTTCAAATGTGTGCTCAGTGACTCTGAACAACTCATCCTGATCGATCCAATCTAATCCGTATTCATGTTCCATGGTTCAGACCTCCTTGTACGTGCACCTATGACGTATACAAGGATATACCATCAGGGGGCATTGTTTTGATTGTGGCGCAATCTGTGTTTTTAATTCATCGAAAGCGCGTATTGCTTTATTTCTTCTGCTGTCGCATGCTGCACATCTATGGGATGCACTTTCATGAAAGCGTCTTGATTCTCACCACTTAGCATTGCGATTACCGCTCGACCCACGTGATAAGCGAGGTTGCAGGGGACGGCATTGCCGATTTGCCTATATTTCGAAGCTAGAGAACCTTCAAATTCCCAATCATCCGGGAAACTCTGTATCCGGGCGTATTCGCGTACCGTCAAAGGCCGAGTTTCCTCCGGATGGCACCTTTCCGTCTGCTTTTGCGCAGGCGCGCAGGTAAGGGTGAGTGACGGCTCGTTCCACGCAAGTCGACGTGCCATGCCGGTCTTCCCACCAGGCAAGTTAAAAGACCCTTTGAGATACTCTCGTTGAAGGTTCTCTGGGAGATCGCGCCAATATCCTCCTGGAGGAACAAGCTCAAGGATTTTCTTTTTAGTCGGAGAATACTCCATTCCTTCGGAGGCGGGACAATTGCCGATTGCATCCCACAGCGTCAGAACGTCTCCGTTTTCGTAAGGGTAAAGAATCGGCATGTCCAGATCCTTCCGGACTCCGATAAGCACCAGACGTTCGCGTTTTTGGGCGACATCGAGGAATTGGGCATGGAGAACCTTTACTGCCAGTCTGTAGCCGATATCATCGAGAATGCTCAGCATCGTGACAATGGTTCGCCCGTGGTCATGCGTGAGCAGACCTCGAACATTTTCCATCATTATGACTTTTGGACTGACCTGCTTGACCGCACGCGCGAATTCGAAGAAAAGGGTTCCGCGTGCATCCTCGAAGCCTCTCGAAAGCCCCGCATAGGAAAAAGCTTGGCAGGGGACGCCGCCTTGTAGAAAATCTACTTTGCCGTTGTACGCAGAAAAATCAAGTTCGTGAATGTCACCTTCGACGACATTCCAGGAAGGCATGTTCTTCCGCAAGGTTGCGCAGGCGTTTTTATCGAATTCGTTCAACATGACATGTTGGAATCCGGCGTTATGCATGCCCAATGCCGTGCCGCCGGCTCCTGCGAATAATTCCAAGCTTGTATAGTCCGTTATTGGGGATTCAAGAACCTTGAACCGCGGCTTGTCGCCCATTACTGGCTTTTCGTGTTTGCGATGGACTCGTTCAATCTCTTCAAGGTCGAATATGCGGACATTGTACTCATTGCGAGTGCATCTGAGCAGACCGAGTTTAGACCAACGTCGAATAGTGTCGACTGATACGTCAAGGATGCGGCTTGCCTCGGTTACTGTCACGTATTTCATGGTCTGAAATATATCAGATAACCCTTGCATATGCAAGGGTTATCTGATATATGTGTCGAACGTGTTCCAGCCGGTAACTGCTTGAAACGTTTGTTATCGCGTCGAGGCTGCTCTAGTTCCCAATCCGCCGGTATCCGGTGATGTACGCGTTGACGATGCGCCGCCGCATCTCCGGATCGGTGTACCGGTCCATGCTGTGGTTCGTCCTCATGGAATCGATGATCCAATGCAGGCGGAGCGCGAAATGCTTCGGGCAATAGTACCGCGTGTGGGTCTCTCCCGTGCCGTCGGACTCCAGGAAGGACAGGGAGAACTTCGCCGGCGCGTGGCATTCGCCCCAGATGAAATCGCAGGTCTCGTTATGCGAACCGTCGCCGTCATCCCCGAAGAACCCGTCGACGATGTCATCCCAGGAGTCGATGTAGTCGGCCCCCTCAATGACCGTGGTCCTCGTCCGGATCAATGCCGTCGTGTCGCTCATTGTCATTTCACCTCCGTGGACACCATGAACGGTGCCGAATCGTTCCTTAGGTTGATGGATCTGTCCATGATCTCGTCGAGGATGCTCTCGCAGTACGCGATGTCGGTCTCCACAGCGTTGTCGTCAAGCTGTTCCTCCGTGAAATAGCGGGGGTACCGTTCCATCAGCGTCCTCGCGCAGACACCATCCATGACGTACAGCGTGCTCGTCATGCCGCTGTCGTAGAAGAAGATCTGCACCATGCTGCCGCTCGGCGCCGGGACGACGAAGCCGGACACCTGGTCGAGCAGGCCGACGAACGCGGGATCGGAATCCTGGAATCCCTCCGCCAGCAGTCCCTCCGACCGGAGCTCGTCGAGCCTCATCACGCATTCGTAGAAGGAGTACCGGGGGTCGTCCGGGATGATCCCGTCGCCCTCGATTCGGTGGCCATCGCGAGCTGGGCGGTGCAATCCTGGTTGATCGCGCACCATCGGCGCAGCCGGGTCTGGTCGAGCGCGTCCATCCTTTCCCACATTTCCGGCACGTTCTCCGAATCGTCCTTGCGGCTCTTGGAATGGAATACCGGCCGCCTGGCCGGATGGGGGCCGCCCGTTGAGCCGGGGGAGCTTTTTCAGCCGGATGACCTTGAACCCGGCGGCGAGCCAGCCGACGGAGTCGATGTCACGCTGGATTCGTCGGACGGAATCCGGTTCGTCCGTGTTGCCGATCCAAATGGGATGGTATCCATAGCATTCCGGATTGGAGAAGGCCTTTGAGCACATGATTGTTCCTTTCGTGATGATCGCCGGACGGGGCGGGCGCGTCGCCCGCGGGGACGGCTCCCGTCCTTTTCGACGGAAGGCCGTCCTTCCTCCCTCCGGGAGTCGCCTATCCACGGACGCGGCGGCGGATCTCGACGGTGCCGAGTGCGAACATCGCGGTCACGATGCTAATGGCTGCAAGCGTTTCGACGTTCGAGCCGGTCGAGGCGAGCGTGTCGCCTGTGTGGTTTGCGCGTCGGCTTTTGCGGCGTGCTTGCCATGGTGGGCGCCGGTCTTGTCGCTGATGACCGTGGTGATGGTATCGTCTCCGCTGTCATTCTTGCCATCGTTGGTGTTGCCGCCGAACTCTTCGCTGCCCGGAATGGTGTAGCCGGGGTCGATGTCCATGTCCTTGCCGGGCTTGGTCGCGTTGCCAGCGTTGCGCGCGTCCTCCAACGCCTTCAACGCGTTGACGAGATTGGTGGACGTTTCGGTCAGCTTTGCTTTAGCCTGTTCGACCTGACGGTTGGCCTTGTCGAGAGCCGCCTTGGCCGCGGCCAGTTTCACCTGAGCCTGCTGTTGGACGGTCTTGGCCTGTGCGAGGGCCGCTTCGGCGGCTTTCAGCTCGGCCGCGTTGGGCAGGTTCGCCTTGACGTGTTCGAGGTTGGCCTGCGCCTGTTCGACCTGCTGGCCCGCGTCCTGCTTGGCCTGCTCCGCCTTCGCAGTATTGGCCTTGGCTTCTTCGAGGGTCTTGTTCCTCTCGTCCAGCACGTTCTGCGCGCGCTTGGCGGAGCTGATGGCCTTGGCGAGCGTGTCCTGCGCCTGCGCGAGTTTCAGGTTCGCCTTGTCCAGCCTGTCGGCGGCCGTGTCGGCCTGCTGCTTCGCCTTGTTCGCCTTGTCGAGCCTGTCCCGCGCCTGAGCGACAAGCTTGGCCGCATCGTCGGCCTGCTTCCGCGCCTCGTCGAGGTTCTTCTTGGCTTCGTCGAGCTGGGCTTTCAGCTGGTCGACTCGCGCCTGTCCCTGTTCGAACAGGGGGACGGTGTCGTCGGCCTTAGTCTTGGCGTCCTGCGCCTTCTTCTGGTCGGCCACGGCGGTGTCGTATGCGTCCTGCGCCTTGGCGAGCTTGTCGGCCGCGGCCTTCACTGCGGCGTCCTTCTCGGCCTTCGCCGTGTTGGCCTTATCCAACATGCTTTTCGCGGTCTTCGCGGTCTGTTTCGCCTCGTAGAGCGTGTTGTCCGCGTCATGCTTGGCTTGGCTGTTGCTCTGCTGGTTGAGCAGCGTGTACAGGTCGTTGATCGTCTGCCGTTCCGTGGCGGCCTGCGTCTTCGCGTCGGCGAGCTCCTGCTTCGCGGCTTCGACGTCTTTCGCGTCAGCGGTCTTGGACGACTGCAACGCGTCGACCTTCTTCTGGAGTTCGTCCACGCGCTTCTGCGCGTTGTCGACCGCCGTGTCATTGTACTTGCCCGCCTTCACGTCAGCGATGTACTTCGTCAACGCGGCACGATACTCGGAGGCGGACAAGGGCTTATGGGTATCGACGTCCCCGTTATCGCTCTCCATGTTCAGCACGTCGACCGTGTTCAGCTGGCCCTCCGCGTCGTTGGTGTAAGCCATGCCTGCCGCGACCGCATCGGGAGCCATGAGGTTCAGATAGTGTCCGGTGACCGCGTACACGTCCGGATACTTCTCCGCGACCTCATATGCGGGCATGCCCGGCGAGGCTTGGGTTCTTCGCGACCTGACGCTCCCACTCGGCCTTCTCCATCGTGTACCAGCCGTCGAACGGATCCTTGTTGGATTGGCAACGGTGTGTTGGACAGTTCCTTAGAGGACGAGTCCCTGTTCGGTGAATTCCTTCGGACTCCGGTACCCGAGGGTGGAGTGGAGCCGCTGGTCGTCGGACCACCACACGTAGTCGTCGGGGTCACGCCTCAGCTGCTCGATCGTGGTGCAGTGGTTCCGGTACACGAGCTCCTTCCTCAGCAGCCTGTTCGTCGACTCGACCACGTCGTTGTCGCAGGGGTCGCCCTTGCGCGACAGCGATCTTTTGATGCCGAACACGCGAAGCAGCTCGTCGATCCCCGTGTTGTCGAACTCGCCGCCCCGGTCGGTGTGGAACACCTGGACGTCCGCCGGCGGGAAGTCGAGGGTGGCGAACGCGCCCAATACCAGGCTCGCGTCCCGGGTCCGTCCGGCGGAATGGCCGACGATGCCCCTGTCCGCCAGGTCGACCAGCAGACACACGTACGCCCAGTCTCCGCCGACGCGGACATAGGTAAGATCGCCCGCCGGACGCGTGTGCGGGGCGTAGCCGTCGGACCCGCGGTCCGGCAGGTTCGCGAGCCTGGCCTCGTCGGCCCGCGTCCCGTGCGGTTCGGACCGTCCGCGCGCGTACGCGCCCGCATGCCCTGTTCGCGCATGATGCCGCCGATGCGTCTCCTGGACGCGGTGACGCCCCTTCCTTTCCAGGGCGGCCTTGATCTTCCCGGCGCCGTAGCGTTCGCGGCCGTCGCGCCGGACCGCGCGCACGTCGCCGGCGATCGGATCCGCACGCTCCGTCCCGGGACGCCCGGTCATCCAGTAACAGGTGGGGCGGGGAACGTCCGGTATCCCGCATCGCGCCGATATCGGGCAGCGGGCGGCGTTGGCCCGTATCACGCCTGCCTTCGTGCGAATACCGGCGCCGCTTGTTCTGAAACGTCCACCTCCATCTCCAACCGCCGGTCGCGCCTCCCCGGCTCGACCGGCTCGTTCCGCCCGGGCGTGCGGTTGTCCGCGGCCCGGGTGGAGCCGCTGTCCGGATGCCTTGGACCCAGCGCCGCGGGGTCGATCGCGCGATGTCGTACTCGGCCCTGATCTCCCGGGATGGCCTGCCGCTCTCGCACGACTGCACGATCTGCCGTTTGAACGACTCCTCGTAGTGGCGGGGATGTTTCGGGTCGGCCATCGTCGGCCTCCAATCCCATGTCATTCGTCCCTCATCGGACTGTCTAATACATTGTAGCCAATCCACACCATGACCCTGTACGCGCAGTGGACGCCGATAACCTACACGGTCCGCTTCGACGGGAACGGGGCCACGTCCGGCACGATGGACGACCTGGCCGTCACGTACGACGCGGAGGCCACGCTGCCCGCCAGACGGTACGCCAAGGCCAACAAGACGTTCACGGGCTGGAACACGAAGAAGGACGGCAGCGGCGCGTCCTACGGGGACAAGGCCGCGATCAGGAACCTGGCGTCCGTACAGGACGAGGTCATCGTCCTGTACGCTCAATGGGCGGACGCCATGACAGTCCTGCCCGACACGGGCGGCCAAGCCGCCGGCCACGCGCCATTCGCGGCCGGCATGGCCGTGACGGCCGCCGCGTTGGCGCTTGCCGTCCTGGCGCGCCGCCGCGCGCCCCGGCATTCGCTCTGACGGCCTCCGGGCAGGCGTGGGACCGAATCCGCCACCCGCGTGGCATGGAACGCGTCGGCGTCTGTGTCCGTTCAATAAAAGTTAGGCCGATGTGGCGTAACTGTTCAGTCCGAAAAAGCAGTAGAAATTAGTCCAGTTCCACCGGAATGGCAGGATGAAGAGCGCCGGCCCGCCATAACCCGGCTATTTTCTCGAGTTGAAACGCACTTGGCCGACAGGGCCACTCGGGAAAGGCAAGGAATGACGAAACCGGCGTCGATACAGCAACGTATCAGGAGACGCTTGACACGTTAAGGGAGATGCGACCTTGCGGGAACAGCAGTGCTGCGTTTTCGGCGTATGCCAGCCGCGAGCATCGGCCGCCGGACGGACATGTTCTTCCAGATCGAGGGCTATACCCGTTTTCTATTGAATCCGCCAAATCAAACGAAAGGGCGCACGTTTCAAAACGTGCGCCCTTTCATGTAATGGATGGAGAGGAAACGGCTTCTATCTGGACATGACCCCCGTTCTCGCGATTGATCCCAGCCAGTCCAGGGATGGCTTCGGATGGCGTTCGAAGGTGTCCCTGTCCCAGGAGGCCAGGCCGAACGTCGGGGTGAACGAGCCCCATTCGTAGTTGTCGAGCAGGGACCAGTGGAGGTATCCCCTCACGTCGATGCCGTCGTCCATCGCGTCGTGCATGCCGGCTATGGCGCCGAAGGTGTAATCGATTCTCCGGCGGTCATCGGCAGTGGCGATGCCATTTTCGGTGACGATTATCGGCGTGCGTTTGGCGACGTTCCAAGTATGGCGGATGGCGATGCCCAGCGCCGGCGGGAAGTACTCCCAGCCGGTGAGGGTGCGTTCCGCGTCCTCGGGGATCGGCACGGGGCCATCCTTGCCGATGAAGGTCCTCAGATAGGCCTGCACCCCAATGAAGTCATCCCCGGCCGCGGCCTCGGTGAAGTAGTCCTCGCGCGGGTACTGGTATTCCTCCATCTCCCGTTCGCATCCGGGCATGGCGTGGAACGCCTGGCAGGCGATGGTCCACCCGGACTTGATACGCGGGTTCCCGGACAGTATTTCCCTGGCTTTCCTGTGCGCTTTGACGAGCGTGGCGGAGATGTCCGGATCGGGCGCGGGCAGCGAGGCGGCCACGAAGTCGCTGCCTTCGGTTCCGCCACGGGTCAGCGCGACCATGTTCGGCTCGTTAATGGTGCAGACCCAGGTGACGTCGTGGAGGATCGGCATCACGTACCGCACGTACCGGGCGAAGTAGTCGACGGCATCGGCGTTGAGCCATCCGCCCTTGGTGGCGAGCCACAGCGGCAGTGTCATGTGGTTCAGCGTGACCATGGGCTCGACGCCGTTCTCGTGGCACGCGTCGATCATTTGGCGGTAGTGCAGCAGCTGCGCTTTGGAGAAGCAGCCCTCCGCGGGCTCGATGCGGGCCCATTCGATGGAGAAGCGGTACATGCCCAATCCGGCGTCGGCGAGCATTCTGATGTCCTCGCCGTAGCGGTGGTAGCTGTCGGCCGCGTCTCCCGACGGTTCGCTGAGATCCGTGCGTTCGGCATGCTCCCTGGCCCACCAGTCGCTCGCGACGTTGTTCCCTTCAATCTGGTGCGCGGCCGTGGACGCGCCCCAGATGAATTCCGGCGGGAACTCGTATTGTTCTTTCATGACATGTCTTTCTATTTGATGCCCGTTCCGGCGACGCCCTGGATGAAGTAGCGCTGCAGGAATACGAACAGGAGGAGGATCGGGGTGACCACCAGTACCGCTCCGGCGAGCAGGACGCTGTAGTTCGTGGCGTTCTGGCCGGTGGAGTAGAGGGACAGTGCCACGGGCAGCGTGTACTTCTCCTCGGTCTGGGCCGCGACCAACGGCCACAGGAAGTTGTTCCAGGAGGACAGGAACGTGAGGATGGACAGCGTCGCCAGCGGCGGCCCGCACTGGGGCAGGACGATCTGGAAGAATATGCGCAGCTCACCGGCGCCGTCGACCCTCGCGGCCTCCATCAGCGCGTCGGGGATTCCGGAGATGAACTGTCTCATCAGGAAGACTCCGATGGGCTGGCACAGGAACGGCAGGATGAGCGCCGCGTAGGAGTTCGCGAGTCCCATGTTCGAGATGATCACGAACAGGGGGACGAACGTGGCCACGCTCGGAACCATGAGCGTCACCATGACGGCGCCGAACAAGATGTTCTTGCCGGCGAAGTCCATCTTCGCCAGGGCGTATCCGACCATGGAGCAGAACACCATGTTCCCGAGGACGGTGATCACGGCGACGACCATGCTGTTGGTGAAGTAGGTGCCGAAGTTCAGCTCCCCGAACCATTTCGCGAAGTTTGCGAGCGAGGCGTGCTCGGGCAGGAGCTTCGGCGGTTTGGCGAGGATCTCCCTCTGGGTCTTCAACGAGCCCAGCGCCATCCACAGGAACGGGAAGATCCAGAAGACTCCGATCACCGCGAGGACGCAGTAGGAGAGTCCACGCCCCTTGACGAATCGGCGCCAGAGCGACTGCTTGTTGCTTTGCGGCCTCGAGGCCGCGACTGTCGTGGCTGTCATCTCAATCCTCCTTGAGAATGCGGAACTGGAGCACGCTGACCAGCGCGATGATGATGAACAGCACCCAGCTGGCTGCGGAGGCGATGCCGTACTGTCCGAAACCGAACTTCTGGTACACGTAGTACGCGGCGGAGAGCGTCGAATCGAGCGGTCCTCCCTGGGTCATCACGAAGGATTCCTCGAAGAACTGCAGGTAGGCGACGGAAAGAAGCACGGCACCCAGCAGCAGCGTGGGCTTGAGCAGCGGGAGCGTGATGCTACGAAAGGTGCGCCATTTGCCTGCGCCGTCGATGGCCGCAGCCTCCTTCAATTCCTCGGGGATGGCCTGCAGGCCGGCGAGGAAGATGATCATCAGCGTTCCCATGTTGCGCCAGATGGTCATAGCCATCAGCGCGGGCAGGGCGTAGCGGGTGTCGTGCAGCCAGTCCGGCCCGGCGATACCGAAGACGGCCAGGAGCGAGTTGAGCAGGCCGTCCTTCTGGAGGATGTACCTCCACACGACGGAGACCGCGACCACGCTGGCGACAACCGGCGCGTAGAACACGGCCCTGAAGAACGCGTTGAGGTGCTTGGATCCCTTGTTGAGGGCCACCGCGAATGCGAGGGCGATCGCCATGGTGATCGGCAGGCCGACAAGCACGAAGATTCCGGTGACGCCCAACGCGTGCAGGAAACGGTGGTCGTGGAACAGGGTGATGTACTGGTCCAGTCCGACGAAGTTGACGTTGAACGGGGTGCGAAGGTCCTTGGAGGTGATGTCGGTGAAGGACATCGCCATCGAGGACAGGAGGGGAATCAGCATGAATACGCAGAACACGACTGCGAAAGGCAAGGCAAATCCCCATGCGAGAATCGTACGGCGGCGGCGGAGGACGTTGCCCGAGCCCTCCGTCTTCGTCTTTCTTGTCCCGAGGCTCATGGGATCAGTTTCCCGTTCCGATGGAGTCGGCTTCGGACTGCAGGTTCTTCAAGCCCTCGTCAACGGAGACCTGTCCCTTGTTTATCTGCTCGAGGATGCGGTCGGCAGCGGAGGACACCTGCGCCCAGGTGGACAGCGCCGGCGGAGCCATGGTGTGCTTCAGCTGGTCGCCGAACGCCGCGAGCTTGTCGTTGCCGGAGAGCGCGTCCTCATCCCATGCCTTCTGAGAGGCGGGCAGGTCGGAGGACTTCTTGTACCATTCGACCTGCACCTCGGGCTTGCTTGCCCACTGGATGAACTTCCATGCGGACTGCTTGTTCTTGGAGTCCTTGAACGTCACGAGGTTGCTGCCGCCGACGAAGGACGTGGCAGGACCCGAGGATTCGTTCATCGACGGCAGAATCACGGTGGCGTACTTGGATTCGAAGCCATCGCCGCCCAATTCGTTGATCTGGCTGACGGCGGTCGGCCCCTGCAGCATCATCGGAGTGTCACCGGACACGAAGTTCGCTATGTCGGCACCGGAGCTTACGTCGGCGTTGACGTTCGCGACGCCGTCCTTGTAGAGACTGGTGGTAAAGTTCAGTCCCTTCTTTATGCCAGTATCTTCGAAAGTCCATTTCGTCTGTTCCTTGTTAGTCAAGGACGCCCCGGCCGAGTAGGAGAACGGCAGAGTCCCAAGGAACGCATCAGTGCCAGATGGATTGAGGTTCATGCCATATTTAACCCCGTCGACCTTCTGCATGTCCTTGGCCATCCGCTTAAGCTCATTCCACGTCTTCGGAGCTTTGTTCCAACCAGCCATCCCGGCGATGTCGGTACGGTAGTACAGCACTCGGGTGTCGATGTACCAAGGCACGCCGAGCTGTTTCCCGTCGACCTGGCTAGCAGCCCTAGACCCGTCGGAGAAGTCGGACATGTCGAGGTTGTCAGGCACGGTGGAGAATGAGTTGGAGAAATCGGCCATCCAGGTGGTGCCCATCTGCGCAAGGTCGGGACCGTTGCCCGCGGCGATGGCGGTCTGGAGTTTGTCGTGCGCTGAGGACCATGGGATCGCGGTGACCTTGACCTTGACGTCGGGGTTCTCCTTTTCGAATCCCTTGACGAAATCACCCAGCAGGTCGCCCTCGTTGCCCATGGCCCAGATGGTCAGGTCGCCGGTGGCCTTGCTTGAATCGATGGTCTTGACCGCATCGGAATCGGAATCCGCGTTGTTCGCGGACCGTCCGCACGCGGACATACCGGCAATCATCGCCACACTGGCCATGCCGGCCACGACCGCTTTGAAAAATGGCTTCCTCATTGAAATCTCCTTTGATTCATATCAATCTAACCGCTTAGATTGATATTACAATTTAAGCGCTTAGATTTAAGGAAGTCAAGGCGACACGCCCATATGATTTATGCGCTTAGATTTTTTGATTGCATCCGCAGCTGCCGCGCACAATGAGGCGAACCGGGAGTACTCGTCTTTCAGCCTTCTCCCAAGGCTCCCCGTTCCTGGAAAGCAGCATGCGAGCCGCCTCGCGCCCCATGTCCTCCATGGGCTGGCGGACGGTCGTCAGCTGCGGTTCCATCAGCCGTCCGGCGAGGATTCCGTCGAATCCGGTGACGATGACGTCGTCGGGAACCCGGACACCGGCCTCCTCGAGGAGTCTGATCACGCCGAAGGCGGTCTGGTCCGTGCCGCAGACCAAGGCCTGCGGCAGTCTGCCGGATCCTATCGCCTCGCACAAACCCACCATGTATTCATCGGACGTGGCGAAAGAGTCATCCAACAGAGCCCCTTTGGAGTCTAGCCCGCGTTCCTCGAGGTATTTTTTAAACGCGTCATAGCGCGAGACGACGTCATCAGCGTCGGTACCCCTCGCGCACGCTCCACCATTGACACCACCGACGAATGCCATATCGTTGATATGGTGGACTTCGACAAGATGGTCGACAATCTGTCTCATGCCCGATGCGTTATCGCATTGCAGGTATGCGGCAGGCAGTTTTTCATCGCCCACACCCACCATTACAAGCGGAATGGTCTTCGCCAACATGGAAAGAGGGAGCGTATCGTTATATCCACTTGGCATCAGCGCCAGACCATCAACGCGACCGGCGATATCCGTTACAGATCTATGATCATTCTTTTTCGAGGCGGCACCCATGAGCATGCCCTTCCCGCTCTTCCAGCATTCGAGTTCGAAGCCGCGGAGCACCTCATCAACGTATAACGGATATACAAGAACGTTGGGTTCGTCACCGTCCAGAGGCTCGTCGATGGATCTGGGGGAAACATCAGGCCAATCATCCTCAAGGTTGCTTCCCTGAGGTCTTTCCAGCAGCATATCGAACGCGTACATGCCCAACGTGCCCGTCCTGCCTTTGGCAAGGCTACGTGCGTTGCCGCTGGGAACGTAGCCAAGCTCCTCGGCGACCCTGAGGACCTTGGCCTTGGTATCATCCTTCACTTTGTCGGGATGCCTGAAGGCGAAGGAGACCGTCGCGGTAGACACACCCGCCTTCTCTGCAACGTCATACACCGTAACTCTTGCCATAAGACCAGTCTAAGCGCTTTGATGCATGGGACACACACGAGGTCCCAAAACCATAGTTTTTCCGGTCTTCTAGCAGGAATCCGCGGCGCCGAAGAGAAAAAACCAGGAGTGGAAAGGATTTCCATGCCCCTGCGGGAGACCTGGGAATCAGATGGAAATCAAGGATGGAAAGACGGGGTCCCCGGGAGGAAGAAGGAAATACGGGAAATAAAAAAGCCCTTCCGGGAACCCGCATGGGGTCAGCCGGAAGAACCGGGAGGAGGAACAAAAGATTCGGGGATAAAAAATGGGGTTTCCGGAGCGTAAGCTCGACGGGAACCCCGGAAACGAAAAGGGGCCTCCCGGGAGCCAAAGGCTCGACCGGGAGGCCCGATACGTTTGAAGCGGCGGCGTGCTACTCTCCCACACCCTCTCGAGTGCAGTACCATCGCCGCGCCTGGCCTTAGCTACCGGGTTCGGAATGGGACCGGGCGTCTCACCAGGGCTATGACCACCGCAAAACCGCGATCACGG